>JAEEGL015799887.1_pt1 | contig 34688 bp, 34 predicted proteins | sample 9134231 | NCBI WGS metagenome assembly JAEEGL01 (sample SAMN16246548, study PRJNA631951) | gut metagenome | biome: gut microbiome; feature: rumen; material: fiber-attached | host: Bos | place: Iran: Karaj | collected 2018-10
CTGCTGGTGCTTGCTGTGGTTTGTTAGCGTCATAGGATACACTGTATGGTACTGGGTTACCTACTGCTGTGATGATATAAGATTGGTTGTTGTAGGTAGTAGAGTAAGAACCAGCATAGGGTGTATAGTCTATTCTAGCTGCAAAGTCTATGGTGTAAGTATCTTCTAGCAATGTGCCATCATTAACATTAGTGTCTTCTTGGTTGGGAGAATCTGTAGTGGCTATAGTGTCTCCATTTACTGGAGCTGGGTAGTAGTTAATGGGAGAAGTAGTAGTAATGTCTTCATTGGTATTAGGATCTAGGGTAGTGGTGGTGGTAGTGTTGGGAGTAGAGTTGTAGTAGCTAGGTGCATAGCCCCAGGTATTGTTAAGGTCTATGCCTTCTACTGTATTTTCTATATAGTCTTCTGATGATACTGGTTGAGATAAAGAGCTAATGGCACATTTATTTGAGGTAGGTGTATTTTCGCATTTCTCGTTATTACTAATGAGTTTGTCTGCAGATGATGATACTGGGTTAGAGGCTTTAATGCCTAGGGTGTAGCCTGTGATATTATTAGTGGCTACATGTATTACTGCAGTGCTGGCTTTCGTATCATCATCTGCAGTACTGGCAAAAGTACCATTACTAAATGTAGGAGTAAGGTCTAGAGATAAGCTAGTAGTAGATAGCGAGATAGACAAAGTGGTATCACTAGCTATGGAAGTACCAGTGATAGCATTGGTATTATCATCGTCAGTGAAGATGGGAGGGCACAAGAAGATGGTAGATATAGCTAGTAGTATTATACATATACTACATAATGCTACTTTGTCATAACCAATAGAAGAAATAGATGAGTGGAAAGAAGAAGTATTATTAGGCTTAATATGAGAATTATTATTAAGCTTAATATTAAACCTCTTACTAAAAGTAGTTATTCTATCTAGAATATGTTGCATGTATGGTCCTTATATAGTACTTATGATAACGTAGATAGACAGAAAAAGCAATATCATTCTAAAAAATACTAATAATAACGATATAATAATTATTTAGACAATCACCAACCATCATACTACATATCTTCCAAAATACGGCAAAATATACAGTAAGACTTATAAAATCTTCTTCAAATATTTCCCTGTCGGGGTCTTAGCATTTCGCGCCAAATCTTCCGGCGTACCTTCTGCACAAACTGTACCACCTTTTAGTCCACCCTCTGGTCCCATGTCTATCACCCAATCGGCACTCTTTATTACGTCCAAATTATGCTCTATGATAATCATCGAATTACCACCGTCCACTAATCGTCCCAATATCTTAAGCAATCGCTTTACATCATCCGTATGTAATCCAGTTGTTGGTTCATCTAGTATATATAAAGTTTTACCAGTAGAGCGTCTAGCCAATTCTGTAGCTAATTTAATTCGCTGCGCTTCACCGCCGCTGAATGTCGTCGCTGGTTGCCCAAGCCGTATATAGCCTAGCCCCACTTCCTGGATGGTTCGTAGCTTTGGCGCTATACTTGGAATATTTGCGAAAAACTCCACCGCCTCATCTATAGTCATATCTAGCACTTGGGAAATATTTTTACCCTTATATTTTATCTCTAATGCTTCATGATTGTATCGTCGTCCATGGCATGCTGGACATTTCACATATACATCTGGCAAAAAATGCATTTCTATCTTATTTACGCCGTCGCCCTGACAATGCTCACATCGGCCACCCTTTACATTAAAGCTAAATCTCCCTGCCTTGTACCCTCGCACTTCCGCCTCCGGCTGAGCCGCAAAAAGCTCCCGTATCGCCGTAAAAACTCCAGTATAAGTAGCCGGGTTACTTCTAGGCGTTCTACCAATTGGACTTTGATCTATTACTATTATTTTATTAATATTTTCTATGCCGTCTATCCTCTCATGCGCACCACTAACAGTCTGCGCCCTATGCAATCTAGCCAAAAGTTCATTTGCTAGTATATTATTTACTAACGTAGATTTACCACTACCACTTACCCCACTTACTACTGTCATTACTCCTAAAGGAAATCTTACATCTATATTTTTTAGATTGTTCTCACGAGCTCCTATCACTACTAGCTCCTTACCCTTCTTAGCCTTACGTCGTTTTTTGGGAACTGGTATGCTCATTTTGCCAGACAAATATTTCCCAGTAATAGAATCAGGATTTGCCATTACCTCCGCTGGCGTACCAGCTGCCACCAACTGTCCACCACGCGCCCCCGCTCCAGGCCCTATATCTACAATATAGTCAGATTGTCGCATAGTATCTTCATCGTGCTCTACTACTAACACTGTATTCTTAAGATCTCTTAGATGCTTTAACGTAGATATTAGCTTATCATTATCCCGCTGATGCAAGCCTATAGATGGCTCATCTAGTACATATAGCACACCTTGCAGCCCTGAGCCTATCTGTGTAGCCAGTCGTATCCGTTGCGCCTCGCCACCGCTAAGCGTATTAGCTGCTCTGCCTAACTCCAAATATCCCAATCCTACATCTTGCATGAATTTTACTCTTTCACGTATCTCCTTCAATATCGGCCCAGCTATCATATTCTCTGCTTCCGTAAAGCCCAAATCCTGACTCAACACCTCTAGCGTAGCATCTACGTCTAAATTACACATATCCATAATATTAAGGTCATGCACTGTCACCGCCAAAACTGCAGGTTTCAATCTAGCCCCATGACAAGTCTGACATTCTCTCACCCGCATAAACCTCTCAATATCATGTTTAGTAAATTCACTAGTCTTAGGATCATTATACCGTCGTTCCAACGTAGGAATCACACCCTCATATGTAGTCTGGTATACTGTACCATCCGCAAATCTCCCACTGCCAGTTATTTTCATATCGTATTTTTCATCACCAGTACCATACATTATCATTTGTCGGACTTCTTCCGATAATTCGCCTATGGGTGTATATACATTAAAACCGTGTTTTGCACCCACTGCCATTAGCCGCTTCAGCCACCAAGATTCTTGTCCTACTCTATTAAATGGCCGTATCCCACCTTCCGCTATAGTGAGGTTATTGTTAAATACTAGCCCTGGGTCTATTTCCATCCGCGTGCCCAACCCAGTGCACGTAGGGCATGCCCCTTCTGGGGCATTAAAACTAAAAAGCCGCGGCGTTAGTTCTGGTATTAGCTCATCAGGATGATCCGGACATGCATATCTCTGCGAATAAGTAAATATTTCTGCATCAATAGTGCTTATTTTATTCTCCCCCACCGCAGTAGTCCTATCGTTGATCTTAAGCACTTGTATTATCCCCTGCCCCATGTCTAGCGCTTGTTCTATAGAAGCACTAATTCTCGATCTCATCTCTGGATTCAGCACAAATCTATCCACCACTATTTCTATATTATGCCGTTCGTTCTTATTAAGATCCGGAAACTCATCTAATGCATATATTATGCCATCTACTCTCACTCGCGAAAAACCTTTTGCAGAATATTGCTCTGATATATGCAAAAACTCACCCTTCTTCGACGACACTATCGGCGCGAGCAACATACACTTAGCTCCAAGCGGCAATTTCATTACTTCGTTCACGATATCGTCCACAGTCCTACGACTTACCTTTTTGTGACATATCGGGCAATGTGGCACCCCTACCCTTGCAAACAATAGCCTCAAATAATCATATACTTCCGTCACAGTTGCCACCGTAGAACGTGGATTCCGCGATGTAGATTTCTGATCTATAGATATAGCAGGAGACAATCCCGTGATAGAGTCCACTTCAGGCTTATCCATTATACCAAGAAACATCCTAGCATAGCTAGACAAACTCTCTACATATCTTCGTTGACCTTCCGCATATATGGTGTCAAAAGCCAGAGAAGATTTTCCACTACCAGACAACCCCGTAATTATTACAAGTTTGTCTCGTGGAATATCCACATCTATATTTTTCAAATTATTTTGTCGTGCTCCACGTATCCGTATTGCATTCTCATCACCAAAAATCTCCCCCTTCACCTGCCTTTCCTTTTTACTACTGTCCATCCCTCAGGTATTCCTTACGCAAAAAAATAATACCGATATGGTGAGCCCGGCTGGAATCGAACCAGCATTGTATCCTTAGAGGGGATATGTCCTATCCGTTGAACGACGAGCCCGCCGCACTATATATTATACCTTATTTTTCTGGTTTTCGCAATTTGTAATAAATAGATGGGGCAAATCTAACAGGCGCCAATACCTGCTGTGCACGATTTTCCATTTTTATCAAATTCTTTGTACCAAACACTCTCTTTAATCCCTTACTGCGGAAGTTTGACACAGATAAAACCTTCTCTCGTTTGAACCCTACCCTATCAAATATATCTTCTACATATCTAGGATGGTAATTATAAAACCCATCTTTCGCGATATTCTTATAGTTAGCCACCTCCTTATTAAACGGATTCACTCTACTACGCCCAGTCACATATCGCGCCACCTTAGGTAAAGTACGTTTATTAGCCACTTCCACCACTGCTATGCCACCTGGCTTTAATACCCTATACAACTCGCTAATAGCCCTATCCATATGCTCTAAATGATGCGTTACTCGCACCATTATCAAGCCATCTAGTTCATTATCTTGAAATGGCAAAGTGTAAATGTCTCCAGCCTTAGTCTCGATCTTATCACCAAATATCTCTTTTGCCTGAGCCAGCTCAGACTTAGAATAATCAAAAATAAACACCTTGCGCGCACGTTTTATATATTCGTTTGCCAATCTGCCATAGCCGCCACCAATATCGGCGAACTTTTCCATACGTTTCGGGAGTAACTTCCGTATAGCCATACGATCTGCTTGGTCCTCGTATTCACGATCCGCATCCTCCCAAAAAATCTTTTTGTAATCGTAACCATTATAGTCAGAAATAACTTTTTCACTCATATGCTTATTATATCACACGTGATACTTCTGCCAAAGTAGTTTCACCTCTCAACACCGCAAGTACACCCTTTTGTTCCAGAGTCAACATGCCATGCTTACGAGCAGTTTCCTCTATTATATCGGTGTTAATATCTGATACATCACCACGAATAAACGCCTGTATATCGTTACTAACCACTAGTTGTTCCATTATTACGGTTCTCCCACTATAGCCAAAAGGGCTCTCTTCCGTCGAAACCGGATCATATAGTAGCGGTGCATCCATATCAAAATCGGATAATATATCCATATTTACCCCATTCAGCACCTTATAAATATACCCACGCTCAGCTTCTGTAGCAGGACGCGGTTTTTTTGAACTAGCCAATTTACGCACTAATCTCTGAGCTACAATTAATCGTATCGAACTTGCAAATATTGGATTCACGCCAATCAAATCAATCATACGAGAAAACGCTGCCGCCGTAGAGTTAGCATGAAAGCTGGATAATACCAAATGCCCAGTAATCGATGCCTGAATGGCCGTCTTAGCCGTATCGGCATCCCGAATCTCGCCCACCATCACTACATCTGGGTCTAACCTCAATACTGATCTCAGCCCTTCTGCAAAAGAATCCCCAGTATTAGTATTAATAGGGATTTGCGAAATCCCAGTAATGCCATATTCTATTGGATCTTCCAAGGTTATTATCTTTCTGTCAGTCGTATTTAGTGCGTTCAGCATGGAATATAGAGTAGTGGACTTACCAGACCCAGTTGGGCCTACCATTAGTACTAATCCCCTAGGGTGTGATATTATCTCATTAATTGCAGCCCGTTCACTATTAGACAAGCCTAACAAATCCAAGTTCAATAAACTTTCGTCAAAATTAAATAGCCTAAGTACTGCATCTTGGCCATACATCGTAGGTATAGTTTCTACACGGATATTCAACATATGAGTTGCCCCATCTCTGTGTATCTCTTTTTGCATATGTCCAGATTGCGGCTTATTAGACGCAGTAGAAACATCAGCTCTAGACGACAACTCCCCCATAAATACCCTATACCTATCTCTACTTATAATTGCCACAGGGTGCAACAACCCATCCACACGCATTCTTATACGTATCTCGTCACGCAAATTTTCAATATGAATATCAGATGCTCCTAATTTGTCCGCTTGATCTACCAGGAAATCAAAAACTTTTTCGGTTGATACCGTGTCCAAAGTCTTCGACACACTTGATATAGTCTCGGAATCTCCCTCCCCAGCAATCTTTATATCATCATATTCTATTACTTTTGGAGGATCATACCTTAGCATAAATACTTTATATGCGGAATTTGATATCAAGAAAAAATCTATCCTCTCACCTTTATCGGTATATTCTTGCTGCATCTTATCTATCACAGTACGTGGAGTCTGACTAGTCACCAAAAACTGATAATGATCTTCTCCGCCACCACCCTGCAAAGGTATTACATAATTTTGATGCATTTCCTGTGTCGATAAAAGATTCGGGGTAAGCGGCAATTCATTCTCGAAACCACGCGTGTCTAAGTATGGTATTCTTAGTATCCTTGCCCTATCAGCAGTGGCACGCTCTTCATTATCACGTCGTTTCTGCTGTATTTCACTTTCATCCATATTGTATATTATACCACAAGCCTTTTAACTACCATCAAAAAACTCCCATACAAATGCACAGGAGTTAGCGACCGTTTTTCAAACGAGGATGTTTGCGTTTATCGCTATGTTTGTGGTTGTTATTACGATTCTGCTTCGACACCACTTTCATTTTAAACTTTCTTGCCATACACATATTATACCACATTTTTTAATACTTGCTACCATCTCTCTGCTGAGATATAATAAGATTATGGCTAAAAAGTCCCACACCTACAAACAACGCAAGTTCATTTCATTCCCCACCGTCATTACAATATTCATCATTGTTCTCACCATTATCGGCACTTTCTTTTTTATCCACAGTATAGAAACCTACGACTACATAGTAGAAACAAACGCATTCTTTGCCCCATTTGAATTTTACGATAACCGCAAAATTGTTGGCGTAGATATAGATATCATTCATCAAGTGGCCGACAAACTCAACGCCAAAATAGAAATCAGAAATGTTGACTTTGACCTCATTATCGACAACGTTGCCGACGGGGTTATTGCTGATGCCGGTGCCGCAGGCCTTACTATTACACCCGCTCGTGCCGAAAAAGTCAATTTCAGTATCCCATACTACACATCTGCTCAATACATTATATTCAACCAAGCCACTGCTCCTACTATCCGCAACGATCATATTACATGGGGATCCCTAGCAGGCAAGATACTAGGCTCACAAATGGGTAGCACTGGCTACCTATTCGCATCCGACGAAATTGAAAACGGCTCACTGCGACATACCAATACAGTAATCAAAGGTTTAGACTCTCACCAACTTGCTGCCGACGCTATCAATGCACATATCATAGACTATGCCATAGCCGACAAATTGGCAGCCGAGTACATCGTCAATAAAAACCCCAGTCTTGCTGCCTTTCCCCTCTATTACCAAGGCTCCACGCCAGATGACGATTATCCAGTCGAAGAATCCTATGCAATCGCAGCCAATAAACATTGCCCAGAATTACTTGCTGCCTTCAACGAAGTTCTCACCGAGATGCTACAGCCAAACGCAGACGGTATCACCGAAATAGATCAACTCGTTCTAAAATACCTCAACCTAAACGAATCCATAACAAATCAATGAAAGGAGCATCAATGACACATCGCCACACTTATTACAGGAGCAATTCGTAATGGATAATTTTATAGATAAGTTAGTCGAACTTTTTACTACACCTAGATATATCGAATCCTTACTGCACGGTTTTCTGCTTACCATGCAAATCGCATTCTTTGCAATTATCATCGGCCTCATCCTCGGAACCATCATTGCACTTATAGATACCGCTAAGCGCTCCAAATGGATGATAATACCAAAGTTTATTTGCAAAACCTACACCACTATCATCCGTGGCACACCTATGGCCCTCCAGCTATTCATAATGTTCTTTGTAATATTCGCTATTCGCGGTTTTCCACAAATCATCATTGCTATATTGGCTTTCGGGTTCAATTCCGCAGCCTACGTAGCAGAGGTAATTCGAAGCGGCATCCAATCAGTAGATATCGGCCAAACCGAAGCAGGCCTAGCATTAGGGTTATCCAGGTTGACAATTTTTCGTTACATTGTTGCCCCACAAGCCATCAGAAACATCATCCCCGCTCTAGGTAACGAAATAATAACCGTAATCAAGGAAACAGCAATTGTTAGCATGGTAGGAATGTACGATCTTAATATGGCCGCCAAAGACATCGGCTCAGGCCAAAATATGGCCAGCTATATCGTACCAATGTTCGTCGCGGCATTATTCTACCTCATAGTTATATACTTCATTACTTTTATCATTAAACGCATCGAAAAACACCTGAAAAAAAGTGATCTAAAAACATCGGAGGCCTAAATGGACAATATTATCACTATCAAAAATCTCAAAAAAAACTACGGGAATAACAAAGTTTTACGCGGCATAGACTTCTCGCTAGCAAAAAACGAGAATGTCGTAGTCCTAGGCCCCAGTGGCTCTGGCAAATCTACTTTCCTACGCTGCATCAATTACATAGAAGAGCCTACCTCGGGCGAAATATATTTCAACAATACGCTTATTACTAATAAGAATATCCAAAAAATACGCCAAAACATTGGTATGGTGTTTCAGCATTTCAATCTAATAAACAATCTTACCGTCATGGATAACCTTATCTTAGCTCCCACCAAATTAAAAATAATGGAACGCGGAGCAGCAGAGAAAAAAGCACGCTCTTTGCTCCGCCACATAGATTTGTCATCCAAAGCATATTCATACCCGTCCAGCCTTTCTGGTGGTCAAAAACAGCGCATTGCTATTATTCGTTCTATGATGCTTGGCCCCAAGGTTTTGTTATTTGATGAACCCACTTCTGCATTAGATCCAGAATCAATTGGTGATGTATTATCCCTTATTCGCGAAGTAGCCGATACTGGTATGACCACTATGATAGTCACACACGAAATGAATTTCGCCAAAGAAATCGCCTCAAGAATAATTTTTATCGACAAGGGCAAAATCATCGAAGAAGGCACACCTACAGAATTCTTCACTCATCCACGAACCCCACGAGTAAAAGAATTCTTACAAAAGGTCCTGTAAAAAGCGCCGCCATTTGCGACGCTCCCTACTTCAAAAACCTATCACTCTATACTATCTAGTGTACTTCTCGTTCAAATCGCTATAATCGTACAGCTCATTAGCGTTGAACCACAGATCGATCTCTTTCTTAGCTTCCTCAGCGTTACTCGAAGCATGCACCAAGTTTGGCACCCCAGTGCCCTTCGCGTCTGAATATCCAAAGCTCATATGCGAAAAATCTCCACGTATAGTACCCATCTCCGCAGATTTTGGCTCAGTTGGCCCCACTATCTTGCGTACCAGAGGTATAGCCTCTACACCTTCAAGCACCATTGCTACCACTGGTCCAGTCATCATATATTCCACATTGTAGCGAAACACTTGCTCACCACGTCGAGTAATCATCTGCCCAATCCCTTCGTAGTGCTCACGATATAGATGCTCATCCGGCATTACCATCTTCATGCCCACAATCTTAAGCCCAACTCGCTCAAATCTCTGAACAATCTCGCCCACTATGCCTCTTTGCACAGCATCTGGCTTTAGCACCACCAAACTTCTTTGAATAAAATCTTGTGATTTTGTCATATATTCTCCTTTTTCATATTATAACACAATTTGGCATCTACAATACTACCTCTATCCCATCGATTCTTCTCTCGCCCACTTTACGCTCATCTTCTTCGCCAAATTCCACATAGTGATCCCCAAATCCAGATCTCGGTATATTTATCCGCACATTCTGAACATCCGCCATGCTAATACCCGCATTATCCATCATCCTGTCAGATAATTCCGCAGCGTCTAGCCTCACCCCACAACTATTCAAGCTACTACTAGGTATTATTATAGATATAGGTACCTCAGGAAATTGCCGTTTCAAATTCCTGGCCTTGCTAAGCACGGTTTCTATATGATTAATCATTATATCGATATTCTTCATACCATACACACGATCCATCACAAAACTCATTCGCTTAGTTTCTCCATCACCTGAAGGCACAAAATACACTATTTCATCCGTAGAGCTATCATCTCTACTAACGCTATTACTAGAATACAGATAAAACTTATACCCTTCACCAAACGTTAAATTAGTGTCATTATTTATACCCTTAGTCTTACAACTAAGGCAAGCTCGCATGTTCTCAATAATAACGGGCATACTAACAGTACAAGTAGAAGTAATTACCGATTCATTGTTTGCTCCATTTACTATTCTATCAATCTCACGCATTTTCTCCATCACCCCAGCCGAAGTTCCACTATGCATGGATTTCTGCATTTTCCTATAATTCTGTATTACTCTATCATACATATCATTCAAATCTGCCATCTTTATGCGAATAGCTTCTATATAATCTTCTATCTCGGACAGTTCGGATTCACTTAAACTGTCTTTTTGTTTAGATACGAGTCCTTCCAAATAGTCCAAATCTGCACTAAGAGCCAATACTCCAGATTGAGGCTTGAAATCTTCATCGAGTCTGTCAAAAATCTGCATAATATTATCTGGAGGCATCAACATGGTTTGAAGCTCTCTCACTTTTTCAGGAACCTTATCCCGTTCCATATTTGCTAATATATTAAATGGTTCTTTCATCCCATTCAGGCCCTTCTGAAAGTACGCATTCACATTATCGGCAGTTATCTCTATTCCATTGTTATTCATTATCTGAATAATCGCCTCTGCTATTTCTTCTTCGCCTTCTGCATAGGCCAATTCTCTACCACTCAGACGTTGATGCAGAACAGCAGCTACCTTGCCGATCCTCTTCACAGGATATCGCCCAAGCAAAGCCACTCTCTCTTTATCTATCTCTTCCGAATACAAATCTGGATCTATCAAATCCTGAACATTCCCAAATAAATTTTGCAATTTCAAATCAATCGTTTGTACATTACCCAACCTCCGTTCCGTAACGTCCGCCTGCAAAGCTTTCCTAAACATTTGCAACCTTTCCTCAGATTCTATTTTTGTATTATCAGCATTTATCGGATTATTGGCGCGGCTTTTATTTAACGCTTCTTCCACATGAAAAGCCGATGCCACATTAAGATAATCCCCTGGCGCCACTTCTTCACCACTTCGCATCTTAGTCCAAAGTTCATCGCCTCCAAATTGCATCGCCAAATAAAACCCAATTAAATCTTTTCTTGCTTCGGAAGGATACTTCATATTACTAAGGTACAACGTCATATCCTCGATGGCCCTAGCATCAGCCTTGCTAACCTCTCTCGGGACCGTACCAGGCAGAAAGCCAAACTTCTCCTGAAACAATTCAGAAATCTCACCAAATATCCTACTCCGAACAATACCTATACCCTCCCTACGCTTATCTGGAGATAATTCTTGCAAATTAAATGGTAACAAAGCATTATGCAGCTGATTCTTAAGCTTGTCCATATCCACAGAACCATAGCTTATAGTCGTATACCCACTACCTATGCCATCACTATGATCTTCATATTCCCTTAACAACGCAAGCTTGGCACGATACAAAGGATATATCTCAGTAGCAAAAGTTTCAAAGTCCTTCTTATCTGGAATATTTGCAAATAACTCTGCAAATTCCAGATAAAGATCTGGACTTGCCTGTATCATTTCTGTGGAGACAGCATAAAAATTAGATTTTCCCTGATTAGTCCAGTGACTCTTATCCATTTTTTGCTCTATTATCCTAGTGAGCATCTTCCCCTCCTCACCAACAGGCCCTATATTACCCATAAAGCCAAGCAATGATTCTATTTGTACCAGCGGTCCTGTTCCATTATGCTTAACCATATACTCATAAAGTGCCTGTACACCCGCCCGAATGCCTATCTCTGCATTATCATTAATGCATTCCTCATATATTCTCCTTAAGTAATTAAGTGCCATGTCTTTTATATCGCTTCTCTCAAACGCTTCCTTAATTACCAGTTCATCATCCAGCGCATTTTCCCAATCATATGCATCCATTTCTATAAACTTACAAAGTGCCGTAATAATATTTTCGTCATTTATTTGCCCATTCCATTCATCCATTCCTCTTGGCCATTCTGTAGCCCCTACCAAAAACTGAGTTTCAATATCCTCCAAGCCTAAACTCTTTATTGTTTCTGGATTCATTCTAGAAAAATACCTAAAATTGCCTCTGTTAAAAATCTCCTGCCAAAACTCTTGCTTAGGTCCAGTCTCCGTAAAATACTTTTCAATATCTTCAGTATCTATCCATTCCAATTCATCAAATCTATATTTACGATAATTTTCTATAAACCCTCTCGCAGGACCATCCAAATCTGCCTTTGGTATATGCTGTATATTCTTAGCAATATAGTCAAATTTTTGACACTCAAATAATCTTTGCCACAACTCAGGCTTCGGTATCCCTATCGGTGTATAGTATTTACTAGCTAGCGGCTCATACAAGTTGTCCCCATATTCTATAATTGCATAAGCCTCTAACATTTCGCTCAACTTCTTTTTCTCATTTTCATCCAAAAAAACTCTGGCGCGATCTTTGGATGCACATTCGCAAAACTTATCTTACCAAATTTACCATCATAAATATCACCACAAAAATCATCAAATAACTTCCACCTTGGCTCGCCCCTCTCATCATAATACTTCTCCGATACCAAATAATAAGAACTCTCTGTAAATAATGACAATCTGTCTTTCTCCGTAAATTCACCGTCGGCCAATCTGTCTATTACATCACTTTTTTTTACGACAATTTAGATAATTTTGAAACACTCCCCTGTCCCGCATACCTTCTAATACTTCGCGGTCTTGTGCTAACATCAAAAATAATGTCGGCATCTCAGAATCTCTAAACGAAAACAAATTTCGTTCAGCCATAATATCAATATACTCCATTATTATTGCCTGATTTTCTGACATTTGTAGCGCATCCAAGAACTTCTGATCCCTAAAAAATCCTATTGTTTCCAACTTACTATCTCTACATACATTACTAGCAAATAACCTCATTACAGCGGGATCTCTAAAGTCATATCTTCCTTGCAATGCTTCAGCCTCTTCTTTATCATTCATAGCACTACGACTCATTTCCGTAAAAATCGCAAGCTCATTCTTACCAGTTTGTCGTGAGATTTCATACCAATACAAAGCATCATTACTACGAACATCGCCCTCTGGTACATCTATTTTATCTTTAAGATGTGCCATTGCATCAATCATACCAAAACAAAATCTCGAGGGCTTTTCTAACGCAGTCTCAAAAACAGGCAATACGTCTTCCTTATCTAAAAGCTGGTTCTCCCAAAGAAACTCAGCAAATTCTACCCCTCGCTCCCTAGGGTCTCTAGATAAACTCCAGCCATGATTACAGTATCGACTTTTCTCCATAGAGCATGCTATACTCACACCAGCACCCTTCAAAGCTTTCAATGCAATTAACTCTGCTTCATCACATTTACTATCCAAATCAAATCGATTAAACGTCTCAGTATAATCCTTCCCCTCCACAAGATCCCTGCGAAATTTCTCCTTACCACCAGGAGCAGTAGCCATTGCCTCGTAAAACATCCCTACTACATGTAGTGGCATGCTATACGACTTATCCTCCACCATGCCCTCATAATATTCAGGCGTTTCCAGCACTATCTCTACAGGCATTCCCGCCCCACAAAGTTCATAAGGTTTGGATCCATCCAGTTCAACCATACGACTTACCAACTCCTTATCATACCAATACCCACCAGAATTAACTTTTTTAAAGAAATCATTTACCCTCCCCCCAAACTCTTTTTCCTCTTCACTAGTAAGTTCTTTATCCCAATCAAAGGCCGCAACAACATCTAAAAAATCCATCAATTCCTTCCGGGTAGGATCGTCTTCTTCACGTAATTTCCCCATCTTGTCCTGCAAAGCCGCTACAGACTCCCACCCAGTAATATCCTCTGACACCTCATCCACACCATTCTCACTATCCGTCATCGTTGTCAATTCTTCTTCATTCATCTACCTATAGTTTATCACACTAACCACAAGAACTACAATTTGTTATAATAATACTATGTATATTTCTGATCTTATCGAAGATTTTCTCGAACACCTAGAGATCGAGTCTGGCCGCAGCAAAAAAACCATCAACAATTATCGCCTATATCTAGAACGATTTCTTGAGATCTCACAAGAAATTCTAAACAAAGATGACATTAAGCCTATCGATATAGACAAAGAATTACTCCGCAAATACCGACTACGCCTCAATCGCTACGGTTCCGAAAACGGCACTGAAGATCTCAAGGTTATTACGCAAACATACCACCTCATTGCCTTACGTGGCTTCCTTAAATACCTCACTCGTCGCGATATCAAGTCCCTCGATCCTTCTCTCATAGACCTCCCACACGTCATCCGCAAACAAGTTACATTCTTGCATTATGACGAAGTCGAAGATATGCTAGAACAAATCGATATTTCCACCGAATCCGGCCTTAGAGATCGCGCTATTATCGAGCTCCTTTATTCTGGCGGCCTACGCGTATCAGAGCTCGTCAATCTAGATCGTGGCTCCATCAACCTAGAGCGCCGCGAATTCATGGTGCGTGGCAAAGGCAGCAAAGATCGCCCTATTTTTATCAGCCAATCCGCAGCAGACAGAGTACAAGATTACCTCGATGCCCGTACCGATTCTCTCCCTGCACTTTTTCTCAATAATTCCCGCAACACCCAAACCGTCGATACTTCTGGCAACTACCGCCGTATCACCGCCCGCAGTGTAGAGCGCATAGTAGAAAAATACGCCCGTCTCGCCGGTATCACCAAACACGTCTCACCACACACGCTAAGGCATTCTTTTGCTACAGATCTCCTTATGAACGGCGCCGATCTCCGTGCCGTCCAGTCCATGCTAGGCCATGCCGATATATCCACCACACAAATCTACACCCATGTCACCGACGCCCACCTCAAAGAAATACACGACAAATTTCACTCAGAAACAAAATAGCCCAATAAATATAGCCAAATATATATCATTGTGAAGGATCACTTAGTCGCACTAGAGTATATATTGTAGATGCTGCCGATTCGCCGCTCCCATACCAACACGTACGGATATAAAAATCATAATACTTCAAGCTGCCACCCTCGTTTTCACCTTTTACGGCAACAATATAGATACCTTCCGCATTCACGAGATTGGTCGATTCACCATTATTCACTAAGGTATCATTATAATCATCATAGACCAATCTCGGATAAGTAGTTGTTTGTATTAATTTCTCTTTAGGCTCCACTATACCACTCGTATCCGTCATAGTATCAATAGCGCCAAGCCCACGAGTATTAATAATGAATCCATTTTTAGATTCACCAGTATCACCATATAGGCTAGCACATTCTGCTGGCGAAAATTCCGCATATGCACCAGAATCGCTAGAAGCCTTTCCAACAATAGCATTCCACAAAGTTGTATATTTGCCGTTCGTACTACTAATTTTCTCAGCAATATATGATGAATGAACGAACCTCAGAGCCTCAGCTTGTGTGTCTACCTCTTCTCTCGCCAACGTAGCCTCAAGTGATAATTGCGCACTACTTGCACCACCATTCATCACGGCAAGTACCGCCACAGCCACCATCGAAAATATCCCCACTGCCAAGATAACTTCTATCAGTGTATCGCCCCTCTTATTCCTCGTGCAAAGCATTATCTATTATCTCCTATCATTAATCACAGTTATGAGCCTCAAAATTATTTTCACAAGTGGCAACCTCTTTTTTTATCTCTTTAGCCATCAATGCATATATTCTCTGACTGCCAGTGTCTTCCTTTTCTAGTCTTACTTCCACTCTGCGATATAGGTCATTAGCTCTCCCAGTAGAGTCTATCACTACCTGCATATCCAGTCTCACCCTACTATCTTCACCCCCAGATTCTTCACTTTCCACAGTACAGTTATCAACATCACATAACTCCATTTTTACATCAATATTTCGATACGAGTCCGCACCACCAATCTTAGACCACATCAGCATAAAAGTATCATTATTACGCTCTCCGCCAACCGGATCCGGTAGCTCAAGAATCACCGAACATTGCGGCTCAGAGCCGCCATCACATTTTACTTTAATTGGAGCATTTTGTACTGTCTTATCATTCGATTTCAAAAACGCATCTTTATTTATGATGTCACCGCTCTCACCACTAGTAGGCTCCAAAAACACCGTACCACGATTCGTCTCATCCTCTTTAGTCATATCAAAACTATCCATAGTAAATTTCTTATCAACACCGTCCTTGACTCCAGTCTGCAATAACCCTACCTCTAGAATCGGCAATCTACTTACAACTACTGGATCCGTCTCCCCATTTACTCCCCAGCTCATCTTCACTGCCTTCACATCCTTCGCATCTCCTTCGGCCAATTTTACTTTCACAACTCTCGTAGGATTTTCATCGTTAAGAGAGCTAAGATAATCATAACTGCCCAAGTCTATCTTAGTGCAGGTATAAGCTTGGTCCATATCATTTCCAGATCCTTCTTGCACTTTTACCTCAGATTCATTATCTCCTCTCCCCAGTTCTCTTACAAACGAATTACATTTATCATCGCCTATATATTTTTCACAAGCACCGCCACCACTCTTTACACATTTCTTATAATTATAATACGCCAGCCTTGCATCTTCCACCCCAGCTACCGCAGCATCATAAGCAGATTGCGACAAATCATCATTAGATGTTCTGTTAATCTCGGCTATCATTATCGCCGCAAAACTAGTAGCTATTATCACTAATACCAAAGTAGCTATAGCTACCATATAAAAAGATGCTGCTCCTTGCTTAAATTTCCTGTCCTTATGTTGCCTCATTTTTTCATTCCTCCTGCCTGCGCGGCAAAATTAAATTTATTTATAGCGCAATAATTAAAATTACTATTATCTCCCTCTGGCGGAGTGCAGTAATCCCCTTCAGCTAATATATTCACACCACCGCCACGCGTCCCCAGCACAAAAGATACCGAATAAAACATCGTCTTTATAGCGTCACTACTGGCTGGTTTCGGCACATACAAGTCGTATATAGCCAACCTGCTGTCACTAGGTATCAGCTCTTCATATTCCACATTATAATCAATCTCGTCGCCGTAATTAGCCCTATAGTCATTACATATTTGCCTTTTATCATCCTTTATTTTAGCCAACCAATACTTTTCCTCGCTTCCAATTTTTATACCAACATTAACACCTTCCAAATATCCAGTCCTCCATAGATAACTGTATTTTCCAGTACAAAACCCACCATACAACGGCGCATAGTCTGGCACATTATCAATATGACGCCCACCAGGATCATTCTTCTGTTCAAAAAACATACAGCTTGGATTAATATCACTCCCCGCCATGCATTCAGCATCCAACTTCACTGGTGACCCCTGCACCACGGTTCGCATATCATCAACTAGATCCATCCCTACGTCATTTATCTTATTAAGTGTTAATCCTCTCTGATAAGCCAACATAGTATTATTAATTATCAACACCGCCGTGATAGAAAGAATACCGATAAATACAAGCGATAGAGACAGCTCCACCAATGTAAATCCTTTTTTACTTACCGCACCTTTCATATTATTATTATACCACAACCACTTTAGCTATTACTTACATCCATTATCCGCATCATCATCCGGCACCAACACCACTCCAGATACATTTCTAGCATTTGCTACTACCCTTACATCTTTACGAGGCCCATCACCATCAGCTACATTACCATCAGGATTCACGCACAAATCAATTTTATCTCTTGAGAATATATCGTCATCATTATTTATATAATCCCCTTTACCAAACGAATCATTGCCTTTCGTCCTATATGTATATACAGTGCCAGTCTCTGGATGCCGTATTATCATAATCGCGCCCTTGAATAGCCCAAAACTACCACCATTTTTTATCTGTATCTTCGATCCCCACTTTGGCGTATAAGACTCCGTTAGACCAGCACTGTCACCATTTTTATCTACTCCTACGCGTGCCCCAGCAGCGATAATTTGGCCCAAGGCATCATCGCTCATCCCTCCCTCCGTATCCTTGCCTATCACACTATAAGAAATCACTTTATCATCATCGTCATTGTTGCCAAAAGTAATTATCCGCCCGTATATTACATCGTCACTATTACCAGTACCATCACTCTGTACGTTTAGCACTTGCGAATAGTTATTCCTCAAAAAATCTGCAAAGCCCTGCACCGCGTCGTTATACCTCTGCTGGTATATAGAACTTTGAGTCCCAGCCACTATACCTACAAATATCAACGAAGTTATCGCCAAGAAAAGCGATACTTCCACCAGAGTAAAACCACATCGACGACTTATCATATTCTAATTATAACATAAGCATTCTTTTTCGTCAGTGAGTCGGGAATAAATACATCATCCATTTTTCAAAATTCGAATACTCTTTCCGTACTGCCTCACTAGAAATAGTCTTATGTTTTGTTTTAGCTTCATCACTATTTTCTGGCAACATTACCATATGCTCACCAGGCCACTGCTTATCCAAATATTTACGCGCCATTATTTCCTGATACTCACTTGTAGACTGATATTCATTTTCTAGCTCTGCCGCTTCTACCTCTGTTTTTACTAATTCCAAATCCTTTTGCTCAGTCATCAACTTTTCCGATAATTCCCAATTTCTAGACATCGCCACTATAGATTGATATGTCCACACTAAGCACATAATAATAGCTAACATCAACACAACATTTTCTATAGTAAAAAAATCATGTTTCATCTTAAATTTCACCCGCCGCACGCTATCTTTTATGCTCATGTATATATTATAATACATCACCTACACAACATCTAGTGCCAAAATCCCAATAGTATGATATAATATACTCACCAAGGGGGTATAGCTCAGTTGGTCAGAGCATGCGTCTTATACACGCAGTGTCCTTGGTTCGAGTCCAAGTACCCCCACCACCAATAAAAGAAATCCCTTTTGGGATTTATTTTATTGTTAATAGGCGCTTGGACAAGAACCATGGGTTCGCATGTTGTAGGAGCTGAGTAAAAAGGAAAAATTTACTTTCTTTTTTTCGAGGCGACGCCCAATAGTATTTCTTTGCGTAGCAAAGAAAGTGCCAAATACCCCCCATCAATATTCATATCACCATAATAGCCCCTCACATAAGGGGCTATTATAACAACGCGTATACTATTTATGATCAAAACAGACTCGTTTTTTGTGCTTATAGGTAAAGTAGCCTAATGCTATAGCTACCACAAAGACTGGCAAAGCGTAGCTAAATGCTACCAGGCTAGTTTCCGAATTATCAGTGTTTCTACCAGTCACTGGAGAAGTAGCACCACCAGCGGTGTTTGGTACTGGAATATCTTCTTCAGAATCATCCGTAGGAAAAGTCGTAGACACAGTGAAGTTAGTTTCTATGGTTTTATCACTATATAGCAATTGAATAGTATGGCTACCATCATCCAATGTGTCCAAGAATGAGCTGTAAATAGTAAGAATAGTGCTACCAGACTCCACCTTAAAATTATCCGCGGCCAAAACATCTCCATCTACGTCCACTTCAATAAGAGACGCACGTGGGTAATCCACCTTTACAATAAGATCCTTATTGCTACCGATTACGTAATTTCGTCCCTGAACCCAAGTAATTATATCAGTAGGTTCATCTGTATGGTCTGGATCTATACTAGGTTCTCTATCAGTATTATTAGTATACACATTTAATATATTAATTTTTCTTTCTATAGTTTCGTCAATGTTTTCTCCACTAGTCTTCTTGAGTTTGACAGCAAAATTACCAGAAACAATTACAGGACTACTAAATTGATATCTTGTCGTACCCATATATGCAGTAAAAGCGCCTACTTTAACAAAGTTATTCGCAGCCGCTGTCGTTCCAACATACACATCGTAATTCTCAGAAGAGTAAAAATTCTGGTTAAAAGATATTTCTTTAAGTTCCTCATTATCATCAGCCGTAAATTCAAAGACGTATTCATCGCTTCCTGGCACAGTTTCATTACTTTTGTAATCATCTATAGAATGGATATTGTCATACGATTCCGTTGTTTCAATCGAATCAAAGTACATAACATCAAAAGCCGAATCATAACCCATATAATATTTATCAAAATGTTTATCATCAAAATCGTCCGTCGTAGCCCAAAAGGTATCACCCCAGGAATTCTGAATAATGAAAGCACCTGTTTTTGCCGTTTGCCCATCATTATACACAAAATCATCATTCCACCCAACTATTGTCAGAGCGTGACCAGTATTGGTATTGCATCCATAAATTAATTCTCCCGTAGATGGATTATAATTAGTTCGTTCTATTATGGTATGAGTTACATCAGAACCATCATGAGTTTGCCCATCCCAGCCGCCATTCACCACACAATTGTCTTCATCATAAAATGTAAATACCTCAGCAGCACCATAATTCAAGACAGCATTCTTAATAGCCTCAACTACTTGGTTCTTTTCTGGACCAGATCCATAAATCGGATAATACAACTCCTTAGCTCCAGTTACCATATATTTAGTTTTGCTAAGATCATTAACTTCATTATAATTCTGCTTTACCGTATATGCAAAGATACCATTACCCATGTCCGTTAATATGTTACGCGCTTCCTCGCCCATCTCCCAAATTCCTTCATAAGAATTAATTCCAGCAAGCCTATTATCGTTAGCCTTAAGAATGTTTAAAAAATCCTCATTCTTCATTATTGCCAGTGGATTAGACAAAGCCATTCGGAGCATATACTGGTTTCCTCCATCACCAAGTTTGCGTATCGTTCCGCCACCAGCACCATCGGCAAAACGGTCATAATACGAATTGCTTACATTTGCATCGTTGTAGGCATCCGCAGAGTCAACAAATTGATAATCCATATGCTTAGGACTAATACTAACATCAAGAAAAAGCGCGTTCTTTTTAGCAAGCGAATATTCAAGTGTGGTAGATGCCGCGTATAGCCAACAAGTTCCTTCAGTATTTTAGTTAGAAGAATGGCCCAGTCCAGCGTTGCGACTAAATTCTTCTTCCCTAGAATCGTAATAAGCTGGCAAAGTATTACCTCTAAAAGTCGGCGATGAATACGAAGGTGTAGCATTTGATGTATAAACTTGCTTTTTTGCGTCAAAATCTTGATCATAAATCACCCCACCTACTTTCTTCTCAGAATCAAGTGAAGATATTATAGTGGCATCGTCCTGCATAGCCGAAGTATTTCGTTCAGACTCATTAAGAATGCCAAAGCCAATACCAACGGCGGCTGCTCCAACAGCAAAAACAGCTACAGAGCCAATTCCTACCCTTTTAGCTTAATACCGCTACCTGACGAACAAGTCGCAGAGCTTACCCTCTTTTTCATTTTAATTTTCCTTTTTGTATTATATAACCTTTATGCTTAATAATTTTACCCCCTCCTCCACAAAAAGTCAATAGGTTTTAATTATAATTGCACAAAAAAGTCCCCGACTCTGCCCACGCTGGTTGTGTGGAAGTCGGGGAAAATTGATGCGTATGTTTATTGCCACTTGGGACCGTTTCTTCTTATGAACTCGCCCGCAAAGGCAATGGCTACTGACGGGCTAGTTAGACGCTTTCTTTCTTCCACCGCAAGCGGTATGTTCATAGATGTCATATCCGGCCTACACAACAGTAAGGAAGTCTCGCCTAAATAAAAAACCGTAGCGTACATTTCTGATTTCTTGTAAAATATGATAGTTCCGTCTTCTATCGTGCTAATGTTAAATCCAGTCTCAGTCTCAGTCTTAAACATAATAATCCTCCATTCGACATAGTTACCACATATATAATACATTGAGCAGCTTTTTTGCGACTCATTTTAGCTACCGTATAGATAAACAAAACGAGTCGCACAACTCCCGAAAAGAGATTCAAACGCATCTACTTAAAGCACCACAGACCTCAACAGGTCTATACTTACATTATACCACATATCCCACTATCTGTCAATACTTCTTATGGCTTGCGCGCCACGCCTCACCACTCACATCGCCCACTAACCTACCCTACACTATACTCATCAATACATCCGCTAGCGTCGTAACGATCACCCACGCCGCTACCATAAAAGGCCCCAAATATATACGCCTCTTGCCTGTTTTCTTTAGCACTGGCACAATCGCTATGCAGGCTAGTACATTCGTTAAACATAGCGTTACTAGCCCTAGCCATGGGCTCATTAATGTTAGCCCCACAGCGACACCTAGTAGCCAATCACCATCCCCTACCCATCGCCCCCTGGATACTACATATAGCATAAAGTACAATCCTCCAAGCACCGCCACTGCACCTACTGGCCCCCAAATATTTCGATCAATCGAGAAAGGAACTTCGCTAATCAACATCCACTCTTTCAAAACTAGCACGATCACGCCACACACTATAGCAACAATTAGCCCCACCACTGGCAATTCTCCATATAGCCCATCATATATTGCGAGCCCTCCCAGTATCACCGTCAGCACTATTGTAGCCAAAAACACTCCCCATTCTAGTGGCGTGGCTATAGCTATATTTATAGTAGTCGCTAGCATCGCAAATGCACATCCCATGCCTAGCTCACTTATTAGCTCTGCTAAGCCTATCTTTTTTCCACATTTGCGACATTTACCCCCAAGCATCAACCATGATAATACCGGTATATTGTCATACCACTTTAACTGATACCCACATCTTATACATACAGATCTCGTACCAAGATTCTTTTTTTTCTTCGTGCTAGTTCTTAAGTGCATCCGTCTCGCCTGGCAACATAAGAAAGACCCCATACAGCTGCCCACCGCAAACATCGTTATCCACCACATTATATTCATATACCGATTGTACCATACACTTGATTTCTCACACCAATGCTTTATAATATAACCATAAGGAGATTATTATGCCTCATCACAAACACGGCTTTACTATTATAGAAGTATCATTAGTGCTCGCTATCGCTGGACTCATCTTAGTTATGGCTTTTATAGCTGTACCCACCCTCCAGCGCCAAGCTCGCGACGCCAAACGCAAAGAAGATACCATGACATTCCTCCAAGCCCTCAAAAAATACCAGCAAAACAACCGCGGCCAACTACCAAAAATTTCATATGACAATGATGGCGTAGACATGATTTCTTCTATAGTTAATTTCAAATTATACGATAATATGAACACCTGGTTTGATAGTCCTCCAGAAAACATCCCTTGGGTAAAATTCTATAACGACTACCTAGGCGACAATTTTACAAACCCAAATGGCACAAAATACTCTTTTTATATACAAAATATAGACGAATGCGGTAGTCTTGAATCGTGGTGCTATGATTATATATCCACAGAAGTGAGTGAAAATGGGTTCGACGAACGCGTTGCTGATTTCTATATATTTCCATCATCAAATTGCGAAAACGGCCAACCAGTAAAAACTTCCAACTCACGCAATCTAGCTATAGTCACTCTTCTAGAATCTGGCACCTATTGCGCCAATCTATAGCGCAGTTTACATTAACCCATCTATTATTTTGTAGACACTATACGCTATTCTCTATATCACACACATCAATTTTTCCTAAAAAGCTATTGCTTTTCCGAAAAAATCTGATATCATAAAATCATAAAACACATTATATGGTTATGGCTACTATATAATGCGAATAATAATAAATAAAGAAAGGACGAACATGTCTAACAAAAAACTATCAACCACTAAAAAAGGCTTCACCATCATCGAAGTCGTGCTTGTGCTGGCTATCGCCGGCCTTATCTTCTTGATGGTATTCGTGGCTCTCCCAGCCCTCCAGCGTAATCAACGCGACACTCAACGCCGCCAAGACTACGCCGATCTTGCCGCTAGCATAATTAATAGCGCCACAAACAACAATAGCCACCCATTTAAAACCTCCGGCACCAGCATAATGACCGATGCTCAGTTGCAACAGTACGTAAGTCAAACAGGGCGAGACCCACAAGGCAACACTTATAGATTAAGGGCTATAGACTTCTCAAATGGAACAACTTATCCATTGTCCAATACTAACGCCACTAATGGCGTCAATGTTTACGTATTGTATGCCGCAAACTGTGACAATACTGGAGCCCCAACGAGCGGTAACAGTAAAAGTTTCATCGTCTATGGCGCTCTAGAGTCAGGTTCATTCTGTAAACAATACAGTTATTAATCAAAACTTATAATTAAAAGCATCCTTCCACATGAAAGGATGCTTTTTGCTAAATTAAAAGATTAACCTCCTCTTTGTGCAATAATAAAAACCAAAAATAACAGAAAGCACCAATAATCTTAGCAAATAACTAAAAACTTCATCACAAAACCATCTTATATTTCAACAAACAGCCCCAGAATACAACACATAAACCTGTATGGACCTCGTCACAGTAAAATACAACACGCACTAAACAACCAAGTGCCGCTATTACCCCCCCACATTACTCACCAACGAATATATCGGCAGCAACGTACCAGCTATCACCACACCTATCAGCCCTGCCATTATCACCATTAGTATAGGCTCTATCATAGTAGAAATATTGTTTATTTGCGTGTCTAGCTCATTCTCATATACTTGCGCAGCCTTGCCCAGCATCTCGTCTATCTTGCCAGACTCCTCGCCTATAGATGCCATCTGTGGCACTAACGGCAGCATATACTCTCGGTCCTTTAATGCCCCAGATAGCGCCTTACCACCCTTGATAGGCTCTAGCACTTTACGATATTCCTCCTCTACTACCACATTATTGGTAGCGTCTATCGCTATAGCCACCGAGTCTAACATTGGCACCCCGGTGGCCAGCATCATTTCTGCCGTCCGTGCAAATCTAGACACGTACAGCTTACGAAACAGCCCGCCAAATATCGGCACATGTATTTTTATGCTATCCATCACCTTACGCCCAGCTGGAGTTCTCTTCACTACATAGATACATCCACTCACTACGCCTACTAGTATTATTAATACCAGCCACCAAAAGTTTCCAAAAAAATCTGATATATCCACTAATACCTGCGTTATCCCTGGTATAGTCTCCCCCATATCATCATACAGCTGCCTCACCTGTGGCACCACCGTCGTCATCATAAAAGCAAGTACACCTAATACTACCCCCAATATTATCCCTGGATACACCATCGCTCCGCGAATCTTCGATAGCATCGCCGCATCCTTCTCTTCCTGCTCCGCTAGTCTCTTCAGTGCCAAATCAAGCGTACCAGACGCCTCACCTGCCTTTATCAGCGCCAAATACACGCCATTAAACACCTCTGGGTGCAAAGCAAATGATTCATGTAAACTCTTACCAGATTCCACATTTATCAATATCTCCTCAGCAATTTTCTTCATACCGCGCGCTTGTGTTTGCTCTATCACAGTACGAAGCGACGTAGCCAGCGGCAATCCAGCGCCAATCAATGTAGCAAGCTGCCTTGTAAATGTAATCCTATCTTTATTTGTTACGCGATCAGTATTTCCCAAAAGTCCCGTACCCTCCTCTACCAAAGACTGTGGGATATACCCCTGTTCTATCAATAGATGCCCAGCCGCACGCTCATCCTCAGCCTGAATATCACCTTTCACTACCTTGCCAGTAGACTTGTCCTTAGCACGATATTTGAATCGCCTCATTAGCCCCTCACCAATCTATTAAGCTCATTTATATCCACGGCATACTCACGTGCCGCATCGTATGATATAACACCAGTCTGTATCAACTTCACCAGTGTACGATCCATCGTCTGCATACCTTGCTCGGCACCAGTCTGTATAGCTGTATCTATCTGATGTGTCTTACCATCACGAATCAAATTCCGTATTGCCGAATTCGCCACCATTATCTCAGCCGCCACCACACGCCCACCGCCTATAGCCGGGACCAACCTTTGCGAGCATATCGCCATTAATATATTGGATAGCTGCGATCTTATCTGCGGCTGCTGATGCGCCGGAAATACATCTATCATACGATCTATACTCTGCGCCGCAGAATTCGTATGCAACGTAGCAAAAACCAAATGCCCCGTCTCAGCAATAGTGATAGCAGCCTGTATAGTCTCTAGGTCTCGCATCTCGCCAATCAATACTACATCAGGATCTTCACGCAATACAGACCTCAACGCCGCCGCAAAACTAAACGTATCGTAATGCACCTCACGCTGCGCTATCACGCTACGTTCGGATTTGTGCGTAAATTCTATCGGATCTTCTATAGTTATAATATGCGTGGATTTCTCGTGATTAATCTTATGTACTAGTGCAGCCAAAGTAGTAGATTTGCCAGACCCAGTCGGGCCAGTCACTAACACTAGCCCACGCGGATAGTTCGCAAAAGTCTCCACAATAGCCGGCATACCTAGCTCGTCAATAGTTTTTATTTGATTCGGAATCAAGCGAAACGCCGCAGCCAATTTACCTTTTTCATGAAAAGCATTTACGCGAAATCTAGCAATATCACCAAAAGCAAAAGAATAATCGAACTCCTTATCTTTTAGTAAAATCTTTTGTTGATCATCATCCAATGTCGTAAAAATTAGACTTTTTAAGGCATCCTCTGTAAGTGCAGGTATTCCTGCTATCGGCAATAATACGCCATCTACACGTAGTATTGGTGGCAAACCATACTGCAAATGCAAGTCCGAGGCGTTGCGTTTGACGCACTCCTCAAGAAGACTTTCGATTTTCAATACACTCAACCCACTACTTTCCATACCATCAATTATACCATAAACATATTATTTTTTCACATATATTTACCATATTACGATAGATCACTCGCAACACGGTTTACCTCCTCTACAGTCGTCATGCCAGATAGTACTTTCAACATACCATCTTGACGCATAGTAACAGTACCCTTAGATCTTGCTAGTCTCATAATTTCAGCAGCAGTAGCATGGTCTACTATCATCTTTTGTATATCCTCGTCCACAGTGATAGTTTCGTATAATCCAGTCCTTCCAGAATATCCCCCAGGGGCCTCTTTACTATCTACACCTCTCGACAACATATAATACTCTTCATTCCTAACAGGTAATCCAGCATAACCAAGATCTTCACTCACTTTCGCCACTTCCTCCTTGGCCTGCGGCAAAAGCTCTCCCACTATATCATTTATACCTTTTGTCTCAACTTCAGAAGATTTATACACATCGTGCTTATCCGTCACCCTACGCACTAACCTCTGACCTATTACTACGTTTAATGTCGATGCCAGCAAAAACGGTTCTATCCCCATATCTAGAAGCCTAGGTAATATCCCTGCAGCAGAGTTCGTGTGCAATGTCGAAAATACCAAATGCCCAGTAAGCGCAGCCTGTACCGCCAACGACGCCGTCTCGGAATCACGAATTTCACCCACCATCACCACGTCTGGATCTTGCCGGAGAATAGATCTTAGCCCCGAAGCAAAAGTTAGCCCAGCATCCACATTTACTTGTATTTGATTAACCCCATCCATCTTATATTCTACTGGATCCTCAAGCGTTACTATATTAATAGCCTCAGTTTTTATCTGTTGTATCAATGCGTACAGTGTAGTAGACTTACCAGATCCAGTCGGACCAGATGTAAGTATCATCCCATTAGGTTTCTTTATGCCATCAAGCACAGCTCTTAGAGCTCTACCAGACATACCCATATCTTTTATATCTATATTAATCCCAGCCTTATCAAGCAAACGAATCACCACCTGCTCGCCCCAAGTCACTGGAGATATAGCTATACGCAAATCTATCTCTTGCCCATCCACCTGCACAGTAAATTGTCCATCCTGCGGAATACGATGTTCGTCAATCTTCAAATTACTCAAAATTTTTACTCTAGATACCAATGCTGGCGCCACCGTCTTGGGCAATTCCATAATTTTACGCAAAACTCCATCTATACGACACCTTATTATTAGCAAATCTTCTAACGGCTCAATATGAATATCAGAAGCCTTTGTCTTAGCTGCATAACTCAATATCGTAGTCAGAGCCTTAGATATAGGCGAATCCTGCACGATTGTCTTCGCATCGTCAGACTGAGCCTTTACTTCACTGACTGTAGTTTCTTTTACCGCTTCGCTCACCCCAGAAAAATCTCCATGGTACTGATCTATCGCTTCGCGAATACCGCGCTCAGAAGACATCCATACTCGTATAGGCTGATTTGCCAAACTAGCCAAATAATCAGTAAACTGCACATTTCCAGCATCCAACATTGCCACATTCAATACGCCATCTCGTTCACCTATTGGCACAGCCGTCACTCTCAATGCAGCATCACGAGGAATCTTACCCAAAATATCTTGATCAATGTCTATATTCTTAAGTTCTACATACGGCACACCAGTTATAACCGCCGTAGCATGTGATACCATATCATCACTGATCACCTTTTTCGAAAGTAAATCTTTTATTACCGATCCCCCTTCAGCAGCAACACGCTGCCTCACATTGTCCACTATGGTATAGTCAACCAATCCTTCGTCTATCAGAAGGTCAATTATTTTGCCTTCAGATTCTGCAGAAAGTTCCGACATTATTCTTCCTCTTGTACTTCTAGTACTGGCTGTTGGTCATCATCAATATACGGATCGGTATTATCCTCTATGCATTCACCAAATTCATCACGCTCATCACAATCACCTACATATACTTGCACGGTTGGATTCAATGCACGATAATTAAAAACCTCTGGGTCGGGATCAGCCAAGTCCGCGCTTACGCCTTCCGCTATGTTTTTTACTGACACACTTTCGATTTCACCCATCAACATATTGGTGACAAAAAATCCACCCATTAGCCCCACTATGGCTATTACTATAGTAGTTAATAAATCATTTTTCATTAATTACCTCCAGCTGTAATTATTGTTTCAGATTCGGCAAAGGATACCTTATCCATGTAATATGCAGTCGCCTGTGCCTCAAACGACAACACATTGTCATCTTCCCACTCGATAGTCGCGCTCCGGATGTCGAATTCTCGAATAGATCTCTCTATATTATCCAATGTCCCCTTTGTTATACCAGCATCAGCCTTTATGGACAAATTCACACCCAAAACATTCAAACCAGGCAATAGTGCCACCTCTTCGTCACTATTAGACGTACCACCTGGGCTAATCGATTCTGGCTGCCAACCAGATTCCAAAAATAACTTATTTAAACTAGCGAGCAATGCTTCTTCGTTTCTAGATGCAGGCAAAGCATCAGGGATCACACGCAATGCAGAACAGCGCTTCATCAGTTGGCTTGCCGCTGCAAACCTATCCGTACCCTCAGCATCATCATAAATGCTCTTCAGCGTGCTATACGTATAGTTCTTCCCTGTACCAGGATCAACGCAGGCAGACGATGTCTCCTTTGGCACAGAATTCAAGGCTTTATTTGCCGCCAAACCTTCTATTATATTAGCCCTAAGCGATCCTTGAATTTTTTCCAAATCTACGTCATCAGGATCACATCGCCTTAATTCCTCCTCCGAATAAATCGCACCACTAGGCGCCTCACACACACCAATTGTTTTGATAGTATCAGAATACATCGCGATAGATTCCTCCTCCGCAGCAATTACCTTAGAGTTAAACGTAATCTGCTGCACAAAACGCACCGCCAAAGACACAGCCACCCCCAGTACTACCGATGCCCCAGCCACAGTTAGCATCACGTTTTGTTGTGCCTTTGATATCTTAGCGCGTTTGCTAATAGCCACTTCCTTTGCCATTATTTACCTCCCTTCTTATTAGTATCCGAAGTACATGCAGAATCATTTTTATCACAATCCCGCGCTCTCTCCCCAAACATCGCTTGTATCTGGACATAAGAATCAGTCACGTTGCGGCGTCCACTAGGCGGCATCATCAACAAATGTCTGTTAGAAAAGTCATACACTCCAGCATCTAGCGCAATAGTCGCAGAAAACCTCAACACAAGCTCCTCATCATTATCGCGACCATTAGAAGAATCAGACACACTCATACCATTGGACCCTCCTGGCACCAGCATACACGACTTGTTCTCGCTCCATTTCGGTGCAGTATCTTGACTATTCAAGGTGCCCACAAAGCTAACGCACTGGCTATCAAAATGTTCTACATTAGATATAGTCCCATCAATACTCATATATGGCTGGCCCTCAACGGGATCTTGCTTGTACCATTCTCCAGTTTGAGGCGTACGCCAAATTTTTTCTACTCTTTGCCCTTCATAAGTATCAAGCATACTATATACATAATCTTCGCCGCCAGAACACCCCTCTGCATCTATAGTCCACAAAGCATAAATGCCTTTATTGGGATCATTAAACGTCGCGCCATCACGGCCAGATTCTATCATGCAATACGCCGGAATTACTTCGCCATTCTTGTCAACATAATCGCCATAATCATAATACATAAACTGCATACTCTTCTTAAAAGAATCAAGCACATTGTAATCAATATACGGTTCTTTTCCAGCATTAGCCTGCGCCTCAAAAGATAGTGTAGGCTGTTCCTCTGCCAAATCCACATCGAGCTTAGATATAGTAATCGTATCAGCACCAGTTGGAATCAAAGCCGCCAATATATTAAAAGTGCGCGAAATGACCTTCTTATTATTACTAAGTAAATCAATATTACCTACTTGATTCTTGATGGTCAAAAAATCGTCAAGATCATTATACGAACCTAATTTGTCGGACAGCGCGTTCAAAGTAGAGCCTTTAGTATCCAAAGCAAACTGTTGCCCACCCGCAATCAAACCAAGCACTGCTACTACTACTACACTCACTATCACGGTCATTATACATACGAAATAAGTCAAATTTCTAATCTTCAAAGCTTTTAGCATCTCCCCTTTTATATCCGGGACCAGATTTATCTCACGCGCCATTTAATCATTACTCCTTTCAGATAGCCCTATCACCACAGCAAACTCGTTCGACACACTTGCCAAAGCCTGCTGTTGGCTCGCACTCATACGCACAAATTGCCAAGGATCGCCACGCATAGTAGGCATATTTGTCTTAGCTCCAACATACTCGGGAAACAACGGTATCATGCTAGCATAATTAGATAACACTACGCCACCGATACTTGCCCCTAAATACTTCGTCTGGAAAAATCTAGCAGACTTAATAAGCTCGGCCGCATACCCTTCCAAATGAGTATTAAGCACACTAAACACCCGGCCCTCTGCTTGCGACTGATCAAGACCATACTTCAAAATAAACTGTCTAGCCTGATCTTCCCGCACGCTTAGACTATTTGCCACCGAACGCACTAATACGTCCATTCCCCCAGGGATAGAACGTACCAACCGCGGCTTATCTTTGTACATAATTACTATATCGGTGGCACCTTCGCCAAAATCCACTATCATGGTAGCATTCATAGACCCAGAAATATTCAAAGCTCTAGCCATCGCCAAAGGTTCTGGTTCCATCGCTATTATATTAAACCCGACCTTCTCTACCATCTCCATCGTAGACTCAGCATATTCCTTCGAAACAGAAGAAACCAGCACTTCAGTTTTGCGTGGATCGTTAGGACTAGGTCCCAATACTAAATAATCGGCCTTCGCCTCACTAAGTGGCATCGGAACGTATTTATCAAGCTCATACTTAAACGACTTAACCAACTCCTTTTCTGGCAAGCTATCAGTTTCTACGATAGAAGTGTAAGATTTATTTGCTGGAATACCAATAGCAATATTTTTAGTCTTTATACCAGCCTGATTCACGGCTTGCACTATAGCTTCCCCCAACCTAGCTTTCCCAGCCTCAGAAGAATCCTGAGCCAATTGTGGTGTAATCGCGGTATAAGAATAATTCTGCAAACTCCACCCACGCTGATTCCCACCCGTAAGTCGCACAATTCGCATTGACTTTGTTCCGATATCTAGCGAGAAGAAATCGCCCACTCCATGTAACAAGCTCATACCTATATTATATGCTTATATCTATTTTTTTGCAAGTATCAAATAATAAAATCTCTCAATATTTCCATTTTTTCCAGCTAGCTCATTGTCATGTTTTTTTACGATAATAAACCCGTTCGTCTTCAGCCACTGCTCAAATTGTTTTATTATTTCACGACGAATCCGTTCGTTCTTTACTACGCCCTTTGTCATCTGCTTCTCATGCGCTTCGAATTGAGGTTTCAGCATCACTAAAAATTCAGTATTCTTATGTGATAACCATTTTTTGGCATACCCTAATATCTTCGTCAAGCTAACGAACGACACATCGGCCACAATCACATCTGGTTTGCATTCTTCCGAAAGGTGAAATTCGAATATATCCGTCTTTTCGTACAATTCCACCCTGGAGTCAAATCTAAGTGGAGCCTCCATCTGTTGAGTACCTTTCTCAACCGCTATTACCTTGTTAGCTCCATATTCTAAAGCAATTTCCGTAAAACCACCCGTAGACGAGCCAATATCAAGCACTGTCTTATCAAGAAAATCAAAATCAAAGGCGCTTATTGCGCCTTTGATTTTATAATAACCTCTATTTTTTACGCTCCCTATATGCATATGTCTCTGTATCCACTGATACGATATCACCTTCTTTAACAAAAGCCGGTACCTTTATCACTACTCCAGTTTCCAATGTAGCATCTTTCATCACAGAACTGGTAGTGTCCCCTTTTACGACACTTTCTGTATAAGTCACCGCCAACCATATATTCTTTGGGATAACTAAATTAATCGGCGTACCATTATAAAACTGTATTTCCATTTCATCGCCATCTCTCATAAAATCTTTGGCATCACCAACCATCTCGACATCAAGTTCATATTGTTCAAAAGTTTCCGGATCCATAAAGTAGAATTTCGCATCATCACGATACAAATATTGTACCTTGCGAGTCGTCACTTCCGCTGGCTCTATTTTTTCTTGACCTTTAAAGGTCTTTGGAAGTAAAGCACCAGTAACCAAATTTTTTACCTTTACGTTTACGATCGATCCGCCCCTTCCCATCACCTTCTGAGAATATTCCACTACTTTATATGGCTGACCATCCAGAGTAATAAGTGTGTTCTTCTTTAAATCAGTTGGTCCATACATAATACATCCTCCTACTTAGTCACAAAAGGCAATAACGCTATATGTCTAGCACGTTTTACTGCCACAGCCAATTGACGCTGCTGTTTTGCAGACAAACCAGTCTTAGAAATTGGCTCTATTCTGCCATAACCATCAAGATACCTTTGTAATGTCTTTGCATCACGATAGTCAAAATACATATTTGGATTATTTTTAATTTTTCGCATACAACTCCTTTCTATTAAAACGGGACATCGCTGAGGTCAATCTCGCCATCAGGGATATCATCCGGTATTTCATCCATTGGAACATCCGCACCTGCAGTAGAACCACCAGCTGCACTAGAAGACCCAAAGCCACCACTTGAGCCACCGTTCTCGCGAGGACCATTGCTCGTAAAGTTAAAATCTTCTACTACGATCTCAACGTGAGAGCGCTTTTGACCAGTATTTTTATCTTCCCAGCTACGTTGGTCCAAACGCCCAGACACTAGTACGCCAGTACCCTTCTTGGCGTATTGGTTAATCATTTCAGCCAACTTTCCCCATGCTGAACAATCTATAAAGGATACATCCTCTTTTTGTTCGCCACTCGCATCACGGTACACACGATTTACCGCTACCGAGAAACTACACACACTCGCTCCATTCGGAGTACTACGAAGCTCTGGATCACGAGTAAGATTACCTGTAATAATTGCTTTAGAAAAACCGCGCATAATAAAACACCTCCTTATTCTTTGCTTTCATCATTTTCTTTTTGCTCATCAGCATTTTTCTGCTGCTCATCGGCCTCTATATCTCTAGGTCCTTCCGTCTCGCGACGTTCGTCTTTGTGTACCAACAAGTATCGTAAAACTTCGTCAGTGATATTCATCACAGTAGAGATCTTTGCCGGAGCTTGGGATGGCAATGACACAATATAATAATAATATACCGCAAAAGTCTGTCCCTTTATAGGATAAGCCAAACGCTTCTTGCCGTCATTTTCCGCCGACTCTATGGTACCACCTGCAGACTCAATAATTTTCTTCACCTTATCAAGCGCAGGATCTATATTCATCTCTAAATCAGGATGATATAGCACAGAAAGTTCATATTCTTTCATTTTTCTCCTTTGGTTAAAGCAAACGCCACTCCGTGAAGCCCGTTTGCTGAGCTAATATTACCCAAATATAATATCATATTACCTCAAAAATATCAAGACACAAACAGGACAATACCATCATACATCACTTAAACTCAAAATCCTGAATTATCTCTTCGGCCTGCCCAGCGTAGCGATCTCGACAACTCTGACCAGAATACACCCTTTGCGATTCTTTTGGACAATAAGACATAGTACGATAATCAGACTTGATGTTTCCATTGTACCCATTAGAAGTAGAATAAACATAATTCACCTGAAAAGTCTGTTCTAATTCTGGCAAATCAACTATAAAATATAGTTGATAAATATCATCTTTTTCGTACTTCTCTTTTTTTACGCTATCAGCACGAATTGTAGCAACTATATTATTAGACC
>JAEEGL011064161.1_pt1 | contig 34685 bp, 29 predicted proteins | sample 9134231 | NCBI WGS metagenome assembly JAEEGL01 (sample SAMN16246548, study PRJNA631951) | gut metagenome | biome: gut microbiome; feature: rumen; material: fiber-attached | host: Bos | place: Iran: Karaj | collected 2018-10
AATTGCAGGTTATATTTTTGCAGTGTTTGGCGGTCTCGCCCTCATAGGTGGTCTCGCCGCAGGACACAGTGTTTTCGGCCCTTTGTTTTGGCTGGCGTTAGGCATTGTTTTAATTTGTTTTGGGAAGAAAAAAGAAAAAAAACAGGAAACAACGGAAAAGAATGAAAACAATGATCAGCCTTCAACAAAGACAGAGGAATCCATTTCTTCACCAAAGGATGAAACACGAGAAAACGCCAAGGATAAACCGATGACTTACTGGGAGAGATAACAAATTATTTTAACTCCTATCTCAAAGCAGTATGAACAACTATAAAGAAACGAACAATCCGGACACGCCAAGTAAAACAAACAAAGTCGTTTTCTTGATAATGACCATCATTCATTCATGTTTCGCACCCGAAATTCCAAAATAAGCATCGACGATTTTTTTTCTAAACATCAAGAAAAGATGCCAATATATTCAGAAAAATAAAACAAATAATACAATGAAACACCTGAAGTACATACAATTCGCAATTCTCGCCCTCTGCCTCTTCGCCCTCTCCTCTTGCACCACCACAAAAAAAGCAACTGAAGAAACCGAGGCGGTTCGCTGGCCGGATTTCCTGCGGGATTGGGCGGCGGAATTTGAAATCAATGACAGCCAGCGCCTCTCGCTTATCAATTTGATAGATTCCGTCTATTATTTTCTGGAGGATAGCACCCAATCTGTCGAAGCCCATTCGGATCAGGTGTGCCGGATGCTGGACCAGATGGCAGATGTCATAGCCAATGACTCTGTGTTTGAATTCACCCTGATGATGCGGGCTACAGAGTCCAATTTCTGGTGGCAGGCGTCAAACGATGACCGGATTTATCAATGTGATTGTTCAGCTGAGTCAATCTCCCGCTTTGTGGAATGGCAAACAATCTATTCACCAGATGTGGAACTCATGGGCTATACCATAATACCCATATCTTGGCAAGCCCCTTGGCATTTTGCCAATATAATTTTTACCATGGTAGAGGATGATGAAGTGCCTCTTGCCACTTTCGTCATTACCAATTACGAGGATTTCCAGATGGATAGTGTTCAAATCACTTTCTATGATAGTTTAGATAATGTATTGGATGTGGTTCATGAAAATGATGTTTATGTTGATTCTTCTAATGTGTCCAATGGCGTTAAGACTGTGGTCATGCCATCCAAGTATATGATGCTTGCTTTGTCGCAATCCTTATTTGCGGAGGTTTCTTATAAAACAACAGAAGGATGGTATTCTATGAAAGGTAGTCCGGGAGCAACTTTTGTGGAACAAATAAACGATTGCCCCCGATTGAAGAAAGTTTTAGATCAAATAATGCTTTCCCGTGAACGCTGAAAATAATATGGCAAAGTTGTGATTATTGCGTATTTTTGCACCCCGATAATCTATTAATAATTGCCCAATTTTTCAGCGGCAGGACCGCGCTGGTAGTAGGGATAGTGGTCTGCGTTTGGGAAAATTGGATTTAAAACCAATTGATATGGAAAGTATGAAAAACAGAATCAGGAATCATTCCATTTGGATGTCACGACTTTTTGTGTGGATAGCCTGTGTAGTATGCTTGTTTGTGCCTGCGCGTGCCGATGCCCAAAGCGAACCTACTGAACTGACCAATCTGGTGATTTTCGTGCGTTTTGCCGATGACGCCGAGATTACCCATTCGTTTGCGGACATCGATTCCATGTTCAATGGGAAAACAGATGGCTTTTTAAGCGTGTATAATTTCTTTAAGGCCCTTTCGTACGACAAGATTCATTATAACACGGTATATACCAATAATATACAGAATGGTCAGATCATCTCCTATCAGGATGTTTTCCCTCGCGCCTATTTCGAACCCTACAGTGCGTGGAATCCCATCGGTTATCAGGGCGAGAATCCGTTTATGGGTGTCTCTATGCGCGAGGCGCTGTTGCTGGGCCGTATCGTGAGGTATGTGGACTCGCTGCATCTGGTGGACCCCAGCATTGTGCTGGACGGCGATGGCGACGGTGACATCGATAACATCAGCTTCGTTGTGAAAGGCGGCACGGGTGCTTGGGCATCCATTTTGTGGCCCCACATGGAGTATTTTCCGCATGATTCGCTCGACTATGTGGCGACCATCAATGGCGTTCGCCCGAACACCTTCAATCTGGAATTTGAGGGTTCTTCGGGATACTTTACCGCGAATGTCTTCCGCCATGAGATGGGACATTCTCTGGATTTGCCGGATCTGTATCACTATACGCACTATACCAATGTGCGGCCGGCTGGCAGCTGGGACATGATGGAAGACAATTCCTGGCCCAATCATACCGCAGCCATATACAAGAATAAGATTCTGCATGTGTCGGACGACCCGATAGAGATTACCGAAGATGGAGATTATACCCTGTATAGTGTGGGCTCGAGCCCGTCACAGAACTGCTATTATATCAAGTCGAGCATTGACCCGACACAATGGTTTGTGTTTGAGTACCGCAGTTATCTTGATTTGTTCGACTATGGTGTGCCGGGCATAGGGCTTGTGGCCGCCCGTTGGAACGACGCGGTGCCGTTGGATTACAATGGCATGTTCGCCAATGCCTTTTTCGACTTTTATACGCAGGCGCACCAATACTGGATTTTCCGTCCCGGCAGCGCGATTGACACGGTTAACGGCCGCCTTTACGACGCGCATTTCAGTCAAGAGTCGGGGCGTACCTCATTCGGTCCCACCACCGATCCCCATCCTTATCTGACGGACGGTACGCCGGAACCGAGCTTTGAGATCACCAACATTCAAGAGAACGGCAACCAGCTCACCTTCCATGTGCATTTTCTGAATACAGGTGTGGAGGATGTCCAGCCAGCAGAAGTGTTGAAAGTGTGGCCGAATCCTGCTCACAATGTCATTTCCATCGAAGGGGAAGACATCAACCGCGTGGAGTTGTATGATGCGGTCGGTCGCTTGGCTGTTTCGGAATCCAATGTGAATGAAAACCGCTGCACCTTGTCGGTCTCCCATCTTCCGTCAGGTATCTACATCTTGAAAGCTTATACGGCTAACGGTTCCTCAGAGTCGAGGAAAGTGGTGGTGGAGTAGGGCTTTATAGAAAAGTTCAGATAAACAAATTGGCCGCTAATTCTATGGAATCAACGGCCAATTTATTTATGGGAATATGCTGTGAATCAGCGGTTACTCCGCCTTGTAGAACGGCATCTTCACGGTGACGGCCTTCAGCAGGCGGTTGCGCACCTTGATGAAGATTTCCGTGCCGGATTTGGCAAACTCTTTCTTGATGAGCGCCGTGCCGATACCCTTGTTGACGGACGGTCCGAAGGTGCCGGAACGAACTTCGCCGATGAGGTTGCCCTCAGCGTCGCACACCTCGTAACCGTTTCTCGGAATGCCGCGGTCGATAAGCTCGAAACCGGCAATTCTGCGCGTTACGCCGTTGGCCTTCAGGTCTTCCATGAACTTGCGGTCGATGAAGTCCTTGCCGTCCACAAACTTGGTGATCCAGCCCAAGCCGGCCTCGATGGGGGAGATGGTGTCGTCAATCTCGTGGCCGTAGAGGCAGAAGCCCATTTCCAGGCGCAGCGTGTCGCGCGCGCCCAAACCGATCGGCTTGATGTCGAATTCAGCGCCCGCCTCAAACACAGCGTCCCAAATCTGCATGGCAACCTCGTTCGGGAAATAGATCTCGCAACCGCCAGATCCAGTGTAACCCGTGGTGGAGAAGAGGATGTTGTCGAAACCGGCAAACTTGATGATCTTGTTGGTGTAATACTCCATGTCAATAACATTGGCGTCGGTCAGCTTCTGCATGGCCTTGAGCGCCAAAGGACCCTGAACGGCCAATTGGGAGATGTTGTCGGAGATGTTCTCAATCTCAGCACCGAAATTCTTGTTCTGCTCCACAACCCATGCCCAGTCCTTGTCAATGTTGGCGGCGTTCACCACTAACAGATAGTCCTCGTCGTGCAGATTGTAAACCAGAAGGTCATCCACGATACCGCCCTTGCCGTTGGGGAAGCAGCTGTATTGCACCTTGCCCGGATAAAGGGCAGCCACATCGTTGGTGGTGATGTGCTGCAGCAATGCCAGCGCCTTCGGTCCCTTCACGGTGAACTCACCCATGTGGGAGACATCAAAAACACCCACTTTGTTGCGCACCTGCAAGTGCTCGTTGGTGATGCTGTCGTACTGGATCGGCATGTAAAAGCCGGCAAACTCTTCCATTTTGGCACCGAGTTTCTCGTGTGTCGCTCTGTAAACGGTTTCTTTCATAATAATGTTATTTTTTTAAGTTAGATATTCGGATTAAACGGCTGCAAAGATAGTAAAAAGAGTTGAATCTATAGGACTTTTTTTTACCTTTGCACCCCAAAAATAACCTTAATACAGGTTGCTATAATGTTGAACCCGAATATGAAGATACTAAAGGCATTTTTCGTCCTGACTGCGCTGCTTTTGATCATGGGAGGCGCGGGTGCGCAGGATACTGTGCGCAAGTGCACGAAAAATGATATAAAAATCACCTTGCTGTCTTTGGGAAGCGGTTCCACACGAATCACCTACGAGAGGGCTTTCACGCCGACCCATTCCGCAGAACTGACAGTAGGCGCTATCGGTTTGGGATGGGACTGGGTTCATCACCTGAAATCCCAAGGCGTGTTGGTGAAAGCGGCGTTCAAATGGAGAGTCATTCCGCAGAAGAATTCACCAAGCTGGCTCGGCGGTTTTTACTTGAAACCTGAACTGATCGCTACATTCTTCAAGTACCAAGACAAAGCGAAATTGTTGGATGAACAAGCGGAGATGCTCAGAACACGCCAGTTTGCCTTGTTGGGCGAGTGTGGGTACCAGCTGGTGCTCCGGTGGTTCCTGTTTGACGCGTATGCGGGCATGGGCCTCGGCTTTGGTACGGGAAACCAATACAATTACTACCACGGATTCATGCACCTGCCCCAAAGCACCCCATTGGCTTTCACCGCCGGTTTCCGCATCGGCGTGGCTTTCTGATTTTTTCTTCCGAATCTGACTTGAAATACAATTTTTCAAGAAATCGTTCGTTATATTTTTATAATTGTAACTTTTCGTCTTATGAGAAAAATTGGTTTATTGAGCATTCTGCTCTTTTGTATGGTTTCCTTTACTTTCGCCCAAGAGGAGGAACAGGACTGGCGCCAGGTGTTCCCGCGCAATGAGTTCAGTATTGGCATCGGCGATCCGGCTTTTGCCAACATCCAACGGGGGAGCATTTGGGACAAGCTGTTATGGTGCCACATGGATCGTTATCAGGACAATAATCTTGGAGACTGGTTTGACCCCGGCACTTATCATTCCAACTACATTGCCACTTGCCCGATTTCTGTGGGTTACATGTACCGCCTGCGCAAGTTCTTGTGGCTGGGTGGCTCTGTGTCCTACATGGGCGTTTTCGGCAAGGTGTTCGACGCGCGTGATGACAGTTTCCTGTATAACCACACCGAAACGCAGATTGCCTTTCTGCCTGCAGTGCGTTTCTCCTATCTCAATAAAAAATATGTAACCCTCTATTCCGGTATTTCCACGGGCTTCCTGCTCAACTTTGAGAAAGAGAACGGGCTAACGGACGTCTATTTCCATCCCACTTTGCAGGTGACAGCATTTGGCGTGTCGGCAGGACGCAAGTTCTTCGGCTATACGGAAGTCGGGTGGGGCTACAAGGGCTTCATCACGGCAGGTATCGGATACCGTTTCAATGCAAAAAAGAATGATTAACGATTAGATTTTTAAGGATATGAAAAGAATAACCTTTTTTATAGCAACTTGTCTGCTGGCAGCGATGTCATTCAATAGCTGTGTGGTGGAAGAAACTGACCGTTTGGACCAGTCCGGCACCCAGAAAGCCTACCAGATGTTCCTGTATTGGAGATACGGTTATAGCAATACCCAGATGCGCTTTGCCAATGTGGCGTTTAACCTCAACGCCTGGCTCTCCGCACCCGAAAGTGCGCGCGATTCTGTGGCTCACCTCTATTTCAAGGACTATGTCCTCCGCGACAACGGCAACGGCTCGTGGTCTATTCTCCATCAATACAAGGAAATATATACTATTGAGACTCAGAACAAACTCCTCTCGGAGCCCGGTGCCGCATGGACGGTGACGGAAAAAGAACGGGTGTCGAATTATATGCCGGTTGCGAGCCCTGGATACAATGCATACAATGCAATGTATGATTTTTCGTCCTCTTCGGTAACGGCTACCGTTTTGTGTTTGTCTCAGGGACAATGGAAAGTGAAAATCAATGACTATGATCCTGAAGATGTAGGGTTTCTGGGTGGTCCAACACCTCACCTGTCGGTGACCTTGAGCACCCCGGATCAGTCTGTTATCCGAGATCTTCGCAAGGGTGGCTATTATATCAGCGGCCATGGCTGCTATGAATTTGCCCAATATGCCTATCCGGTTAATGATAATGTGTCCAATGTGGTTGCCTTGTATTTCAACATCGAGGAACCTCTATTTTGTGATGGCCAGGACACTTGGAGCGAGGGCAATATGAATATTGTCGTGTATAATGGCGAGACAAATTCTCCAGAGTATAAAACTGAAAATGTGAATGTGAAGTTTACGGTGAAGGCTGGTCAGGAAATATCCACACACTATGCCATTTTGCAGTATTACGAGCATGAAGCCTTGTGGTCGTATGGGAACAATGGTGCCTTATTGGTGCATTGGGGAGAGAATACTATGGGCTCATAAAACCCAAGGAAATTAGCTTAGCTGTGGAAAATTGACGATTTCAGCGGTTTGTGAAGGCTTCGCGGACCGCTTTTTTATTGCAGGATGGAGATGTCGCCCTTGCCTTCACGCACGATCTCGATGTCGCCGCCGGTGCAATCCACCACAGTGGAGGGCGTGTTGTCGCCGTAGCCGCCGTCAATGACGATGTCCACCTGACGGTCGTATTTTTCGTGGATGAGCTCGGGGTCGGTGGTGTACTCGATCACCTCGTCATCGTCTTTCACGGAAGTGGAGAGGATGGGGTGGCCCAATTGGCGCACAATCTCGCGGATGATGTTGTTGTCGGGCACGCGGATGCCGACGGTCTTCTTGTTGCTTTGCAACAATTTGGGCACATTATTGTTGGCTTCCAGGATGAATGTGAACGGTCCCGGGAGCACTTTTTTCATCACTTTGAAAATGTTGTTGGGGATGGGCTTCGTGTAGTCGGAGAGGTTGCTCAGGTCGGAGCAGATGAAGGTCATGGCGTTTTTCTTCTTCTTGTCACCCAATATTTCCGTGATCCGTTCCACGCTTTTGGGTTTGAAGATGTCGCAACCGATACCATATATAGTATCGGTGGGGTAGATGATGATACCCCCGTCCTGGAGGCATTTCACCACCTGGTCAATCGCCCTCTGGCTCGGATTTTCCGGATATATTTTCAACAACATGCTTGATAGTTATCGAGGTTCAAAAGGGCTCAAGGTACAAGGTACAAGGTTTCAAGTTGATATTTATCTCATTCCCCTTTCACCTTTCACCCAAAAAAAAGAAGGGTAAGCTACTTGTATCGCATCGCTACAACCGACGTACCCTTGCTGTATTCCTACCCTGGGGGAGTTAGAAGGGAGCAGATCGTACAAGACTTACCCGCTGCAAAAATAGGAAATTTTTCGATGTGCGGACTAATAACCCAAAATTTTCAGCATCGACTTGTAACTCTGCTCTTTAGCGAACAGTTTGGTGCAGATTTCGTCCTCTTCGTCGCGGTAAATGATGATGTGTTTCGGAGCGGGAGTCATGCAATGCTGTATGCCGCCGTATCCGCCAAGCGCGTCTTGGTAGGCCCCCGTGTTGAAGAGTCCGATGTACTGGATGTCTTCCGGACTGTCGCTTTGAGGGTAGTTCTCGGAGTTGATTTGCGGGAGGAACACGGCGTTGAGGTGTGATTCGGAATTGTAGTAGTCGTGGCTGTCGCAGGTGAGCCCGCCCAGGAACACACGCTCGTAGGCCTTGTCCCAGTTGTTGATGGCCAGGATGATGAACTGCTGGTTGATGGCCCAAGTGTCGGGTAGGGTAGTCATGAAGGAACTGTCAATCATGTTCCACAACTCGCGGTCGTTTTGGCGCTTCTGCTGCAGCACAGAGAAAAGTACCGCGCTGGCTTCGCCCACGGTGTAGGATCCGAACTCGGTGAAAATGTCAGGCTCCTCCACACCTTCTCGGTTGCAGATGGTTTTGATTTGAGACACGATCTCTTCCGCCATGTATTCGTAATCGTAATCGAACGAGAGCGAGTTCTTGATGGGGAACCCGCCGCCAATGTTCAGGGAGTCCAACTCGGGTGCTATCTTTTTGAGCTCACAATAGATGTTCACGCACTTGGTCAACTCGTTCCAGTAGTAAGCAGTGTCCTGGATACCTGTATTGATGAAGAAATGCAGCATCTTCAATTCGAATTTCGGGTTGTTCTTAATCTTGTCCCGATAGAATGGGACAATGTCATTGTAACGGATACCCAATCGGGAGGTGTAGAATTCGAAGCGCGGTTCCTCCTCCGAAGCGATGCGGATGCCGACTTTGCATTTGGTCTGGATGTTTTTGTCAAGCAGATCAAATTCTTTCTTGCTGTCCAGCACGGGCATGGTGTTCACAAACCCCTTCTCCAACATCATGGAAATATTGTCGATGTAGGGCTGCTTCTTGAAACCATTACATATAATATAGTTGTCTTTCTGGAATTGGCCGCTCTCGTAAAGCGTTTCAATCAGATTCAGATCAAATGCCGATGATGTTTCCAAGTGCACATCGTTTTTCAGCACTTCGGATAAGACGAATTCAAAGTGATTGCTTTTGGTGCAATAGCAATAGTGGTACGAACTCTTGTAATCGGACTTGGCGATAGCCACATTGAACCACCTTTTGGCTTTCTGAATGTTCTCGGAAATCTTGGGCAGATAGGTGATCTTCAACGGTGTTCCGTACTGTTTGATGATGTCCATGAGGGGCACATCATTGAATAACAGTTCGTTATCTTCCACATTAAACTCTTCCTGCGGAAATTCGTAGGTTTGCTGGATCAGGTCGATGTACTTGGTCTTCATCTTTAAAAGCGATTAAATTAAAACGCTGCAAATATATAAAAATAACTTACTCGGATTGTGTTAAAAATTATAATCCGAGTGATTTGGATGAAAAAGTTATCAACAATTCAGATTAGTTGTGGTCCCTTCGGTTTTCGCATTCGCAGATATCGGTAAATAGGATTTCTGTGAAGGGAAGCAGCTCTTGCATGGCTTTGAACTCCGATTTTGTGAGCGGAATTTGCCTTAAATCCAATGTTTTGAGCGTTTTTTGTAGTGATTTTATGCTTTCGGGTAAAATATAAAGGGGGTTGTCCCATGCGTCAATATAAGTGAGTCCGGTCATCTTCGAGATGGATTCCGGGAATGTTTCCATAAGGTTCCGGCTGACGCACAAGAATTTCAGTTTTTGTAAATTGCCGATCGTTTCAGGCAATCTTACCAGTTTGTTTTTGTCCAGATTCAGCGATTCGAGTTTGGCCAATTTGTCTATATTCTGGTTTAGTACACATAATTTGCATCCTTTCACAGTAAGTTCCCTGAGTTCGGTGAGAGAAAACAATTCTTCGGGCAATGAATCCCGGTTGTCCAGTTTGATGAGTTTCAACCGATAAACATTTTGGGGGTCTTTCAACGCTTCTTGGAGCGAGGTGTATGTTTTGCCATTATCCAAACTGTCATAATATGCCAGAGGTGTTTTCTGTGCCATGGTTATGGTACAAAAGGTTATGAAAACGAGTGTGGTTATGTTTTTTCGCATGGTCCTGATTCGGGTGCTTGTGTCTATAACAGTGCTTTTTCATACGCCAACCGCTCTCCGTCGCGCACTTGCACGATTCCGCAATAGGTAAAACCGTTGTTGCGGATGAGATTCCGCATGAAGAGGTTGTCGTGGTGTGTGTCGATACGGAACGAAGGGATGCCCTGCTTTTTGGCATACTTTTCCGCGTAGCGTATGATGTGGTCCGCATATCCGCGATGCAGGAAGTCGTTATGTATGGCTATGCGGTGGACGGTGATGTAATTGTTGTTGGTAAGCCATTGTCCGTCAATGTTTTCATAGTACGGATCTTTTCCGTGTACGATTGCAGCGTAAGCTACCACCTGGTGGTCTTTTACGAAGACATGCCCTTGTTTCTTGTTTATGTCCGTGATGATGGATTCCTCGTTCGGATAGCCATCCTGCCACTGGTCAATGTGTTGGGCGCCCATTCTGGCTTTCGCTTGCCCGATAATGGTCATAATAGACTGGAGATGAGATGTTTTGGCAAGTGCGTGCTCCGGCGCACGCAACAGCCCACGAATGGCTGCGCTGTCCGCCTCTATCGCGCGCACGAGCTCCTCGGTGCTTTGAAACCGTTTCTCATCCCGGATCTTGGCGACAACGGAGAATGCGATGCGCTCATGGTAAATCTTTCTCCTGAAATTGAAAATGTGAATCTCAAAGGTGAGCGTGTCCAACTTGAGTGTCGGGCGCGTGCCCACATAGAGCATCCCTTTGTGGCATCTACCGTCAACCCGAACACGCACCGCATACACGCCTTTCTCAAGTCCGACCGGTGAGTCGGGCAACAGGTTGGCGGTGGGGAAACCGAATTTTTGCCCGTTCCCATAGCCATGAATGACAGTGCCGGTATGCCAAGTGCTCAAGTTCAATGTTTAAAGTTCAAATAACCTACTTTACCTCATGTACCTCATGTACCAACTTTACCTATTACCTTCTATCCTACGCTTCCCGCCAGGCTGATGCTGAGCAGTTTCTGGGCTTCCACGGCGAACTCCATGGGCAGCTTGCTGAGCACATCCTTGGCGTAGCCGTTCACAATCAAGCTGATGGCGCTTTCCTTGTCGATGCCGCGCTGCTGGCAGTAGAAGAGCTGGTCGTCGGAGATCTTGGAGGTGGTAGCCTCGTGCTCCAGAATGGACGATGAGTTGGCGCACTGGATGTCGGGCCAGGTGTGCGCGCCGCACTTGTCACCCATCAGCAGCGAGTCGCATTGCGAGAAGTTGTGCGCGTTCTCGGCGTTCTTGTTCACCTTCACCAGTCCGCGGTAACTGTTCTGGCTGTGACCGGCGGAGATGCCCTTGGAGACAATCAGACTGCGGGTGTTGCGCCCCAGATGGATCATCTTGGTGCCTGTGTCGGCCTGCTGGTAGTTGTTGGTGACGGCCACGGAATAGAACTCGCCCACCGAATTGTCGCCCTTGAGCACGCACCCGGGGTATTTCCAAGTGATGGCGGAACCCGTCTCCACCTGTGTCCACGAAATCTTGGAGTTGGCGCCCTTGCAGAGTCCGCGCTTGGTGACGAGGTTGTAGATGCCTCCGTTGCCGTCCTTGTCGCCGGGGTACCAGTTCTGCACGGTCGAGTATTTGATTTCCGCGTCTTTCATCGCAATCAGTTCCACCACGGCGGCGTGCAACTGGTTCTCGTCGCGCTGCGGGGCGGTGCAACCTTCCATGTAGCTCACATACGCGCCTTCGTCGGCGATGAGGAGCGTGCGCTCAAACTGTCCCGTCTTGGCCGCGTTGATGCGGAAGTAGGTCGAAAGCTCGATAGGGCAGCGCACGCCCTTGGGAATGTAGCAGAAGGAACCCTCGCTGAACACGGCGGAGTTCAGGGCGGCGTAGAAGTTGTCGGTGTAGGGCACCACGGAACCGATGTACTGGCGCACCAGGTCGGGGTATTGCTGGATGGCCTCGCCGAAGGAACAGAAGATGATGCCCTCTTTTTTCAGCGTTTCCGAAAAGGTGGTCTTCACGGAAACGGAGTCCATGACGGCATCCACGGCCACGCCGGCCAGCACTTTCTGCTCTTCCAGAGAGATGCCCAGTTTGTTGAAGGTGTCCACCAGTTCGGGATCCACCTCGTCCATGCTGGCGAGCTGTTTTTTCTTTTTGGGTATGGCGAGATATGTTATGTCTTGATAATCAGGTCTTTTGAAGTTCAGGTGACCCCATTCGGGTTCTTTCAAGGTGGTCCAATGGCGGTATGCCTTGAGGCGGAACTCCAGCAGCCATTCGGGTTCGTTCTTGCGTGCGGAAATCATGCGCACGATGTCCTCGTTGATGCCTTTGGGAAACTCTTCCACATCAATATCAGACACGAAACCGTATTTATAGTCTTGTTCGGTAATTTCTTCTAATATGTCCTTTTTTTCGGGTTCTTCTTGGTTCATTTTCCAATTTTCAATTCATTATTACTTGCCTAGTCTTCGGTCACTCCTTCTGTTTCAGAAAGGGTGTTCTTTGATTCTCAAATCTCAATTCCAGATTCGGGCTGCAAAGGTACATTTTTTCATGATTATATACAATTTTTGTATTTTTGCAAATGTCTTATAGAATTTAAAATATGAAAAAGATTATTTCTAGTCTTCTAATGTTCTTGACTTGTACTACAGTTGTGGTCAAAGCGCAATCTTATGCGACCATTCCTTATTTTTGCAACTTTGAGGATACTTTGGAAAATTCCGCATGGGGTTCTACCTCCTTTTATCAGCCCGTTCGATGGTGTATAGGGAATGCAGTCAGCTATAATGGCCAGAATGCCAGTTATATATCTCAAGATAATGGCATATCTACTTACCTTAATTATACTCATATTTTTGATTTTGAATGTTACCTGTATCGGGATGTTTATTTGGATACTGCATTCACGGAATATATGCTGGTATTCTATTTCAAATCATTTGAAACTTGGTTGCAAACGCCCGATCTTTATATATATGCGGAATCGCCTGTAGGTTCAGGCTTTGTTGCTCCTGCGGATGAGAATCTAATAAAAAGTGTGAGCGTTTCAGATACGCAATGGCATGAGGTTCATGTTGTGATCAACCACAATTATGGTGGTTTGCAGCGGATTTTCTTTAAATACAAGGCTCCGAGAGGCTCATGCGTTGTTGATGACATTATGATTACAGGCGTGCCGGTTGGTCGCCCATACGATCTGGGATTATCGAATATTTCATGTTATTCCGCATCGCTATATTGGGAGTCAGGTAATCGTCAAGCACCGGCTTCTTATCAACTTGCTTATTGTGCTGATCCGGACACCACATTCAATGTTCTTGAGGTAACGGACACATTCTTTACGCTCGCCGCGTTATCACCCCAAACAAACTATCGATGGAAAGTGCGGGCGGTGGCTTCAAGTGGTGATACAAGCGCGTGGAGTGACGAAAAAACTTTTTATACCCTAGCCGCAACACCTTATGAATGTGATTTTGAGAATGAGGTTGAAAATGCCCAATGGACAAGGGGCCACTATAGTGTTAATATGAGTAGTGACTGGGTTATTAATGCGGCACCTGCCGATAGTGGAAATGTTTCCCTTCATATTTCTACTTCTTTAGGAAATGGTATTTACACTTCCTCGATTTTCAATGGCAGTACTCTCTATCCATCAAATGTCTATTTGTGGGCTTATCGAGATGTTTTCTTCGGTGGTGGCGGTTCTCGATACCAGATTTCGTTCGATTATAAGGGCCTAGGACAGGTTGGTGCGGATTTTGCACGCGTATATATTGGTCCTTTGGAAACGCCTTCAGGACAAATGCCTCCTGCGGGATCAGAGCAAATAGGAGGGGATTTCTGTATGAATCCAATATGGACTCACTATAGTTTTGAGGTGGATACATCCCACAATGGATGGCAACGCCTTTACTTTCAATGGCGTAATGATGTATCGTTAGGGGAGAATCCGGCGGCTGTATTTGACAATATAGTAGTTCGGGCTGCAGATTGTGCAATTCCGAAAAACATTAACACTGTCTCAGTAACCGAAACCACCGCGACGCTTACATGGAATCACGGCAATAATGTTGCTCCCCCGTCCAACTATACTGTGGCATACAGACTTCTGACCGACAGTGTGTTTACGGAAGTGACGACCACTGACACGATCTTACAGATTACAGGCCTGCAATCCGATAGCTATTACTTGTGGCAAGTGCGGGCGAACTGTTCCTCTATGGATAGTAGTTTCTGGAGTAGTAGTCGGATATTTGCTACAGCACAATCCACGGTCGCCACACTTCCTTACGAATGCGATTTTGAAAATCCCACAGAAAATGCTGCTTGGACGTTTCGAAAAATGTCTGGATCCAACAACTGGGTAATCGGTGATGCTGTTCATTTTGATGGGCAATCTGCTATGTATGTTTCGGATGATGGTGTGACCTATCATTACTCGTATCAGTCATCCCAAGCATGGGCATATCGCGATGTTTATTTCGCCCCGGGAAATGTATATGAGATTGATTTCTATTTCAAAGGGACGGGATGTAATGTTCAATATGCCCGTGTCTTTCTAGGATATCCTGAGCCTCTTTTTGAGAATATGATTCCCGAAAGTGCGGTACAATTGGGTGATAATCTGTATGATGTCTCCGAATGGCAGCATTTCCATTTTCTCTTGGATTCCACCTATAGCGGTTTGCGACGGCTCTATGTGCAATGGTATATCAGTGGCGCATTGGATCATCAACCTCCAGCTGCTTTCGATTATTTTTCTATCGATTCCGACCCTTGTCGGAAACCTATTGGATTGATTTCTGAAACAACGGATCATAGCGCAATGCTATCTTGGACGATGAAGTTTGGCGGATCAGGAGCAAGTTATACGGTTGCCTATCGTTCGCAATATGACACTGCCTATACCTATGTCAATGTTGTCGACACTTTTCTTAATATACAAAATTTGAGGAACGATATTTTTTATTATTGGAAAGTACGACATAATTGCAATAGTTCAAACATGTCGTGGAGCGAAGAGAATATGTTTTATACTCACGATCAGTTGCTCTACCTCTGCGATTTCGATTCTCCTGAAAGCTTTATAGGATGGGATTTGCCTGAAGATAATAATGGAATGCGATGGTATGTGGGGCGCAATAATGGGAGCAGACCTAATGGTACCCTCTATGTGTCGGCAGATAGCGGATTGACCAATTGTTACAATGCGAATGCTTCCGCTGATGTGTGGGCATACAGGGATGTGTTTATCAAACCTGGACATTCTGGTTGTTATCTTTCATTTGACTTTAAAGGAATGGGAACTACAGATGATGACTATATGAATGTGTACATCGGAACACCGGCACTCCCGTCAGGATCTTCCACTCCCTCGAATGCAGTTGTTGTTGCTCAGAAGCTAGGTCAAAAATCGGATTGGACTCATTATACTTTCAGCATTGACTCTACACACAGTGGATTTCAACGAGTCTATTTTCTGTGGCATAACGACAATTCAGAGGGCACAAATCCACCTGCTTCCATTGACAATATTTCTCTATCTTATGAGATATTTCGGATACCTGACATTTTGCAGGTCTCCTTATATGATACAATGGCATATGTGCTTTGGGACAATGTGGATACAATTCAACCATTGTCCTATACACTAGCATACGCTATTCTTCCTTTAGATACACAGATGAGGGAGATAAGGGTGTTGGGCACGGTTTCTGATTTGGTAAACCTTCAGCCTAATTCCAGCTATCTTTGCAAAGTTCGAGCCAATTATGGACAAGGCAGACATAGTATGTGGAGAATGACTCAGTTTCAAACCCTATACCGTTTTGCCAAATCACCGTATTATTGCGATTTTGAAAATTCAACTGAAAATGATAATTGGCAGTTCATAAATAATGGAAGTACGAATCGATGGACTATTGGTGATGCTGAGTCTAATGGCGGTGAGAGTTCCCTATATGTTAGTGACGATGAGGGTACAAGCAATTCATATGTTGTCAATGCTTATACGAATGCATGGGCATATCGAAACATTTATCTTAATCCAGCCAATAGTCCTTATATTATTTCTTTTGATTTCAAGGGTAAGGGTGAAGACTATGCTGGCGCTATTTACGATTATGCAAGAGTATATATCGGCCTTCCAAGTACACCAGATGCCCCATTGGACATTTTCCCTAATATGGAAGGCCTGGTTCAAATAGGCTCAACATTTTATCAGCAGGATGACTGGATAACCTTCTCTGAAACACTTGATAGTGTGCTCAATGGTCATTTGTGTTTGTATTTTTTCTGGAGAAATGATGCCTTCTGGGGTGATAATCCACCTGCTGCATTCGATAATATCAGTATTGTACCAGTCGATCCGGGAGGTCCAGGTGAGGATTCTGTGGGTGTTGCTGGGTATCAACTCGAACAGGTAATTTCCCTTTATCCCAATCCTGCATCCAGTAATCTTTATGTGTGGACAAGAGAAGGTGTAAATGTTTTGTTTATAGAAATTTATGATTTATTTGGCAGACTAATTCAGAGTTTGGATGCGGCGGGAAACCCAAAAAGTATCCATATTTCAGGAATGTCATCCGGCATGTATCTCATGCGGATTACTACCGATAAAGGAGTGATTACGAAAAAATTCGTACGGAGATAAGATCAACTTGTTCAATCATCATTGCTCCATCAAAAATCTCGAGGCCTCAATGCCTGCAATGGCGCCGGAACCGGCAGCCACGATGGCTTGGCGGTAGTTGGGGTCTTGCACATCGCCGGCGGCGAAGACACCTTCCACATTGGTACGGCATGTGCCCGGCTGTGTGAGGATGTACCCCTGCTCGTTCATGTCTAACTGGCCCTTGAAAAGGTCGGAAACCGGGGTCACGCCGATGGCCTCGAATACGCCGTTCACCTCAAGAGTTGTTTCTTCGCCGGTCTGCACATTCTTCACCTGCAAGCCGGTCACCTTCTTGATGAATCCCTGCTGCTCGCCCACGATGTCCACGGGCACGGTGTTCCACACTACTTCAATGTTGGGTGTGTTAAGCACTTGGTTCTGAAGTGCTTTGGTGCCTCGGAACTGGTCTCTCCGGTGCACGATATAGACTTTGGTGCAGAGTTTCGACAGATAGAGCGCGTCTTCCAGCGCGGTGTCGCCGCCGCCAATGACCACAGTGGTCTTGTTGCGGAAGAAGTTGCCGTCGCAAGTGGCGCAGGTGGACACGCCAAAGCCGCGGAACTTCTGTTCGCTCGGCAGTTCGAGCCAGCGGGCGTTGGCTCCGGTGGCCACGATGACCGCATCGGCCATAATCTCGTACTGGTTGTCCACGATGCAGCGGAACGGGCGCTGGGAGAAGTCCACGCTGGTGACCATGCCCGTGCGCATCTCCGTGCCCACGCGCAAGGCCTGCTGCCGGATATCGTCCATGATGACGGGACCGGACGACCCCTCAGGGTAACCGGGGAAGTTTTCCACCTCGTTGGTGATGGTGAGCTGTCCGCCGGGCTGCATGCCCTCAATCAAAAGGGGCTTGAGTTCCGCGCGCGACAAATATATGCCTGCCGTGTAACCAGCAGGGCCTGAACCAATTATAAGGCATTTTACATGTTCTGACATTTTCTTTTTTATTTGTTCAAAGTGATACAAAAATAAGGGCGCAAAAATACAAAAAATGGCCTTTTGACTTTGCGCTATTGCGTTAATTGGAACGCGAATTCATCATGATTTTCCAATGGTTGCCCGCCTCGTCGTCATATTCGTAGATCAACTCCCGGCGTGAAAGTTTCTGTACGGCGGCGATGTAGTTGTACCGCTTGCCCAGGATGTTGAACTGCAAGACAAGGTCTTTGTAGTCGTTTTGGAAATACCAGTTCCCCGCTGAGGAGTAGCGTATTTCCCCATTGTAGATGGTCATCACTTGCAACACATAGTCGGCGTAGATGTAATAAAAGGAACCCGGCGCGTTGGCGCGGTAGCCGGTCTCACTGATGAGCTGGCTGTTGGTGCTGTCGATTTCGGCGCCGTTCAGGTAGGTGTGCGAGATCTGCCAGGAACCAACTATGCGGTATTCGGGTTTGTGCAAGCTGAATACGGGTTGCGGGTAGCGGCAGGAGACTCCGGTGAGGACCAATATGCCGAGAATGGTTGCAAAAAGGATTCTTTTACGACTCATATTCTTGATTGTGAGTTATTTGGTTAAAATATCGAAAAGTTGTTTCATGCCCACGGTGGCCTTTTCTTTGATGAAGGTCACTTTTCGGGAAATGGGCTGTACATCTTTAGGGTCGATGACATAGATTTGTGCCTGGTTGGGGGCATAGTAGAGCAGTCCGGCCGCGGGATACACATTCAGCGAGGTGCCGACGATGATGAGGATGTCGGCCTGTTCCACCTCGTGGGCGGCGTCTTCCAACAAGGGCACGGCCTCGCCGAACCACACGATGAAGGGGCGCAGGCGCGCGCCGTCGGGAGCCTTCTCGTCATGCGCGATGGGCCGGTAGCCGATGTCCTGCACAAAGCGTTTGCCATTCTCACTGCAGGCCTTGGTGGCCTCGCCGTGCAGGTGGATGATTTTGGTGGAACCGCCTCTTTCGTGCAGATCGTCAATGTTTTGCGTCACGACAGTCACATCGTAATACTCTTCCAGTGCGGCCACTAACTTGTGCGCGTCGTTGGGGCCGGTCTTGGCCAGTTCGGCGCGGCGGGCGTTGTAGAAGTCCGTCACCAGGTCGGGGTCGCGGTACCAACCGTCCAGGGTGGCCACTTCCTCCACATTGTAATTCTCCCAGAGACCGTCACTGTCCCGGAAAGTCTTGATGCCGCTCTCAGCACTGATGCCGGCACCGGATAAAACGACGAGTTTCTTTTTCATATAATGATATTTTTCATGTTTGCTATAATTGATGTTTAAACATCAGAATTCTTTTCCCAACCCTTAACTCTTAAATCTCTAAACTTATACTCTTTTCCTCTCTTCCTCTTTTCCTCTTTTCTTCACTCATCTCCGAAGCAAATCCCAATGCTCTTGGCGGCGTGCACGAGGAAGTCCTTGTCGGGTTGCACGAGGTGCGGTTTCTTGAGGGCTTCTTCGAGGGGGACATAGGAGATGTCGGGGTGGTGATAGACCACGAGGTTGCCGTATTTTTTCTCTTTCACGAGTTCGAAGGCCTTGACGCCGAACTCGGTGGCGAGGATGCGGTCGTAGGCCACGGGGGTGCCGCCGCGCTGCAGGTGACCGAGCACGGTCACGCGCACATCGTGCTCGATGCCGAGGTCGAGGAGCTCGCGCCGGAGCACATCGCCCACGCCGCCCAGCTTGATATGGCGGTCGCCGACTGCCTCCGGAGCACTGCCGGTGACCAGTCCGTCGGCCTTCTTCGCGCCTTCGGCAATCACGATGTTGCAGAATCCCATGCCGTTCTTGTAGCGCGTCTCAATCTTCTTGACGATGTTGGCGGGGTCGTAGGGGATTTCCGGGATGATGCACACCTCCGCGCCGCCGGCCAATGCCGTGTGCAGCGCAATCCAGCCCGCGTCGCGCCCCATCACCTCCATGATGAACACGCGGTTGTGGCTCTCCGCTGTGGTCACTAACTTGTCGAACGCTTCCGTGGCGATCTGCACGGCCGTCTGGAAACCGAAGGTGAAGTCGGTGCTCGACAGGTCGTTGTCGATGGTCTTGGGCACCCCCACCACAGGGATGCCGATGTTCATCAGTTCCAGGGAGATGCCTTGTGAGCCGTCGCCGCCGATGTTGATGACGGCGTCGATGCCCAACTCCTCCAGCCGTTTTTTCATCAGCTGGGAACGGTCCTCCATCACCCAGCTGCCGTCGGGTTGCCTCACGGGGAAGTGGAATGGGCCGCCACGGTTGGTGGTCTTGATGATGGTGCCGCCCTTCACATGCAGGCCGCAGACCATCTCTTCGGTGAGTTCCACAATCTCGATCTTGTCCTTCAGGATTCCGTTGAAGGATTCGATGCAGCCGTATATCTTCCACTCATCTTTTTCAAAATTAGCGCGTTTTACAATGCCGCGGATCACCGCGTTGAGTCCGGGACAGTCGCCGCCGCCCGTGGCTACCAGTACTTTGTGCGTCATATTCTCTATAGGTTTTTTAGGCGGCAAATATATAAAAAAAAGCCCAGCGTGCGGCTGGGCTTTTCAGATTATTCAGGATTTTGAAATTATGCTTCAGCAGGAGCTTCAGCGCCTTCGGCAGCACCTTCTTCAGCACCCTCTTCCGTGGCCACCACGTTACGGGTCTGGTTGACGGAAACGATAACCTTGTTGGGGTTGTCGATGATGTCGAGGTTGTCGATGTTGATGTCGCTGATGCGGATCACATCCTCGATGTCCAAACCGGAGATGTCAGCGGTGATGTCCTCAGGGATGTTCTCCAAAAGACCGCGGACTTTCAACTTTCTGACTCTCTTGTGCAGGGAACCGCCCTTCAAGACGCCAGGGGAAGTACCCGTGATCTTGAACGGGATTTCAATGGTGATGGGCTTGTTGTCCACCACTTCGAGGAAATCGACATGCAGGAGCTTGTCGGTGATGGGGTGGAACTGGGTCTCTTGAACGATGGCGTTGACTGTTTTGCCGTCCAAAGTGACTTCAGCGTATTTAACTTCAGGAGTGTAAAGAAGCTGTCTGAACTGACCTTCTTCCACTACAAACATTTTCTGCTCTTTGCCACCGTAAAGAACACAAGGAATCATGCCTTGGTTGCGTTGGGCTTTAGCATCTTTTTTCCCTACGTTCTCACGGAGAGAACCGCTAATAGATACTGATTTCATAATTTAACTTTTTGATTTAGTGAATAAAAAATGTGCTTTTTTTGCGGCGGCAAAAGTACAAAATATTCTTCAAACTCCCACAATCTTATCCTACTTTTCTTGAAAAAATAATAGCGGTTGCGGAAGTGGCTCATAATGAGGCATAAAAATTAATGTATAAAAGAACAAAGTTATTGAAAAAAACACTATTTTTGCACGCTTTTTTTGAAAATAATTAATGTATAACTAAATAAAGATTTGACATGGCAGCAATTAGCTCAATTCGTAAACACGGCGTGGCTCTGATGCTCATCATCGGCTTCGCATTACTCGCGTTTATTTTAGGCGACCTTTCACAGGTCACCCGTACATTCTCTAACAAGAACATCATGACCAAGATCGATGGCAAGAAGATGGACAGAGTGTACAGTGAACAGTATGAACAAAACACCGCCCTCATGCGTCTTTTGCAGGAAAAATCTTCCTTCGACGAGAATGAGACTTACCAGATTCATGACATGACCTGGAGAAATATGCTTCAGAATGCTGTTGTGGACAAACAACTCAAAGCGCTCGGTTTGGAATACACCGACCAGATGATCGAGGACTTCAAGGCTGACATGCTGGCTAGTTTGAGCACCAACCGCCCCAACCAGTTCCTTGCCCAATTTGCCAACGCCCTTGCCAAATATTACGGTCCGGAAAACGCAATGTCTATCCTTTCCCACATGGATGAGTATGCCAACAATGACCAGGTGAAGGATCTGTACAACGCTTATCAGGCCATCGTGCGTTTCGCCCTTTCCTACGAGAAAGAATCCCACTATTCCGCCCTCGCGCAGAACGCCATCTATTTCTCCGACCCGATGGCAAAACAGTTGTCCAAAGACAACCAAATGGCAATGCTTTCCCTTATGCCGGTTAATCCCCAGGCACCCTCTTTCAGCAGCATCACCGCTTCCGTGGATGAGAAAGAGATGAAGGATTTCTACAACAAGCACAAAAATGACCTCTTTAATATTCATGAGAAAAACCGCGATATCGATGTGGCTGTGTTCCCCATCAATCCTACCCCCAACGACCTGAAAGCCATTGAGGATAGCGTTCGCGCCGATTTCCAGAAATTCATGGCCGCTACTTCCTTGGAAGCTTACAGCGCAGAAATGGGCAATGGTTCCGTGGACAGCACCTATTACAAGTCTGATGATATCAACCTTGATGTTCTCGACAGTCTGATCTTCAAGGCTTCTGTGGGTTCCTTCATTGAACCTTATAATTATGAGAACCAGAAATGGTACTTCGGTAAGGTTTATGGTGGCGCTGCCCGTCCTGACTCCATCAATGTGGCTACTATCGAACTCCCGTTCAAGACCGCTGACAACACCACCGCCAAATACTCCAAATCCCAAGCCAAAGCTTTGGCCGACAGTTTGAAGACTGTTATTGCTGGCAACCAAGCATCCATCTTCCAACTCCAAGCCAACTATCTGAACGGCCGTCAGCAGACTGACTCTACTTTCTGGTTGCCCGAGAGAGGTACCATCCAAGAACTGTATAACAGTTTGCTGGCTACCCCCAATGGTGGCGTGTATGTGTATAAAGCCCCCAATGGTTATATCGTGTTCCAAGTGCTGGAGCGCACCGCCCCGATCGACAAGAGACAATTTGTATTGTATGATTACGACATCGCCGCTTCCGAAGCAACGGTCAATGCCATTAAATCACAAGCCAACCAGTTTGCCGCTTCCATCAACAATGCCGATGAACTGATGAGCACCGCTGCCAAGAAGGGTATCCAGACCGTGAAGGGCACCAATGTGCTTTCCATGGCTGCCAATATCGGTCAGTTGCCGAACTGCCGCGACATCGTCAGCTGGGCATTCTCCGATGATGTGGAGAAGAATGACATTTCCGATGTGATCAATGTGGACAGAATGTTCTACGCTGTGGCTTCCGTGAGAAATATCCGCAACGAGGGTGTTCAGAAATACAAAGATGTGAAAGGCGATATTGAAGCTATGTTGACTGGCGAAAAGAAAGTGGATATGGTGGCTGAGCAAGTTGGCAAAGCCCTTGCTTCTTCCGATATGCAGACCCTCGCCCAACAGTACGGTACTCAAGTGACCGACAGCGTGGTGGTTTTCTTCACGGGTGATGCTTATCAGAACCGTGGCATCGAGAACCGCGCTATTGCCGGTATATTCAACGCACCGCAGAACAAACCTACCGCAGTCGCTGGTAAGAATATGGTATATGTGGTAGATGTGAAAGCCAAGAATAAGAATGAGGCCACCAAGGATCTGATGGCAGAGAAAAGCGCCCTTCAGAGTATGGTGCTCGGCCGTGAACGTGGCGAAGCTACCCTGATCAACTATTTCGTGGAGAACACGAAAATCCTGGATAACCGCTGCAAATTCTATCAGAAATAAGGTTCTTACATAATATTATATAGTAAGCAGCATAGATCAAACTCTCAATATGAAGTGAATCTATGCTGCTTTTTTGTTTTTTTATAGATGTATATGAAATTTGCAAAATATTGTATTTCAGTTATTTGGATTCTTCTTTTGGGCACCATGACCGCCTTGGCCCAACCGGAAATCCAGCAGGCGCAGCAGGCGAATCGCACCAGTGGCATAGTGACTGGCAGCATCGTGGATGAGAACAACACCCCGTTGCAGTACGCCTCCGTCAATGTGAAGAAAGTGTCCGATTCCACCACCGTGCAGTATGGCGTGACAGACAACGAAGGGAAATTCTCTCTGGATGGCATACCGTTTGGAACCTATTTCGTTGAGATCCAGTTCATCGGCTATCAGAAGTCGGTTTCGGCGCCATTTGTTATCAGCAAGGAGAATGCGGTGTATAAGATTTCCAAGTACAAGATGACCAACAAGAACAAGGAAATTGGCGAGGTGGTGATCAAGGCGCAGAAAGACATGCTGCAGACCAATCTGGACAAGACGGTGTTCAATATAGAATCGAGTATCAATGCCACCGGACAGACCGCCGTGGAGGTCTTGGAGGAGATCCCATCCGTTTCGGTGGATGTGGAAGGCAATGTGAGTCTCCGTGGCAGCGAGAATGTGACTATTTTGGTGGACGGCCGCTCCACGAATCTCACCCTTGACCAGATTCCCGCCGATATGATTGAGAGCATTGAAGTGATCACCAACCCTTCGGCGCGTCTGGAACCCGACGGCATGGCCGGCATCCTGAATGTGATTCTCAAAAAGAAACGCGAGTCCGGTTTTAACGGTATGGTGACTTTGGGCGCATCCACTGCCTGCATCTATCAGAACAACAAGCACAATATCTTCTTGAACGGTTACAACGGGAACCTGAATTTCAACTATCATTATGGCAAGATAAACCTTTTCGTCAGCTATGGCTACAGACGGTTCGCTCATAAAAACGGGGGTTCCATGTGGCGCGACTCCTGGATTGGGGAGGAGATGAACAAACTCACCCAATTCAATGAGGGCGGCAACAAGGACGGTTTCCACAATGCCGCACTTTCTTTTGATTATTTCATCAACAAATACAATACCCTGACCTTTAATTTGAACGGCCATTTCGGTGGCATGAACCGCGATAGCCGTCTGCACTCATCCACCATCCATTACGCGCAAGCGGATACCACCTTGCTGATGGATTATGACCAGACGGGCAACAATAGTAGGAAATTCAAGAGTGTAGATGCTTCCATTAGTTATAAAAAGACATTTCAGACACCAGGTATGGAACTGACTTCGGATCTTTTTTACACCCAGCGTAACGGATTGGCGGTTGACTGGCAGAACCAGGACCACCACGAGGGCCGTGACGACTATTTCCAGAACACCTTCACCCGTAACCAGCACCGCGACGCCTCAGCGCAAGTTGACTTCGTGACCCCGGTGGGCAATGGTGGCCGTATCGAAACCGGTTACAAGTTCTCCTATCGCAGCATTCTTCAGAATTACCGCTTCTACTCCGGCATCACGGAGACGGACACAGCGGAGGATGTGTCACAACGCAACGATTTTGACTTTTCCGAATACTTGAATGCGCTGTATTTCATCTATTCCAACACATTTTGGCAGAAATTGCAGGTGCAAGTCGGCCTTAGGGGTGAGGTGTCGTACACGATTTCCGATTTGAAATCCATTGACACGGTGTACCGTTACCTGAATTACGGTCATTTCGCCCGTAATTTCTTCTTCCCGACGGTGCATTTGAAGTATGCCATCACGCCGGAGCACTCGCTGCAGTTCAGTTTCTCGCGCCGAGTGCAGCGCCCGCGGTTCCATCAGTTGAACCCGTTCATTGACTATTCTGACAAGGAGAACCTCACCTGCGGAAACCCTGCGCTGGAACCCGAATTCGCTAATTCGTTTGAGCTGGGCTACATGCTCACCAAGAACCAGTCCTCGTTCAGCGCGACTGTCTTTTACCGCCGGAGGACCAATCTGATTACCCGTAACACCGAATTGGACACCATGTTTGTGGATGGCGAGTATCTGCCCTATACGATGACAACTTATATGAATTACAACAAGAGCCAGAACTATGGTATCGAACTGTTTTTCAGCCAGAAAGTGAAGAAAGTATGGAAAATCAACATTACCGGCAGTTTCTACCGCAATGTTATTGACAGCGACAACCTCTTGGATGAGAACCTTTCACGCGACTGGTCATGGAATGTGGGGGTGAATCAGACATTTACCGTGGGCAAGGACTTTGACATCCAGCTCAATTTCCGCTACCGTTCACCGTCGCTTACCGCCGGCAGTATGGGTTGGTGGCTCAACGGAGTGGGGCAGGGCCGCCGCTCCGCCAACTATCGTTTGAATTTGGGTGTGAAGAAAGGATTCCTCGACAACACGCTGGTGGTGAGTCTTAATGTGCGCAACATGCTTTATTTTATACCTAAAGTGCGCCAGATGCAGATCCGCTCGTGGCAGAATTGTGCGGTGTATGACGAGTATTATGAGCCAACCGCCGATAACGCCTATTACTCCTACAGTGTGCGTGAGAATCAGGGCTTTAACATCTCGTTGAATGTCACATACAAGCTGAATAATTACAAGAGCAGGCAGCAGCGGAGTTCGGATGATGAGGAATATTCCGGAGAGGAAATGTAAAATTTGTGGAGGTGCTTGAACGCCTCCACATTTTTTTTATCTTTGCAGGCTAATTGATTAGATATGGTTAAAAGATTTTTTGCGCTGCTTCTGGTCTGCTGTATGGGGCTTCAACTCATGGCGCAGACGGAGACTACGCCTTACACAGGCAAAGAAAAAAAGGAAAAAGAAAGCAAGCCGGTGGTGTTCCGCGACCGCCTGATTATGGATATATACCACTCGTTTTGGATGAATATGCCAAAGGAGGTCACCCATTTGAAGTTTGATCCGGGCTTCACCATTTCTGCGATTTGGGACTTCAAAATCAAAGAAAAGCCTTTGGCTTTCGGTTTGGGTGTCGGTGTCTCATATTACACCCAGTTCAGCAATTCCCTGCTTCGTTACGATGAAAACACCGATTTGATGCGGTATTATGTGCTGGCGGATAATGTGGAGTATAAACTCCTCAAGATGAATTATTTGAATGTGAACATTCCGTTGGAATTCCGTTATCGCAATCCGAATGGGTTCAAGTTCTCCGTGGGCGCGCGCGTGGGTTTGATTTGCGAGGTCTCGCAGAAATATAAAGGCCAGGTCCCTGAAACCGCCAGCGACACGACGATGTATAAGAATTTGCGCTTTGAAAACAAGATGAAGTACAATGTGGATGTCTATGCCCGTATAGGATGGAAATTCATCAATGCGTATTACAGTTTCCAGCCCACACCATTGTTCACGGTGGGCAAAGGTCCTAAAATCTGTCCGATGTCTGTCGGTATCTCGTTGAGTATTTTCTAATCGGTTAACTATAATCAAAAAACACGCTTATGACAGCTTTTTACCTCATGATTATCCTTTTCATTATAGGATATACATGTATTGCTTTGGAGCATCCTTTGAAAATCAACAAGACGGCAACCGCTCTTCTGTTGGGCGTCTTGATTTGGCTTTGCTACATTCTGACTGGTCCCGCCATTTATGAGGCGACGGGCTTCGGGGCAGGATTCCAGGCCTTTGTGGAGTCGCATCCGGGCGCTTCGTTTGTGGATTTCATCACCAAAAGCGAGTTGATTGAGCACTTGGGCGACATCTCGGAGATTCTCTTTTACCTGATGGGCGCCATGACCGTAGTGGAATTGATTGACTCTCACGGCGGTTTCAACATCATCACGGATCGGATCACGACCCGCAGCAAAGTGAAACTGTTGTGGATTCTGTCATTCGTCACCTTTTTCCTCTCGGCAGTGTTGGACAACCTGACGACAGCCATTGTGATGGTGGCGCTCTTGCGCAAGTTGCTGGCCGACAAGCACGACCGCTGGTTCTTTGGCGGTATGGTGATTTTGGCTGCCAATGCGGGCGGAGCGTGGTCTCCCATTGGCGATGTCACCACGATTATGTTGTGGATCGCTGGCAAGATCTCCTCTGGCACGGTTATCGTCCAATGTATCGTACCGAGTCTCATCTCCATGATTATCCCGTTGATTGTGGTTTCCTTCATGGAGCGCGGCGAATTGCCTGAAGTTCCGAAGACATCCGACGATTTAGTGCAAGCCAAAATTCCTGTCTGGCGTCGTAATCTTATTTTCTGCTTGGGTATTGCCGCTCTGATTTTCGTTCCGATTTTCAAGACACTTACGCACCTGAAACCCTATATGGGTATCATGCTGGGTCTGTCCGTGCTTTGGATCACAACGGAAATTCTCAATCGTAAAGATGAGAATATCAACGACAAACTGGCTATTACGCATGTGCTCACGCGTATTGACCTTCCGAGCATTCTCTTCTTCCTCGGTATCTTGTTAGCCGTGGCCGGACTGCAGAGCGCCGGACATCTTTCTATGCTGGCAGGCGGTTTGGACAATGTCTTTAACGGCAACTATTACATCATTGACATGGTAATTGGTGGTTTGTCCTCCATCGTGGACAATGTTCCGTTGGTGGCAGGTGCCATGGGCATGTACACATTCCCGATTGATGATCCCTTCTGGATATTCCTGACCTACTGTGCGGGAACGGGCGGCAGTTTGCTGATTATCGGTTCCGCTGCGGGTGTTGCCGTTATGGGTATGGAGAAAATCGACTTCATCTGGTATCTCAAGCACATCACTCCCTATGCGTTGCTGGGTTATTTGGCTGGTGCCGGCGCGTATGTGCTGATGGAGATTTTCCTGTTCTTATAAGAAGACAAAAACGGATAGATACGAGTTGCGCCTTCAGAAATGGGGGCGCAACTATTTTTATACTATGCCATAATGTTTCATAGTATTTGTTTATATTTGCGGCGTAAAAAAATAATACTATGACAAAAGATTTGATCAGACGTTACATCTGGTTGGTTGATACGATCAATCAGGCTGGAAATGATGGGATTACCTATTCGAGAATTTCCCAAAAATGGGAAGAGAATGAACTTCTTTCGGGTGGAAATGAGTATGCGTGGCGCACTTTTATGAACCACAGGAATGATATTTTTGACTTGTTCGGTATACGGATTGATTGTCGGAAGGCAACCAACTCATATTACATCGCTGACCGCGGCGAATTGAAAGAGGCTACGGGTTTCAAGCGTTGGGTGTTTGACGCATTGTCGTTGAGCAACCAGTTGAGCGAGAGCGTGGCGCTGCGCGACCGCGTGCTGTTGGAGGACAATCCCTCCGGGCAGGAGTTCGTGTCGGCCATATTGGAAGCTATGCGCAACAACAAGATGCTGACATTCAGTTACAAACCATTCTGGATGGAAGAGGGGAGAGTCTCCAACCTTTACCATGTGGAACCCTATGCGCTCAAGTATTTCAAAAGACGCTGGTATTTGTTGGCCAAGTATGGCGACTGCCCGCTGCGGATTTACGCTTTGGACCGGATGTTAGACATTGACATTGAATTTGAGGACTTCGTCTTGCCTGCTGATTTTGCTGCGGAGGATTTCTTCAGCAGTTGTTTCGGCGTCATAGTTGGCGACGAGGAACCGCAATTGATACATATCAAGGTTGACGACTACCAAGCCAAGTATTTGCGCAACCTGCCGTTGCATCATTCGCAGAAGGAGGTTGAACGCACGGAGTTCTATACGGTCTTCAGCTACTTCTTGCGCCCCACCTTCGATTTCATTCAGGAACTGTTGACCTTGCGTGAAACCGTTGAGGTGCTATCTCCCATGAACTTGCGTGCGGAGATGGCGCGGATTGGCAAGGCAATGGCAAAGAAGAATGGAAAATAATTTTTCCTTGAACTCGTGTCGGATGCAGCCGTGAATGTTGGGAATTGGTGTCAAACCACCGGATCCCCGCAATATTTCCGTCTTTGGCATTTTTCGCAGTGCAGTCCCATCCACACCTCGTCGAATTGTTGCATTGCCTGACGCACTAGCTCCGGCTCGTCGGTGAGGATGCCCGCCTCGAAGTTGCGGGTGTTGGCCCCTTTCATCCCGATACCCGCGCCCGTGAGGTTGGCGCTGCCGAGATAGGCCGCACTGCCGTCGAAGACCAGCATCTTGAAGTGGACCCGGGGGCAGAGCACTCTTTCCAATCCTTTCGCCAACGACGGGTACTTGTCGAAGTCCTCGCGGAAGGCCGGTCCCGGCTCCTTGGCATGGATGAGGCGCACCTCCACGCCCTTGCGCACCAACTGCGCCAGTACCGCTAGGAACGGAAGCGTGCCGTCCCCAACTTTCACATAGAGGTCCTTAATGTCCGCCGTGCCAATCCACAGCGACTTCCTGACGGAGGCCACGCGGGAGAGGACGAGGTTGTAGTGATCGGTGTTGGAAATGTAAGTGAGCATAATATCAGTTGTTTCGGTTAATCAGATTTACCACTACTTTAACCATCACATCCTTCTCTTCGGGTTTGCTTTCGGCTATCATTAAGGTTAAAGCGGCGAGAGTGTTGTCGGCAATGCGTTTGCGACCATCGGGGGCGTATAGTATGCCGTTGCGGAAGAGAAACCAGATGAACAGGGTAGCGGCGATGCGCTTGTTGCCATCCGAGAACGAATGGTTTTTGACAACCAGATAGAGCAGCATGGCAGCTTTCTCTTCTACAGATGGGTACAGTTCTTGTCCGTCAAAAGTCTGATAGATCTGCCCAATGGAACTCTTAAAGGAACCATCTTTCTCGTTGCCGAAAAGGGCACTCTCCCCAAAGCGTTTCTTGAGTTGGGCTATGGTCTCCATGGCGTTCTCATAGGTGGCGTGGAACTGCGATTCTGTAGTGATGGAATCCACAGTGAGTTTCTGGTAGTCGTAGAGGTCGAGCACCTGCAGGGCGTAGGCGTAATCCGACACCACTTGGAACAGCGAGTCATAGTCGCCGCTCGTGAGGGGACGGTACGATTCGATGGTACGCCCCAAGAGTTGTACCATCTGGTTCAACTCGCGGTATTTCTGCTCCGTAAGTTTGTTTTTAATGGCGAACCCCTTGACGAGGTACTCTTTCAGCACGCGGTTGGCCCAGATGCGGAACAGCGTGCCGTTGCGGCTTTTCACGCGGTAACCGACTGAGATGATGACATCGAGGTTGTAGAGCGTAGTAAAATAGGTCTGGTCACCATCAACACCCATGTGTGCAAATTTTGCACATGTGGTCTCGGCATCCAGTTCACCTTCTTTGTACACATTTGCAATATGCCGTGCTATGACAGTACGGTCTTTTTGGAACAATTGTGACATTTGGGCTTGTGAAAGCCATACGGTTTCGTTTTCCAGCCGCACATCAATTGCGGTGTTGCCATCTTCGGTTTGATAGATAACAATTTGATCGTTAATGTTTTTCATATTCTTTTTGTTTAAATGGGTTAGGTTACAAAGATAGTGATTTTCAATATAAAAACAAGGGGAAGGGGTATCATTTTCCCGGCATTGTTGTGGCGTTCCTACAACAGTCGCATCGCAATCCTTGCGCACGCCTCCGCGTCGGCGAGGGCGTGGTGGTGGTTGGTCATCGGGCAGCCGCAGGCCTCGGCCACGGTGTGCAGCTGGTGGTTGGGCAGCTGTCGCCCGAAAAATCGGCGCGAAGCCCGGCAAGTACAGTGGAACTCATAGTCAGGATAGTCCATCTGATAAACTTGGAAAACCGCTTTGAGGCAGCCCTCATCGAAGGGGCTGTTGTGTGCCACCAAGGGCAGCCCTTCAATCAGCGGCTCAATCTGCCGCCACACCACGGGGAAGATGGGGGCGTTGTCGGTGTCCTCGTGCGAGAGGCCGTGCACCTCCTGGCAGAACCAGGCGTAGTAGTCAGGTTCGGGATGGATGAGGGAATAGAATGTGTCAGTGATGACACCCCCGCGCACCACCACCACGCCCACGCTGCACACGCTGCTGCGCTGCCCGTTGGCGGTCTCGAAATCTATGGCGGCAAAGTCGGTCATTGTGGTTGGTGATTGGTGATTAGTGAGCAGTGAATAGTAGTCTTAGATTACTTTCAACAATTAGAAATCGGGGCAAAGGTACAAAATTTGCATCTTCGTCGAAGGTGACGCTGTGGGATAATCGTGATAAGTCATCGTTTTTGCGGCCATATCTTTGCTGTTTTTGATGCGGCAAAGATAGCGAGGGGCTATGCCAGCATGAAGCACAGTGACAAGCCACACCACACGATTAGTCCCACACGGCATCAATCTGGTGTGGGACTAATAGGCTTTCGTGCTTTCGGCGCGAGGCAATTGGAAGACAGTCTGACCATTGGTTGTGAAAAGCACTTAGTCCAATCGTTCGTAGTTAAACCACGCTTTCGTGGCATTAGCCCGTTTGTAATCAAAACCATATCTATCCATATACATAGCGATGATTTCTTTGGCTCCGTTGCTGAACGGATCTTGAGTGTGATGTTCCGTCGTGACAATAATCTCCATTTCTGGGGTCAACACGGTGTTGTTCACTCTTTTGATTGTCTTTGGGGTGATTCTGAAAACTTTACTCATAACTTTTTCCCTAATTCGTGTCGGGCACAACTGTTAAATGAAATGCCTACTCTGTTAAACGCTTTTCGGCGGGGGCGTTAAGGGTTGTTCTATAAAGGCAATGAATACAAACCATTGTCAATTAACATCTCGGCAAAGTCAAGGCCATTTACCAGGAGAACACCTTTCTCTTTGGCAAGTTTTTTGGTTTCTTCGGTAAAATCATCGCATGTGGAGACAACCCACAACTGGGATGTTTTGTCTTCCATATTGCGTTTAATCGTATGGGCGTATGAGGAGATCTGTTCAACAGCCCATTTGTCAGTGGACCCTTGATGTGCTTTCACTTGAATCAATATGGTGTGGCTGTTGAGTTTGTCGAATGTGGCGATGACATCCGCATCCCCTTCTTCTGTGGTGGCGGAATTCTTAGCAGGGACATTCACATTGGCACCTAAAGAGACCATGTACCATCTTACAAGTTCCTCTATTTTATCAGGATTCATTAATTCTTGCATCTGGCGGCACAAAATTTTAGCAGATTCGGCGACGAAGGATGCCTTAAGATTGATTGGCTCTTTCTGGGCGATAGTACTTTCAACATCTTTAGCCAGCTCCGAAATGTTGGCGTTAGTGGTCATGATTTTCATTCGAGAGTTAAGAGCTTGATTCGCATAATCATTACGCGAGAGGTTCAATCTGACGGGAACGACTTTGCGGTAGAATCCCATGTCAATCTGATCTCCATTAGAATATGCGGGATAGCCATCGGAATCTAAGGAAACTCTTTCCCCATTCCAGTTCACCCATAGACTTTTATCAAAAGTTTCGTTGTTATATACCGTGTTGTCAGCTATTTCGTATATGCTGAATTTGCCGCCGTCAAGTGGCACCAACACAACATCACCCTCATTCATCTCGCGTAGGAAACGCCATAAATTAGTGCGGTTGCGCGGATGTCCCCAACCTGCCTTTTCGAATACTTGTTCAAAGGAAGCCCAACTATTTGTTAGTCTTTCGTGAGATTCCCGATTAGAGAAGTCGCTCCAACCGATGGAAATAATGTTGTGTTTTGTCAAGAGTTCGTGGGTGAACGGCCATGCGCGATCTCCACATTTGCAACGATGCAACCAATATTTTTTTTCTTCCATAACAATTTTTGTTTTGTATTAATATTTAATGACTACTTCCTTTTCCCAAACACCAGTTCAATCAGCATTCTTCCCAACTTCCGCTCCAGCCCGCTGTGAGTGGTAGGTATGCCGGTCTTGCGGGCTGCACTGGCATACAAAATATTTCTGTTCGGCATACTCTTTTCCTTTTTTCGCTCGCAAAAATAAGTGACAACTGTGCCAGACAATGGCACAGTTTCACACGCACGCATTCCTCACCCATAAATATTCTGGTAACTGCGAATGTCGCGCTTCTGGTTGAGCAGCTCCACGCTCTGCGCCATCAGTTCCGAGCGGCGCGTGTCGTGCGCGGGCCACAGCTGGTTGTGAGTGGCGAAGGCCGTGAGGATGTTGAACAGCTGCCATACGCTCATATTGCTGACCGTCAAACTCTGCTCGTGTGCGCCGACAGATAGGCCCGCTTGCTCGTAACGGTCAATGTTCTCCTGGTATGGGATAAGCTGCGCGGCATCCTGCTCCTCCATCCCGGAACGCTGCAGCAGCTTGCTCCCCAACCCCAACTCCCGCAACGAGGCCTTGGTGTTCAGGGCCGTTTTCGCATTCTCCAACATCTTGTCGCGGTTCTGCTTGAGCTGTGGGTGGCCGCTGCCTATCGAAAGCATCCGTTTGAGCGTGGCCTGGTCCTCCAATGTGTTGGTGCGCAACAGTCTGCTTTGTGTCGTCTGCGTGCTCCCGTTGGTGCAGACCAGTCGCACATAATAGTTGCCGAATGCAATCTCGGTGGGATTCCATCGCAGCCAGATGCCGTTGTCCACAATTTCATCGTTGGGCGCAATCTCCATATATTCCGGATGCAATGACTTCATCAGGATGGAGACTTGTGAGCCGTTATTGTACTCCACGCTCTCCGGCTCGAAGCGGTTGTCGTCCATAAACATCTCGGCAAAGTCGAAGAAGGATTCCGGCGGGATGATGTGATGGCTGGTTTGGAGTACGCGGGTGATTTGCCGGCTGTTGGTGTCGCCGACCAGGACGATGCGCTCCTTGTCCTTCTTGCCGGCCTGGGCGAAGAAGTTGCGCAGGTTGGCGACGCCGTTGCCGCCGAACGAATCCTGCGCCATCTTGCTCTGCTTGGGCAGTATGCCGAAGTAACGGTCGATGTTGCCGACCATATCCGGCGTGAGTTTCACGGTGGCGTTGCCGATGCGGTAATGGTTCTCATCCAAAGCCACGATGTCGTTTTTGTCCACTTCCCGATAGCTGACGGGTTGGAGCAGAAATTGGTTCTTTGCGATTTGATAATCAGTGTGTTTCATAATCTTTAAGTTGAATTATTGTTGAAAAGTTTGTCAAATTCGGAGGCGAAGTCGCGGAGCTGTGCCGAAACATTGTTCTGCAATTTGCGCAGTTGCAGGTCCTGCTGGTAGCGCTCTTCGTCGTAAAAGACATCGCCGGTGGCGTTGAGGTTGTAGTAGAGTTTCACGCCCACATCGCCTCGGCGGTGTTTGGAGAAAGTCACATAACGGTCGCTGTAGATGTTCTTGGCATTGTCGAGGCGCAGCTCCATCATCGCGGTGATCATATGCTTGAGGCGGTTAGAACCGATGAACGCGCCGCTTTTGGTCACCTGTTGGATCGTGAGGAAGGTGGTATTGATCTGCCGGGTGTTCATCGCTTTGTTCTGCTGTTTGATGAGGCACAGCAACATACTTTCGGCCTTCTTCAGCGTGATGTTCTCCTCCTCCTTGACGATGCCCTGTAGCTCGTGGAACGAGTCGATGGCCACGATGTCCCAGCCCCGTTCCAGAATCGCGGTCAGAGTCTCCCAGTTGTGGGTGTCCTCATCTATCTGGCTTTCAATGAAAAGGATGTCGAGGTTGCCGAACTTCGGGAAGCGTTCCACGTAGATGGCGAGGTCTATTTCGTTCATCTCCGCACTGACAAAGAGGATGCG
>JAEEGL010291135.1_pt1 | contig 34684 bp, 31 predicted proteins | sample 9134231 | NCBI WGS metagenome assembly JAEEGL01 (sample SAMN16246548, study PRJNA631951) | gut metagenome | biome: gut microbiome; feature: rumen; material: fiber-attached | host: Bos | place: Iran: Karaj | collected 2018-10
GCATATGGTGCTGTATAAAAACGGCGAGCCGGTCTTCTCCGACGACAACGGGTATTCGCACCTTTCGAAGGAAGCGCACTGGTTCATGGGCGGACTTTTGAAGCACATTGCGTCGCTCTGCGCGATCACGAACCCGTCGACCAACTCCTTCAAGCGTCTGGTTCCGGGCTTTGAAGCGCCGGTCACCGTTGGCTATGCAACCAGCAACCGCAGCGCGGTCATTCGTATCCCCGCATACGCCAAGACGCCGAAACTGCGCCGCTTTGAGCTCAGAAACCCGGACGGCACCTGCAACCCGTACTTCTGCTACGCGGCGATTTTGATGGCGGGTCTCGACGGCATCAAGAATCAGATCGACCCGCACGAGAACGGCTGGGGCCCCTATGACTTCAACCTGTTCGACCTGCCCGAGGAGGAGAAGGCCAAGCTGCACGGCCTGCCCACCCGCCTCGAGGAGGCCCTCGACGCCCTCGAGCAGGATCACGACTTCCTGACGGCCGGCGGCGTGTTCCCCGAGGAGCTGCTGAAGAACCTGATCAAGACCAAGCGCGCCGAGTGCCGCGAGATGTCCCAGATCCCGCACCCGGCCGAGTTCGCCAAGTATTTCAATCTGTAAGCCGCAAACGGATCACATAAAAAAGCCTCCCGCACGGGAGGCTTTTTTGCGCGGCGAGCGTATCAGGCTCCCCCCGCGGGGGAGCTGGATCGGCGGGACGATTTCCCCGCCGAGACTGTAGGGGGATCGCGTTAGCGAGTATTCATTCGTAAGTTTTACACCAAAGGGCAATAAATACCGCCTAACGGCGGCCCCCTATCGTCCCCTTCGGGGCCACTTCCCCCGCGGGGGAAGCTAATGCGGGAACTTTTTCACCCACCGGGCAGTCAAAGAAGCAAACAGATGACGTTTAACTATAGACGTTTAACAATATCCGTGTTACAATAATATCGGAGAAAGGAGCGATGTCCGTGAAACGCATCAGTCTTTTTCTTGCGCTCGTGCTGGCGGCGCTGCTGGGCGGCTGCGGCGCGAAGACCGAGGATGTGACCATCACCGCGCAGTTCGACGCCGAAGCGGGTCTCAGCGGTGCAGAATGGATCATCGTTTCGACCGACCGCGATTTCAGCGCGCCGCTCGTTGCTACGCGACAGAGCAAGACAGGTGTCGCGGCCACCTATACGGTCACCGTCCCCGCCGGGACAAAGACGCTGTATTGGCAGCCCATCGTGCATCGCGCCTCTCGCGTCCTCGCGCAGCCCGCCGAGGCGTTGATCGGCGACGATGAAACAGGGCTCGTGATGTTGGACGGCGCGCCGTGGATGACCGTTGAGACCGGCAACAATCCGCAAAGCGGCCTGCGCTGCCTTGTGCTGCGCACCGTGCCCGGCAGCGCCTATGTCGACGGCAGCGATTTCAGTCTGATCGAGCCCGACGGGACCGTCCTGCACGGCGGCAATCTGCTGCACGTCGAGGCGTCCGACGATGGTCTCGGGGACGCCTTCGCGCCGGGCTACTACCGTTTCCACGACGTCGGCGACGATTATGATTATACCGGCTGCACGCTGACCGTCGGCGAGGCAGTTTTCCTCTCGGACGAGCATCAGCCCGAGCTGTCCTGCGACGGCGTCGTGCTGGTGTTCGTCAACAATAAATGAAAAGGATCGGGAAAGGCGGGAGAACAATGCCGTTCAAGCTGTTTTATAATAAATATTTTGTGCCTTTCTTTTTTGCGGCTCTTTCCGTTATGATGTTGCTCGCGCTGCTCAAATGGAAGCCCGGCTGGTCAGACGCCGGATGCTTCCATAGCAGCCTTCCCCTCTGAGGGGAAGGGGTACTCACCCCGCAAAAGAAGACCTTTTTGCGGGGACCCCGATGACCGCGAAGGTGGTGGATGAGGTGTAGCCGCTCCAAGCGGCGTTTATCGATCGATACGATTGATTACCGCCTAACGGCGTCCCCCTACAGTCTCGGCGGGCGCTTTCAGCGCCCAGCCGATCCAGCTCCCCCGCCGGGGGGAGCCTGAGGGCCGCCGCCTTTGGCGGCTGTATCAAATCCGTTTTTGCACGGACATGTGCCGGACAAAAAACACCTTATCGCCGCGAATGAAGACAGAAAGGAGCAACGACCGTGAAAAAACGCGTTTTCGTCATTTCCTCGATCCTGTTCCTGCTGCTGGCGCTGGCGGCGGCCGGTGTGCGGCTTTATTCCTCGGAAATCTTCCGCCGTCTGCAATACCACCTGCCGGGCGCGTCCCGCGAGGTCTGGGAGAGCACGACGCAACTTTTTATGCATCGCTTCACGCCGGCGCTGCAGATCGGCAGCTACGTTTATGCGCTCCTGGCCTCGGGATATGTGTATGAGGCGCGCGGCACGATGCGTCGTCGGCTTTTGCTGTCGCTGTGCGTGATATGTCTCATCGCGCTGATCCTCTATGCCGTCGTGCCCCTGTCCGGCAACCGCGTCGGATGGGCCAATATGATCGTCGATCTCTGGCTGCGCTGCCTCATCAACTGGACGGTCGCCAACATCCCCTGCGTGTGCCTGATGCTGTGGGATCGGAACAGCGGCGAGCGGCAGACAGAAAAAACACCCGCCGGCACGGATATGCCGGCGGGCGGCGAGCTTTGAGTTTACAGCGACTTGCCGAGCTGATACGCCTCTTTCAGCGCGGGATGACCCTCGATGGCGCCCTTGGCCGCGCAGCCGTTGGCGATGACCACGCCGCGGTCGCGCCACTGCTGGCTGCCCTCGCAGATGCGTCTGTACACCTGCACCGCGCCGTCGAAGCGCTCCTTCTCCTGCACGGCGCCGCACATCAGCAGGCAGCTCTCGGGGATATGGATGTCGCCGGCGAACGATTTGAGCTTGTCGATGAACAGCTTCATCTGCGCCGTGACGTCGTACCAATACAGCGGTGAAACGAGCGCGATGACGTCGGCCTGTTTGAGCAGCGGCGCGGCCTTGGCGAAATCATCGGGGAACACGCAGTGACCGACCTTGTCGCAGGCATAGCAACCCTTGCAGGGCAGGATGCTAACGCGGCCGGCCTCGAAGCGCAGGATCTCGTGCCCGGCCTCCAGCGCGCCCTTTTCCAGCGCCGCCGCCAGCATATCGCTGTTGCCGCCCGCGCGCGGGCTGCCGGTGACGATCAGAACTTTTTTGGACATAACGATACCTCCCGGGGTTTTATTTCGAGACCATCATAAACCTTCGAGCACACTCCATGTCAAGACGCAAATCTCAAAAAGGAGTTTTCATGGACAGAAAGCGAAAAGCCCTGCTGATCGTCTGCCTGCTGCTGGCGCTGAGCGTCTATGCCCTTTGGGCGCACCGTCAGATGACGCTGAACGCGCTTGGGACGCGCGACCCGGCGGAGCTGACGGTGTATGTCAGCAACCGACCCGTGACGGATCGCTGGAGCGGCGAGCACCTCTCTTTCGGGAAGCCCTCCCCGGCCCCAGCCAACGTCTATTATACGGAAGTGGCCGACGACGGGTTGAAGGCGCGCATCGTCGCGCTGGCCGCCGCGCTGGATGAAGGCGGGGCGGATGTATCGCTCGCGCTTGCTGAGGATTTTTACACCGTCGTGATCTTTGACAAGGACGGTCGCCAATGGACGTTCACCTCCTCCGGCATGGCGTCGGGCGCCGGCGCGCCGGGCGACGGCGGTGACACGATCCTGCTCGAGCTGGCCGCCTATGACAGCGGCGGGGCGATACTGACCGTCGGCGAGCTGCAGAACGGGAAGGATTGACTCACCTCTGTTCGATTTGCTACAATACTCGCAGGAGGCGATATGATGTATCAGTACAAGACAGAGATCATGCCCGTGAAGATGAAGATGTTTTCCGACAAGGCCGACGCGGCCGATGCCTCGGAGCTGGACGCGCTGCTGAACGCGCGCGCTGCCGAGGGCTGGGAGCTGGCGGCCTACGACTATATGGCGACGTCGATGCAGATCAAGGGCGCGTTCATCATCACGTTCCGGCGGGAGGTGTGACCTTGCGCCGGGAACTGCTGCGCGAGCTGCCGCTGTGGCTGACGCTGGCGCTGCTGCCGGCGGGGCTGTCTTACGGGCCGTCCGTGTGGCCGGCAGAGGGTCTGCGCGCCTGGCCGCGCGCCGTGCTGCTGCTCTGCATGGCGGCGGCGCTCGTCTGTCTCGTGCTGCTGCGCGCAAAGACGCCCGTCTGGCTGCCCTGGGCGCTGCTTGCGGCGTCGCTGCTGTGTGCGCTGCCGGTGATGCGCAGCGCGCAAAGGCTCGCGCCCGCGTATTCGTTCCTCAGCCTCGACTATCTGCGGCGGGCGCTGCTGGTGCTGATCGCGGCGCTGGAGATGCGGCGCGGGCGCGCCTGCCTCGCCTGCGGCTGCGGCGCCGGCGTCATGTGGCTGATCTCGGCCGCGTGCTTCCTCGCCGCAGGCGCGTTCAGCCTTGATCACGGCCTGAACGCCACTGTCTTCGGCTGCATGTTCGCCGTGCCTGCCTATATGATCTACAGGCAGCTCAACCCGAAAGAATAGCGCCGCATTGTTTATTCTGCAACCCCGGGAGACTCCATATGGATCTGACGCTTTACTCCCTGCTCTGCTTTCTGATCCCCGACACCGTCTGGCTGGCCGCGCACAGAAAGAAGCTCGACGGCAAGCCCCATGTGCTGCACCACGTCGTGTGGAGCTTTGTCTTCATCCTTTACTGCTACACCGCCGTGCAGGACGCCGCGTGCATCGGCACCGTCTGGGATCTGCTCGCCGACGGCGTGTCGTTCGACAGGATCAACCTGATCCCGTTTTCGTCCGCCGGCGTGACGACATACGCGCTGAACGTGCTGATGTTCATGCCCCTGGGCTTCCTGCTGCCGCTGATATGGGAGGAGTACCGGACGATGCGCAGAGTCACGACGCTCGCCCTCGCCATGTCGCTGACGATCGAGCTGTGCCAGCTCGGCAACGCGCGGGTGAGCGACGTCGACGACCTGCTGATGAACGCGCTGGGCGCGTTTTTGGGGTACTGCTGCTGGGTTTTATTCAAAAGAATGTTCCCCAAGGCGGGGAACAGAGCCGCGGCGATCTGCCTCTCCGAGCCTGCGGTCTATATCTTCCTGGGCACGGCGGGGATCGTGCTGCTGTACAATTACAGATGGCTGCGCTGAACGCGCAGAGAAAACGCCGGACGTCACGCCGTCCGGCGTTTTCTCTGCGATTATGACTGCTCCAGCGATTTGAGGGCTTGAAAGAACTCCGGCAGCAGCTTGTCGGTGCGGTAAAAGCGGCCGTCGCGGTCGAGGAAGACGTGCTCGCTGGCGGCCTCGCAGACGGTCCCGCCGCCCGCGTTCGTCATGGCATAGCGCAGCTTGAGGTGCACGCCGTTGAAGCGTTCGACGCGCACGTCGATCATGATGACCTCGGGGAAGGCGGCGGGCCTGCGGTAGCGGACCTCGACCGACGCCACCGGCGAGACGACGCCGAGGCGCTCGAGCTCGTCGAAGGGCCAGCCGAGGCGGCGCAGCAGATCGATGCGCGCCTCCTCCATCCAGTGGATATAGTTGCCGTGGTAGACGACGCCCATCTTGTCTGTCTCGTAATACTGGACCGTGCGGCGGTAAGGCTCCATATCGTTCACTCCCATTCCTGATCGTTCATCGTCGGTCGTCCCGCGCGCTATGATCTGCCCGATCGCTTCAGCGCGTCGGCCGTTTCCGCAAGCCACTCGTTGTAATGATCGTAGGGGACCCGGGTCCACCAGTCCAGCAGCTTGTTCAAGGATACGATATCCTGCTCGACGTCGGTGCAGCCGTACTGCTCCGGGTCTCGGTTGACCGTCACGACATGACGGCCGTCTTCCCCGAAGTCGATCCGGTAGATGCAGTACCCCGTCCAGCTTCGGTGCGCCCAAAGCGTCGGCCCCTCCATGTACCAGAACCACTTGTCCTCCATGGCCTGCGGGACATTGCCGCGGCGCAGGGCGTCCATCTCCTCCGCGCCGAAGGTCCTGCCGAGCACGAAGGTGTCGTGCTGTTCGGGCATGGGCTTTGTCTTCCAGTCGCCGCGGCGGGCGACACGCGCTTTGCTGTCTTCTCTCATATCATTCTCCCATCCAAAACCGGATCGTCCGATCGATGCAGTCCCCTGTCACATACTATTTTACCCCGCCGGCGCGCCGGCCGCAAGGTTTTTTGCTGTTTCCCTCTGTACAGACGGCCGCCGGATGTTGTATAATAACTTGTAACGCAAAAAACGACGAGGAGGGCTCACATGAAGATCGGTGCGATCACCGTCGGCCAGGCGCCCCGCGTGGACGTCACGGCCGATATATTCCCCATCTGGGGCGGAAAGGTCGAGCTGGCGGAGGCCGGCGCGCTGGACGGCATGACGTTCGAGGAGATCGGCAGGCTGGCGCCTGAGCCGGGCGACTATGTGCTGGTGTCGCGCATGACGGACGGGCGGCAGGTGACGTTCGCCGAAAAGCACCTCGGCGAGCTGCTGCAAAGCTGCATCGACCGGCTGGAGGCGCAGGACGCGGAGATGATCGTCTTCTTCTGCACGGGCGAGTTCCCGTTCACGTTCCGCCACAGCGTCCCCGTCGTCTACCCCAGCGAGCTGCTAAACCGCATCGTGCCGCTGCTGGCGGGCGAGGAGCTGATCGTGCTGACGCCCTCGAAGCTGCAGCTCGAGCAGTCCGAGCGCAAGTGGGGCAAGTATGTCAAGCGCGTCAAGGCCGTGTTCGCCTCGCCCTACGGCGATCCCGCGGAGCTGGCGGCGGCGATCGAGCAGATCAAGGCGCTGCCCGGCAGCCTGATCGTGATGGACTGCATCGGCTACACCCGCGCGATGAAGGCCAAGGTCGCCGCGGCAACGGGGCGGCGCGTGGTGCTGTCGCGCACGCTGGTGGCGCGCATCGTCGACGAATTGGCTGATATCGAATAGAGATTATATATAACAGAAACATACAGGAGGTTCGCCATGAACGCCAACGAGAAGTATTCCTCTCCCCTTTCCTCGCGCTACGCAAGCGACGAGATGCAGTACCTGTTCTCCCCGCAGTTCAAGTTCTCCACCTGGCGCCGGCTGTGGATCTGGCTGGCCGAGAGCGAGCAGCAGCTCGGGCTCGACATCAGCGACGAGCAGATCGACGAGATGCGCGCGCACATCGACGACATCGATTTCGACAAGGCCGCGCAGTATGAAAAGAAGCTGCGCCACGACGTCATGGCCCACGTGCACACGTTCGGCGAGTGCTGCCCCAAGGCCATGCCCATCATCCATCTGGGCGCGACCTCCTGCTACGTCGGCGACAACACCGACATCCTGATCATGCGCGAGGCCCTCAAGCTGATCCGCGGCCGCCTGGTGGCGGTGCTGCGCGTGCTGGCCGACTTCGCCGACAAATACAAGAGCCAGCCGACGCTGGCCTTCACCCATTTCCAGCCGGCACAGCCGACGAGCGTCGGCAAACGCGCGACGCTGTGGATCAACGACCTGCTCAGCGACCTCCAGGAGCTGGAGACCGTCTCGCAGGCCATCCTGCCGCTGGGCTCCAAGGGCACGACGGGCACGCAGGCCAGCTTCCTCGAGCTGTTCGACGGCGACTATGACAAGGTGCGTCAGATCGACGTGCTGATCGCGCAGAAGATGGGCTTCGAGAAGGCCGTGCCCGTCTCGGGCCAGACGTATTCGCGCAAGCTCGACAGCCGCGTGCTCGACCTGCTGAGCCACATCGCCCAGAGCGCGCACAAGTTCTCCAACGACGTGCGCCTGCTGGCCCACCTCAAGGAGGTCGAGGAGCCGTTCGAGAAGAACCAGATCGGCTCGTCCGCCATGGCCTACATGCGCAACCCGATGCGCTCGGAGCGCATCGCCTCGCTGTCGCGCTATATCATCGTCAACTCGCAGAACGCCGCCATCACCGCCTCGGCCCAGTGGTTCGAGCGCACGCTGGACGACAGCGCCAACAAGCGCATCAGTGTGGCCGAGAGCTTCCTCGCCTGCGACGCCGTGCTGAGCCTGTACGCCAATGTGGCCGGCGGGCTGGTCGTCTACCCCAAGGTCATCGAGCGACACATGATGCAGGAGCTGCCGTTCATGGCCACCGAGAACATCATGATGGACGCCGTCAAGCGCGGCGGGGACCGCCAGGAGCTGCACGAGCTGATCCGGCAGCACTCGATGGCCGCGGGCTACGCCGTCAAGATGGAGGGCAAAGAGAACGACCTGCTGGACCGCATCGCCGCCGACGAGCATTTCGGCGTGACGAAGGAGGAGCTCGAGGCGCTGATGAAGCCCGAGCTGTTCATCGGCTGCGCCGCGATGCAGACCGAGGACTTCCTGGCCGGCACGGTGCGCCCGACGCTCGCGCGCTATGAGGGCGTCAGCGCCGACGAAAACGAGATCAAGGTCTGATCGGGTGGTCCTGTCATGCATGTATTGATCCTATTGGGCTCGGTGCTGTTCCTGATCTACTTTTCGATCAGCCAGCCCGCCGCCGGCAAGACGTTCTCCCCCTTCCGCCTCAAGTTCAACATGGCCTGCCGCTTCGCGATGCTGGCCCTGGGCGTGGTCGCGGTGCTGTATATGGTCTTCGGCTCGTATTTCGCCTCGCGCTGCGAGGCGTATGACATCGACACCGACGTCTACGCCATCGAGATGAAGACCGACGGCCACCGCCTGTTCGGCTTCCTCACCAAGACGCAGTCGATGACGATCTTCGGCGACGAGGCCCGCGAGTTCATGGAGGCCGCGTTCGGCAAGACGTCGCGCGGCACGATGCTGAGCTGGAACCAGATGCCCGCCTGGGCCGGCAAGTACACCGTGCGCGTGTTCTACACCGAGGAGGACTATCAGCGCCACCTGGACGGCCTCTCGCCGATCAACGTCGAGCGCAACAGCGTCGAGGTCGGGCGCATGTACCGCTTCTATTTCAACGAGGACGGGCGCATCTACTGCAGCTTCGGCTTCCCGCTCAAGCCGATCTACCGCCGCACCATGCCGTGGAAGCTGCGCTTCAAGTATTTCCCGCTGTAAATCACAGGAAGTCCCCCTGGCGATAAAAGCTGTCGTGTTCGACATAGGCCAGACGCTCGTGTATTATCCCTTCCCGCTCAACTGGTCCGCGCTGTAGCGCCCGGCCTTCGAGCGCATCGAGGCGCTGCACGGGCTGCGCCTGTCGGAAGAGGAATATGCGCACGGATGAAAGCAGGGCGTACGGGCAGGACTTTGAGATCGCGAGCCTGACGGAGCCGGCCGCGCTGATCGGATAAAAAGCGGATCATAAAAAAGCTGTTCGGGAAGGAGCGCCTTCCCGAACAGCTTTTGCTTTTTGAGACGATCGGTTATTTGCAGTATTTCTTCGTCAGGTCGCCGATGATCCTGATGCCCTTCTCCAGCTCCTCGTCGGTGGCCAGCGAATAGCTGAGGCGGAAGGACGGGGTCTGGAACTTGCCGTCGGAGAAGAAGCGGTTGCCGGGCACGACGACGACGCGGTTCTCGTCGAGCTCCTTGAGGAAGGCGGGCATATCGGTGCCCTCGGGCATCGTCACCCAGATGAACATGCCGCCCTGCGGCGTCGTCCAGTGGACGGCGGGGTGGCAGTGCTCCTTCAGCAGGTCGAGCATCTTGTGGCCGCGGTGGGCGTACAGCGCGCGCAGGCCCTCGAGGTCCTTCTCCATGTCGTTGTTCAGCAGCTCGCAGCACACGCGCTGGGCCCAGGTGGTGATGTGCAGGTCGGCGCTGTATTTGAGGTTGGCGATGGCCTGGCCGTACCAGCCCGAGGCGGCGAGGAAGCCGCAGCGCATGCCGGGGCCGACGATCTTGGACATGCTGGACACGAGGCCGACCATGCCGTGCTCGTCGTAATGCTTGATATAGGGGATGAACTCGCCGTCGTAGCGCAGCTCGTAAGAGGGGTTGTCCTCCAGCACGGGGATGTCGTTCTCGTAGGCGAGGCGGCAGATCTCTTTGCGCTTCCACTCGGGCAGCGAGACGCCCATGGGGTTCTGGAAGTCGGAGATGACGTAGAAGAGCTTGGGCTTGGGCGTCATCTTCATCTTCTTTTCGAGGTCCTCGAGGTCGACGCCGTCGTCGTTCATTTTGACGCCGACAGGCTTGGCGCCGAGGTTGCGGAACATGTCGAGCGCGGCCATGAACGTCGGGTCCTCGCAGAGGATGACGTCGCCGGGGTCGCAGAAGGTCTGCACGGCGAAGCTGATGCCCTGCTGGCCGCCGGAGGTGACGGTGATGATGTCGTCGGGCTTGATGACCTCGCAGCGCCTGTTCATGAACGCGCGGATGGCCTGGCGGAAGTCGTCGCGCCCGCCGGCGGAGCCGTAGTTGAGCAGGGACTCGGGCTCTTCGGCGATCAGACGGTCGGAGAAGGCGCGGATGCGCTCGACCGCGAAGCCCTCGGGGGGCGGGTTGCCGATGGAGAACTTGATGATCGTCTTGTCGTCGCTCATCATGCCGCTGTGTTTGACGCCTCTCTCGAGGCCGGGGAGCACGAGCTTGGAGAATTTCATGGGTGAGCACCTCTTTCATTCATTTATGTTGAGACTATTATATCACAGTTGCTTTTTGCAGGTAAAGCCTATATAATAAGTTTTATCCAAGAGAACTTTTTTCTGTGCAAATGATCCAAGCGAATAATCCAAAAAGGAGTGCAGCTTTATGAGACTGGAACGCATCAACTGGACGCAGGCGGAGGAGTATTTCCGCCATAACGACATGGTGATCATCGGCATCGGCAGCATCGAGTGCCACGGCCGCCACATCGCGCTGGGCACCGATTTCCTCGTGCCCAACAAGATCATCGAGCTGATGGAGCCCAAGTGCGACGTGCTGATCGCACCGACGGTCCCCTACGGCTCCACCGATTATCTGGGCGACTTCCCCGGCACCGTCAACCTCGGCTACGACGTGCTGTACGCCGTCGTGTCCAAGATCACGCAGAGCCTTTACAAGCACGGCGCGCGCAAGTTCCTGTTCATGAACGGCCACGGCGGCAACAACGCCGCGCTGCAGCAGGTGTGCATGGACCTCGACAACGTGAACGCGATGGGCTGCATCCTCAACTGGTGGACGCTGGCCTGGACGCTCGACCCCGCCTGGGTGGGCGGCCACGGCGGCGGCGAGGAGACCGCGGCGATGATGGCGATCGGCGACGACCTCGTCGACAGGAGCCTGATGGCCGACGCCAACGTCAGCGACCTGACGGAAAACCTCAAGACCTCGAGCTTCGCGGCGATCAACTTCCGCGGCTTCGACATCCTCACGCGGCGCAACGTGCGCAAGATGACCGACAACGGCTGGATCGGCGTCGACCATCCCACCACCGCCACCAAGGAGTGGGGCCAGAAGATGCTGGAGGGCTGCGCGCAGTACGCGCTCGACTTCATCGAGGAGTACAAGAAGGTCAAGCTTGACTGACACTTCAGTTTCTTTGCGGCAGGCGGATCATGTTCGCTTGCCGCTTTTTTGACGGAGACAAGCCCTGCGTATTTGTTCGCGCGAAGCGCGACAGTAACAAATCTGTTTTTTGCGAGGACATGTGCATCGCAAAAAACACCTCAAAAGCGAGCAAAGTGAGCGCTCGCGCCGACCAAGCGCGTTATATCCCTTACGCGGCCTTTGGCCGCGACGGCGCTTCTGCGCCGCGCCGCAAGTGCGGCGTGACGATTTGCGGCAATTCATTTGCCGCAAATCTAATAAATCAAAAGGGGTCCCCGCAAAAACAAAGTTTTTGTGGGGAAACGATAAGCGCGAGAAAAACTCGCCGGCGAACCCAGCGAAGCGGATCGCCGGCGAAGCGTGTCGCGTTCCAGTCGACGCGCCATGGCGGCAGGCGAAAAATTAATTTTCGCTTGCCGCTTTTATTTTTTCGCGGGAGCGTGTATAATGTAGGATAGAACAGTATGATTCGGAGGAACATAGCCATGAAAATAACTGCCGACAAGATCGAACTGATCCACCTGCCGACGCCGCTGGAATACCTGCCGACGCTCTCGAAGGAGCTGGGGATCGAACTGTACATCAAGCGCGACGACCTGACGAGCCTGGCCATGGGCGGCAACAAGATGCGCAAGCTGGAGTATCTGGCCGCCGACGCGCTCAAGCAGGGCGCGACGATGCTGCTCACCGTGGGCGGCGCGCAGACCAACCACGGCCGCCAGACGGCCGGCGTCGCCGCCAAGCTGGGCATGCGCTGCGCCATCGTGTGCATCGACAAATACCCCGGCGAGATCTCGGCCAACGTGCTGCTGGACCGCATCATGGGCTCCGAGGTCGTGTTCCAGGCCCCGACGGGCGAGCCCGGCCAGCAGGAGAAGCTGGTGAAGCAGCTCATCGCCAAGTATGAGGCCGAGGGCGAAAAGGTCTATTACATCCCCGTCGGCGGCTCGAACGACGTGGGCGTGCCGGGCTATTACGAGTGCGCCTGCGAGCTCAAGGAGCAGTCCGAGGAGCTGGGCATCACCGACGCCACGGTCGTGGCCGCCACCGGCTCGATCGGCACCTACATGGGCCTGTTCTGCGGGCTGAAGAACGAGGGCTCGACGCTCAAGCTGATGGGCGTCGCGATCTCGCCGTTCGACGGGAACAAGCGTCAGCACATGCTCGATTACTTCGCCTCCGCCAAGAAGACGTACGGCCTGACGTGCGAGGCCGACCCCTCGGAGTTCCACATCGAGACGGACTATGTCCGCGGCGGCTACAACCTGCCCAACGAGGACGTGCGCAAGGCCATCTACCTGATGGCGCGCAAGGAGGCGATCCTGCTCGACCCGTGCTACACCGGCAAGGCCTTCGCCGCGGTGCTCGACATGCTGCGCGAGGGCAAGATCAAGAAGGGCGAGAAGATCATCTTCCTGCACACGGGCGGCCATCCCGGCCTCAACACGCCGCATCACCGCGTCGAGTTCGAGCGCGAGCTGATGGACGGCATCACGATCCTGTAAAAAAGCGTCAATCGATCGGAGGACAACGATGAACAGAAAGCTGAAGAACCTTCTGGCCGTCACCGGCGCCGTCACGGCCGCCGCCGCGGCCATGTATGCGGTCAACGCGCTCGACGAGCGGCGCGACCGCAAACGCTACATGCAGCCGGGACGCATGGTGGAGGTGCGCGGCCGCCGCATGCACGTCTACACCGCCGGCGCGGGCAGCAACACGCTGGTGCTGCTGACGGGGCTTGGCACGCCGACGCCCTCGCTCGACTTCAAGCCGCTGATCGAGCGGCTGCAGGGCAGCTACCGCGTCGCGGTGCCCGAGCCGTTCGGCTACGGCTATTCCGACAAGACCGGCGAGCCCCGCACCGTGAAGAACATCGTGGACGAGCTGCGCGAGGGCCTGCGCAAGGCCGGCGTGCTGCCGCCCTATGTGCTGGTGGGGCACTCGATCGGCGGCGTGGAGACGCTGTACTGGGCGGCGCACCATCCGCGCGAGGTAGCGGCCGTCGTCGGGCTCGACACGACGCTGCCCGAGCAGGCCAAGGAAGAGGCCGTCTGCCCCGTCATGGCCTTCCTGGCCAAGACGCTCAACGTGTTCACCCGCTTCACGCCCACGCGCTTCCTCATCAAGGCCGGTCTGGCCGACAAGCGCCTGCGCCCCTTCACCGGCGGCAGCGACGACGCGCTGCCCGTGGTGCGCTCGCACCTCGCCTCCTCGCGCGCCGGCAGCGGCCTCGTCAACGAGCTGACGGCCGTGTCGGCCAACTGCGCCGAGGTCGCGCGGCTCAACTACCCCGTCTCCTGCCCGGTGCTGATGCTGGTGGCCAGCGAGACGTGCGACGCGATGAAGAAGGACGAGACGAAGGCCGTCGACTGGCTGGCCGAGCACGAGAAGATCGCCATGCACTCGCCCAAGGGCAAGTGCGTGCTGCTGGAGGGCGGGCACTTCCTGCACCACACGGCCTCGGAGGCCATCGCCGCCGAGATCATGACCTTCGTCCCGCCCGAGGAGGTCCAGACGCCGCTGCTGCGCAAGCTGTTCATCCGCCACTGATACCGCGCGAAACAAAAATCACATACAGACAGGAGCACGAAAACATGGAAAAGATCCTCAGCGATTTTCTGGAAATGGTCAAAGCCGACGCCATCTCCTTCGATGAGCGCAAGGTGGCCGACATCGTCAAGACCAAGCTGACCGAGCTGGGCTGCACGGACTTTTATGAAGACGACGCCGGCGCCAGGGTCGGCGGCAACACCGGCAACATCTTCGTCCGCGTGCCGGGCGAGCTGCCGGGCAGCATCCTCTTCTCCGCCCACATGGACCGCATGCCCAAGGGCTTCGGCATCGAGCCGGTGATCGAGAACGGCGTGGTGTCGAGCAAGGGCGACACGATCCTCGCCGCGGACGACCTGCTGGGCGTGTCCGCCATCCTAGACGGCCTCCGCCGGCTCAAGGCCGCCGGCAAGCCCCACTGCACGGTGGAGGTGCTGTTCACGATCAGCGAGGAGAAGGGCCTGAACGGCAGCCGCAGCTTCGACTACAGCGGCGTCACCAGCGAGATCGCCTACGCGCTCGACTCCCCCGGCCACATCGGCCGCGTGCTGATCGCCGCGCCGTATTCGGCCAAGCTGCAGTGCGAGGTCTTCGGCAAGGCGGCGCACGCCGGCTCCGAGCCGGAAAAGGGCAAAAGCGCGGTCATGGGCGCGGCGAAGATCCTCTCGACGCTGCGCGAGGGCCGTCTGGCGCCCGATTCCACGGCCAACTTCCCCATCGTGCGCGCGGGCGGCGACGCCACCAACGCCGTGTGCGACTACTGCCTCATCAAGGGCGAATCCCGCAGCCTCGTTCAGTCAAAGCTCGAGGAGTATACGGCCTATTTTGAAAAGCACTGCCATGAGCAGGGCGAGGCGTTCGGCTGCACGGTGAAGACCGAGGTCACGTTCGGCTACGCGGGCTTCAGCATCCCCAAGGACGCCGCGGCCGTGCGCCTGATGGGCGACGTCTTCGAGCAGATGGGCGTGACGATGCGCGCCGAGCCCGGCGGCGGCGGTATGGACGCCAATGTCTACAACAGCAAGGGCCTGCAGTCCGTCGGTCTGGCCACCGGCTATTTCGACAATCACACCACGAACGAGCACGTGTCGCTCGAGAGCTTCCTGCGCACGGGCGAGATGGTGCAGCGCATCGTCGACACCTACGGCGCCGACCCCGCCAGGTATAAGATCTGACCGCTTTCATGGATATCGTCACAAGGGCCGCGCTTCGGCGCGGCCCTTTTTTGTCGTCTGCGCTCTTTCCTTTTGCGGGCGGGCGTGCTATAATGTCTTTGAATATGCATTCCAACACGAAACGGAGGGATCGGCGATGTCCGGATGGTTTATCGCCATGCTGGCCTGCGCGGTGATCGGCGGGCTGATCGGACTCAAGCTCAAGCTGCCGGCCGGCGCGATGGTAGGCGCGATGATCGGCGTGGCGATCTTCACGGTGATCACCGACAGGCAGGTGACGCCCAAATGGTTCAAGATCGCGGCCCAGATGGTATCGGGCGGCTACATCGGCACGACGATGACGCGCGAGGGTCTGAGCCAGATGAAGAAGCTGGCCAAGGCGGCGGCCGTGCTGCTGGCCGGCATGCTGATCGTCAACCTGCTGACGGCGGCGATGCTGTACGTCACCTCGCCGCTCGATCTGTGCACGGCGCTGTTCGCCACGGCGCCCGGCGGCCTGACCGATATGACGATCATCAGCGACGACATGGGCGCCGATTCGCCCGTGGTCAGCGTATTCCAGGTGTGCCGCATGTCGGCGGCCATCCTCCTGTTCCCGCAGATCATCCCGCGCCTCGTCAAGGTGAGCGCCACGGGCGAGCGCGCCCCCAAGGCCAAGAAGAAATCGGCCCCGATGACGGGCGAACGCTACATTGCGCTGTTCAAGACGCTGGCCGTGGCTTTCGTCTCGGGCATGCTGGGCTATCTGTCCGGCATCTCGGGCGGGACGATGACCTTCGCCGTGATCGGCGTGGCCTTTTCCAAGATCCGCTTCGGCGTCGGCTTCATCCCGCTCAACGTCAAGCGCGGCGCGCAGATGCTGTCGGGCGCGTTCATCGGCGCCAAGATCACGATCACCACGATCCGCATGATCATCAGCATGTGGTACAATGTGCTGATCGCGCTGCTGGTGATCATCCCGGCCTGCCTCGCGGTGGGGTACTTCCTGCTGCACAAGCTGATGAAGATCGACCTGCTGCCGGCGCTGTTCTGCTCGGCGCCCGCCGGGGCGTCCGACATGGCGCTGATCGCGGGTGACCTCGGCGCCGAGGGGCCCGAGGTGGCCGTTCTGCAGATCATCCGCCTGCTGGGCGTCATCGCCATCTTCCCCACGGTCTTCAAGGTGCTGCTGAGCGTCGTGGGCTGGAACCCATAACGCGCGAAACAAAATCATCATCCCCCGGAGGTCCCCATGGCTTTTCTCACATCGATCGTCACGCTGCTGATCACGGCAGGTCTGCCGCTGCTCGGCCTGTTCTTCTTCTTTGACAGGGACAAGGCGTATCTCAAGCCGCTGCTGGCCGGCGTCATCGTCTACGCCGTCCCCCAGATCCTGAGCGTCCTGCCGCCGCTGAGCGACATGAACGCCATCCTCGAGCCCTCGGGCGCGCTGGCGCGCATCTTCGGCTCGGCGCTCGTCTTCGCGCTGCTGACCGAGGCTGTGCGCTACGCCGTCGTGCGCTATTACCTCACCGACCGCCGCTCGAGCCTCGACACGGCGGCCGTCGGCTTCGGCCACTGGGCCATCGAGGCGCTGATCACCGTGGGCGTCACGGCGATGATCGTCGTGCTGGCCTGGGGCGAGAACGGCCCCTACGTCAACGCCTCCAGCATGCTGCTGTCGGGCCTCGAGCGCCTGTTCGTGCTGCCCGTGATGCTGCTGCTGTCCTGCCTGTCGTTCAAGGCCGTCAAGAGCGGCAATCTGACCTGGGTGGCGGCCGGCATTGCAGTGCACTGCCTGCTCAACGGCGGCACCAACTACCTCGTCGCCTCCGGCGTGCAGTCCTCGGTCGTCATCGCCATGATGGGCGTGGCCGGGCTGGCCTGCGGCTGGCTGTCCGTGCGGATGCTGACGGGCAGCAAATAACATCTTTTCTCACACCACTCGCAAACGGGAGGAAATCACCATGGCTCAACGTTCCGATATCGAGATCGCGCAGGCGGCCGAGCTGCTGCCCATCGCCGACATCGCCGCCAAGCTCGATATCCCCGCCGACGCGCTGGAGCTCTACGGGCGCTGGAAGGCGAAGCTCGACCTCGGCAGACTGCCCGCGGGCGACCGTCACGGCAAGGTCGTGCTGGTGACGGCCATCACCCCCACGCCGACCGGCGAGGGCAAGACGACGACGGTCGTCGGCCTCGGCGACGCGCTGACGCGGATCGGCAAGCGGGCGATGATCGCGCTGCGCGAGCCGTCGCTCGGCCCGGTGTTCGGCATCAAGGGCGGCGCGGCCGGCGGCGGCTATGCCCAAGTCGTGCCGATGGAGGACATCAACCTGCACTTCACCGGCGACATCCACGCCATCGGCGCGGCCAACAACCTGCTGGCCGCGATGCTCGACAACCACATCTATCAGGGCAACGAGCTCAACATCGACCCGCGCAGCATCACCTGGCGCCGCGCGATCGACATGAACGACCGCCAGCTCCGCGCCATCGTCGACGGGCTGGGCGGCAAGACCAACGGCGCGCCGCGCGAGGACGGCTTCGACATCACGGTGTCGTCGGAGGTCATGGCCGTGATGTGCCTGGCCACCGACCTGCTCGACCTCAAGGAGCGCCTGTCGCGCATCATCGTCGGCTACACGCGCGACGAGAAGCCGGTCACAGCCGGTCAGCTCAAGGCGGCGGGCGCGATGGCGGCGCTGCTCAAGGACGCCGTCAAGCCCAACCTGGTGCAGACGCTGGAGCACACGCCGGCCTTCATCCACGGCGGGCCCTTCGCCAACATCGCCCACGGCTGCAACAGCGTCGCGGCCACCAAAACGGCCATGAAGCTGGCCGATTACGTCGTCACCGAGGCCGGCTTCGGCGCGGACCTCGGGGCGGAGAAGTTCATCGACATCAAATGCCGCATCGCCGGCATCCGCCCGTCGGCCGTGGTGATCGTCGCCACGGTCAAGGCGCTGAAGATGCACGGCGGCGCCGCCAAGGCCGACCTCGGGCGCGAGGATCTGGCGGCGCTGGAGCGCGGCCTGCCCAACCTGCTGCGCCACATCGAGAACGTCACGCAGGTCTTCGGCCTGCCGGCCGTCGTGGCGATCAACCGCTTCCCCTCCGACACCGAGGCCGAGCTGCAGCTCGTGCGCGGCAAATGCCGCGAGCTGGGCGTCAACGTGGCGCTGAGCGAGGTGTGGAGCAGGGGCGGCGAAGGCGGCGTCGAGCTGGCCGAGGAGGTCGTGCGGCTGTGCGAGAGCGAGAACCGCTTCGCCTTCGCCTACCCCGACGACATGAGCCTGCGCGACAAGATCGGCGCCATCGCCACGCGCGTCTACCGCGCCGAGGGCGTCGACTTCACGCCCGCGGCCGAGCGCGAGCTCCGGCGCCTCGAGACGCTGGGCTTCGGCGGTCTGCCGGTGTGCGTGGCCAAGACGCAGTACAGCTTTTCCGACGACCAGAAGAAGCTGGGCGCGCCGGACGGCTTCTGGATCACGGTGCGCGCCGTCAAGGTCTCGGCCGGCGCCGGCTTCGTCGTGGCGCAGACGGGCGAGATCATGACGATGCCCGGCCTGCCGCGCGTGCCGTCGGCCGAGAAGATCGACATCGACGGCAGGGGCAACATCAGCGGCATCTTTTGACGATCATGGAGGAACAGAGGGAAATGAGTTTTAGGGAGACAACACTGAACGGGTTCGTATCGCAGCTCTCGACCAAGGCCCCGGTCCCCGGCGGCGGGGGCGCATCGGCCCTCGTGGGCGCGGTGGGCGCGGCGCTGGGCTGCATGGTCGGGTCGCTGACCGTGGGCAAGAAGCGCTATGCCGCCGTCGAGCCCGAGATCCGCGCGCTGATGGACAGGAGCCTGGCGCTGCAGGACGAGCTGCTGGCGCTGATCGACGGCGACGCCGAGGCCTTCGCGCCGCTGGCCGCCGCCTACGCGCTGCCCTCGGCCACCGAGGAGGAAAAGGCGCACAAGGCCGAGGTCATGGCCGTCGTGCTCAGGGACGCCTGCGATGTGCCGATGAAGATCATGGACGCCTGCTGCCGCGCGCTGGAGCTGACGAAGGTGTTCGCCGAAAAGGGCTCGGTGATCGCCGTCAGCGACGCCGGCGTGTCTGCCGCGCTGTGCACCGCGGCGCTCAAGGGCGCGTCGCTGAACGTGTACATCAACACCAAGGCCATGGCCGACCGCGCGCTGGCGCAGACGCTGAACGCGCAGGCCGACGCGATGCTGGCCGAGTACGTCCCGCTGGGCGAAGAGATCTTCGCGCTCGTGCGCGCGAAGCTGAACAAATAGGAGGAGACAAATATGGCAACCTTACTGAGCAGCAAGCCCGTCGTCAGCCACATCCGCGAATCGCTGGTGGGGCGCATCTACGTCATGCGCGAGCGCGGCGTCGTGCCCACGCTGGCCATCGTCCGCGTCGGCGACCGCCCCGACGACGTCTCCTATGAGGCCAGCGTCGTCAAGCGCCTGATCCGCATCGGCATCGACGTGCGCCGCATCATCTTTTCGGAAAACGTCTCGACCGAGGGCCTGATGGCCGGCATCCGCGAGCTGAACCACGACCCGACGGTCCACGGCGTGCTGCTGTTCCGCCCGATGCCCAAGCACATCGACGAGACGGCCGTCTGCGAGGTGCTGGACTACAACAAGGACATGGACGGCGTCACCGAGGCGTCGCTGGGCGGCATCTTCTCCCAGAGCGGCAAGGGCTATCCCCCCTGCACCGCGCAGGCCTGCGTCGAGATGCTGAAATACTACTCGCCCGACCTGGCGGGCAAGAACGTCGTGATCGTCGGCCGCAGCAACGTGGTGGGCAAGCCGCTGTCGATGCTGCTGCTGCAGCAGAACGCCACCGTGACGATCTGCCACACGAAGACCGCCGACCTCCCGTCGATAACGAAGTCGGCCGACATCCTGATCGCTGCGGCCGGCAGAGCCAACCTGATCACCGCCGAGCACGTCTCGCCGGGCCAGACCGTGATCGACGTGGGCGTCAATATGCTGCCCGACGGCAAGATGGTCGGCGACACGGCCTTCGACGAGGTCGAGCCCATCGTGCACGCCATCACCCCCGTCCCCGGCGGCGTCGGCCCGGTCACCACCTCGGTGCTGGCCCAGCACGTCGTCACCGCGGCGGAAAAGAGCAGCAAATAACGGCAGAACGACCGCACACATTCGGGTGTGCCGGGCAGTTGTAACAAACAGCGCCCGGCACGCCTTGTTTTTTTGTGCGTAATATGTTAAGATGATGCTGGTATAGTATATCATTTCACTGTTTATACACGATTGGGAGGTACCGTTATGAGAGGCAAGAGGATCACCGCCATGCTGCTGGCGGCGCTGCTGTGCGCCGCGCTGCTGCCCGTGCAGGCGCAGGCCAAAACGGCCAACATCAAGCTCGTGCGCACGTCGGGCGACTTCCTGAGCGGCTATTACGTCGTCTATCAGTACAACGGGCAGGAGCTGCGCAGCGACCTGCTGGGGCCGAACACCAACTACGACATGTGGTCGCACCTGTCGTCGGCCGACAAAAAGACCGTGATGAAGAACTTCGCCTTCGGGCAGGACTGGCTCGTTCAGCAGTTCGGACGTGCCAACGTGGCGAAGATGAACGACTGGTGGAACGACGATTCCGGCTGGGCCGGCGCGCGCCAGGCGCTGATGGATCGCATCGCCAAGCGCGAGTTCCCGCGCGCCGAGAGCGCCTTCGGCGGGAAGTATGAGGACAAGGCCACCGTCACCCTGCCCGACGTCGAGCACCCGCCCACGGAGACATACGGCTTTTTGCCGGAGGTGCGGGCCTATCTCGACAACGAAAAAGAGATGGAGCTCACCTTCGAGATCGGCCAGCGCGCCTATCAGGTGCTGCGGCAGACGAAGATGGGTCAGGTGAGCGCGGCGGTCAAGTCGCTGTCGGGCGACCTGATCTCGCTGATCTGCGAGCGCGCGCTGGTGCCGGCCATCACGCCGGGCGGCCTCAGCGCCCTCGCCCCCAACCTGTCTGGCGAGCTGCTGGGCCTGATCGACAAGATGACAGGCAGCTCCGACAAGGTGATCGAGATGACCGTCGGCAAGCGCGTCGACGCCAAGGCCGCGCGCAAGATCATCGACGAGTGCTGGAAGATCATCGAGGCCAACGAGCAGTTCACCGAGCAGTGCATCGGCCACTTCCTGTCGCTCAAGGGCCAAAAGGCGAGCCTCTACAAAGCCGCCGCCGATGCCATCGACAAGTTCATCAAGGACACCGAGAGCTTTGAACAGGCCAACACGGAAAAAGCCCAAAGGGCCCAGGGCTCGGCCAGCCTGCAGGGCGCAGACGACCTCAGCGTCGAGCTGATGGACGATGACGATGCGCGCGCACGCCTCCTCAAAGAGTTCGAGGAGTTCAAACAGAACTACAACACCTGGAAAAGCGGCGTCTTCGGCACGGCCAGCGAGCTCGTCCTTGAGCTGAGCGAGCTTTCGAGCGACGCCGGCCACTATGACGACTGGCCGCTGGACTACCGCCGTCCCGACTCCGCCGGGCCGATGGATCTGTCGGGTCTGTTCAGCTATTACTACGGTCCTGCCACCTATTACGAGGACGGCGAGCGCAAGGCGGAGCTGCCGGCGCTGATCGACAGGATGCCCGCGGCGTTCAGCGCCGCCAGGAGCGAGGCAGCGCAGGATCTGAACGACCTCGACGACTATACGCGCAGGTATGAGGCGCATGCCGAAAAGGTCCTCAGCGAGACGGCGGACTGGATCGGCCGCTGGCAGAGCTGGAAGGCGCGGCTGGCCGCCTATGACTACAGCGTCACGGTCCCCGACCTGACATACAGCATCACGGATTTCCTCACGCGCGGCGGCTCGCTCTACGCCTCCGAGGGCCGCATCCAGCTCAAACAGTACCGCGAGGTGCTGGTGAACTATCAGAACACACTGAGCGAGAACGAGAGCCAGTGGAACCGCGATACATCGCAGATGGTGGCGGATATCCGGGAAATATACGACGAGATCAGCACGCTGCAGGCCCGCTACGCCGAGCTGATCCCGCAGGTGGTGGACGCCAAGATCGCGATGAATCAGGCGATCGCCGCCTCCAACGAGAAGTATTTCAACCCCGGACGCGAGGGCGTCAGCGACGAGCTCAAGGCGCAGTTCGACGCCTTTGACTACGACGATTTCGACGGCTTCACTGCGCTGTTCAACCAGTGCGGCGAGGAGCTGCGCGGCCTGTGGAGCGACTATGAGGAGGCGCATCAGACCTTCGTCGAGCTGCAGTACGAGCTCGACTGGATCGAGGAGAAGTGCGAGGGCATCAGCCCGATGAATTATAAGACGTCCGTCGCCGCCGGCGGCGATTACAACGCCCTGTATCAGGGCCTCTTCGGCGGCGAAGGGCTGATGACGCAGAACGCGATGTACGAGCTGCGCAAGCCCGCGGGCCATCTCCGCGACGACGGCTCCAATATGCCCGAGGTCGGCGGCATGGACCCCGACGGTCTGCTTCTCAACCTCGACGCCTCCTACTTCAAGCACTCCTACGCCGAGTTCACGCTGAAAAACAACGTCACGGCGGAGATGGGTCTCTTCTTCGACGTCGAGATCGGCGACTGGAAGGGCAAGTTCATGCGCGCCGACGAGCAGACGCGCAAGGATCTGGCGTACTCGCTGCGCAGCAATAAGGTGCTGAGCTACGCGCAGGCCGGCGACTACGGACAGTTCAATTATAAATACACCTATCAGCAGTACGAGCCGCTGTGGCCGATGGGCGGCCAGCGGATCAATCAGATCCTCGACGGCTGGCGCAATGAATCAGACTCCTACAAGCCCGTCACCGGCCTCGGCGGCGGACGGCTGATGGCCGACGGCCATGACGTCACGCTGCTGCCCGGCGAGACGTTCGACCTCGGGCGCTACATCACCGTGGAACCGGCCGACGCCAGCGACAAGACGCTGATCTGGGAGTCGGAGAACGACATGATCTGCGACGTCAGCGACAAGGGCGTGCTGACGGCCGGCCAGAGCGGCGAGACGACCGTCACGGTGCGCGCCGCCGACAGCGACTGGGTCGTCGGCTCGGGCGGCCAGCGCGTCTACTCCCCCGCCCCGCTCACCTATACAGTTCGCGTCGGCACGGGCGCGGCGCACAACATGGACTACATCGACGACGACGGCGATTCGCGCACGCCGGATCTGGCGATCACCGCCACGGTGCGCGTCGGCGAGGGCGAGGACGGCCTCGCCTCGCTGCTGACCTACGGCGACGACGACGCGCTGTACGCCGCCGTGGACAACGGCGACGGCACCACGACCGTCAGCCTCGGCGTGGCGATGCTGGAAGAGCACGTCAACGTCGCGGCGGCACTGTACAGCGGCGACGGCAGGCTGTACGGCCTGCGCCTCATCAGCGACAACGGCGGCTTCAGCGCCCAGCCCGCGGCCTTCACCGCCCCCAACGGCGACGGCCTGGTGCTCAAGCTGTTCGCCCTCGACGGCGACGGCGGCCTGGCGCCGCTCGGCGCGCCGCTGCTGGAGGAGACCGTCAAATAACGGGACAGTTCCGCGAATAATATGACAGACAGCACTTGCAAGGGAGGAACCGAAATGAAGCTGAAACGATTCGCCGCCGTTCTGCTGGCCGCCGTGATGTGCGTCGGCCTCATGCCGCTGCGCGCCGAGGCCGCCAAAAGCACGGTCAAGATCAAGGACATGTCGAGCGACTTTTTGAGCGGCTATTACGTCATTTACGAGTACAACGGCACGGAGCTGCGCTCCGACATGCTGGGCCCCAACGTCAACTATGACCTGTGGAACATGCTGCCGGCCCAGGAGAAGAAGGACGTCATCACCAACTTCGCCTTCGGACCGAGCTGGATGCAGACGCAGTTCGGCAAGGACAACGTGGCCAAGATGAACAACTGGTGGAACGACGCCACCGGCTGGTCCGGCGCCAGGAAGATCCTGCAGGACCGCATCGCCCAGCGCGAGTTCCCGCGGGCGCACGCCGCCTTCGACTCCACAAGCTGGGTACAGCAGGCCACGGTCGAGCTGCCCGACGTCGAGCACAAGCCGACGGAGGCCTATGACTTCCTGCCCGAGGTCAAGGCCTATTTCGACAACGAGAAGGAGCTGGAGCTCACCTGGCGCACCGGTCAGCGCGCCTACCGCATCCTCGTCTACACGAAGGACAAGCAGATCGCTGCGGCCGTCACCTCGCTGTCGGGCGACCTGATTTCGCTGATCTGCGAGCGCGCGCTGGTGCCGGCCATCACGCCGGGCGGCCTCAGCGCTCTGGCGCCCAACCTGACGGGTGAGCTGCTGAGCATCGCCGACAAGATCACCGGCATCTCCGACAAGATCATCGAAAAGGCCGTCGGCAAGCGCGTCGACGCCAGCACGGCGCGCAAGATCATCGACCAGTGCTGGGAGATCATCAACCTCAACGAGCAATACTGCGACCAGTGCATCTCGCACTTCGTGAGCTGCAAGGGCAAAAAGGCCGACCTCTATCAGGAGGCGGCGGACGCCGTGGCGGCCTATATCGAGGAAAACGGCGAGATCGGCCAGGCCAACCTCGACAAGATCAAGGAGATCGTCGAGGGCGGCGAGGTGACGCCGACGCCGATGGAGTTCTCGACGCGCGAGGAGTTCGCGGCCGCCTGGAACGAGTTCTATGACAACGTCTACCAGCCGTGGTTCAGCGCCTCCTACAAAAAGGCCGAGGAGTTCCAGAAGCGCCTGTCCGGCGAGGTCATGAAGGGCGCGCTGGGCTATGACAAGTGGCCGCAGGACTGGTCGCAGCCCGACAGCATGCAGACGCTGGATCTTTCGGCCATGTATACGCCCGACAGCGTGAAGACGAAATGGGTCGACGGCAAACCCGAGTTCACCTTCCTCGTGCTGCTCGACGAGCTGCCCGACGCCTTTACCAAGGCGATGAAGAACGCCGACGAGCACATCGACAAGATGGAGCAGTATATCGAGGACTACAACGCCGAGTTCGAAGCGCTGGCCGCGCGCTGGCAGGAGCTCAGGAGCGAATGGCTGGGCTACAAGGCCGCGGCCGACGCCTGGGAATACAGGATCAGCGACGTTCCCACCGACACCGTCAGCTACAGCATCTTCGAGCGCCTGTACAGCCAGGCCGGCAAATACCACGACGAATCGCTGGACAACATGCTGAAGAAGCTGCAGGCCTACCGCGAGAGCCTCGATGAGCGCGAGCAGGAGTGGGACGACCAGTCCGAGGCGCTGAAGGAGGACCTGATGGGCCGCTGCAGCCGCATCATCGAGCTGCAGGCGCGCCACGACGCGCTGGCCGCCGAGGCCACCAAGCTGGTGCAGCAGATCCATGACATCATCACCGAGTCCGACGCGACATATTACAACGACTACGGCGAGATCGAGAGCGCCGAGCTCAAGCAGCGGCTGCAGGACGCCTCGCCCTGGGGCCAGCCCGGCGGCGTGGATTTCACGGCCTTCCAGGCGCTGTACGACGAGCTGGGCGAGACGCTGCAGGACATGTGGGACCGATATGACAAGGCCCACACCAAGTGGCTCGAAGACCAGCTCGAGATGGAAGAGCTGGAGAACGAGTTCAAGGCGCTGGTCGGCTCGAAGAACGTCTATTACAACACCTTCACCGATTCCGCCACCCACGTCAACATGCTCTCCGAGCTGTGCGGCCGCGAGATCAAGACCTGGAAAGAGATGATCGCCGCCCACCTGACAGCCAGCTGGCGCAAGGACGACGGCTGGAACAACACCTATCTGGCCAACCCCGAAGAGGGGCAGATCCTCTACAACCTCGACGCCGACAACTTCCGCAAGTCCTACGCCGAGTTCTCCGGCCGCAACGGCGCCGTGGCCGAGGCCGGCATCACCTACGACCAGATGATCGAATACAAGGGCAATTACATGCGCTATCCCGAGCGCCGCGAGAACATCAAAAACGCCCTGCTCGACGGCCTCGTGTCGAACGTCAACCGCGCCGGCAGCACCTGCCAGTACACCGCCAACTTCTACGCCAAGGGCTGCGCCGACAGCCGCGCCAAGGTCGAGGGCGTGCTGAACGGCTGGGCCGCCGGGTCGGCCGGCTACAAGCCCGTCACCGGGCTGAGCCGCAAGGCGAAGCTGATGGCAGACGGCTATGACCTGACGCTCGTCCCGGGCGAGACGTACGACCTCGGCAAGCTCGTCACCGTCTCGCCCGCCGACGCCACCGACAGGAGCCTCACCTGGGAGTCGAACGCCTACTACGTCTGCTGGGTCGACGACAACGGCAGGCTGACGGCGATGAACCCCGGCGAGGCGACGATCACCGTCTCGGTGGTGGACAACGGCTGGAAGTACAGCGGCGGCGTCAAGGTCTATGAGATCGCGCCCATCACCTTCACGGTGCGCGTCGGCGCGGGCAGCGAGGCCACCGGCATCGACGAGGACGGCCTTGTGCCGATGCAGACCTTCGGCGACGGCAAGCTGTATGACGCCGTGGACAACGGCGACGGCACGATGACCGTCAGCCTCGGCGTCGGCCTGCTCGAGGAGAACCAGAGCGTCGCGGCGGCGCTGTACAGCGGCGACGGCAGGCTTTACGGTCTGCGCTATTTGACGCCGGCCGACTTCGAGACGCAGAGCGCGGCCTTCACGGCCCCCGGCGCCGACGGCCTGGTGCTCAAAGTTCTGGCGATCGACGCCGGCGCGGGCCTGATCCCGCAGGGCGCGCCGATCCTGTGCGAGACGATCAAATAGCATGTAAATAACAAAAGACACCGAAGGAGGAACGATCATGAAGCTGAAACGCCTTATCGCCCTGCTGCTGACGCTGTCGCTGTGCGTCGGCGCGTTGCCGCTGTGGGCCAGCGCCGCCGTCGAGGTATCGGTCAAGCGCATGTCGAGCGATTTTATCAGCGGCTATTACGTCGTGTACGAGTACAAGGGCGCGGAGCTGCGCAGCGATGCGCTGGGCCCCAACACCAACTATGACCTGTGGTGCAAGCTCAACCCTGAGGACAAGCGCGACGTGCTGAACAACTTCGCCTTCGGCCCGAGCTGGATGGAGCAGCAGTTCGGGCCGGAGAACGCCAAGCTGATGGCCTCGTGGTGGAACGACGCCAGCGGCTGGTCAGCGGCCAAAAAGCTGCTGGAGGAGCGCATCGCCAAGCGCGACTTCCCCGAGCTGACGTCGTACTTTACCGGCAACTGGGAGGACAAGGTGCGCGTCGACCTGCCCGAGGTCAAGCATAAGCCCAGCAGCGCCTATGCGTTCCTGCCCGAGGTGCAGAAGTATCTCGACCTCGAATCCGAGCTGCGGGAGACCTGGAGCCTCGGCCAGCAGGCCTATAAGGTCATCACCAAGACCAAGATGGATCAGACGGCCGCAGCCGTCACCTCGCTGTCGGGTGACCTGATCTCGCTGATCTGCGAGCGCGCGCTGGTGCCGGCCATCACGCCGGGCGGTCTCAGCGCCCTGGCGCCCAGCTTCAAGGGCGAGGTGCTGGGCGCGCTCGACAAGCTGACGGGCTTTTCCGACACGATCATCGAAAAGACCGTCGGCAAGCGCCTCGACGCCAAGTCGGCGCGCGAGGTGATCGATACCTGCTGGCAGATCATCGAGACGAACGACATGTTCGCCCGCCAGTGCGTCAGCCACTTCCTGTCGCTCAAGGGCCAGAAGAGCAGCGTTTACAGCGCGGCTGCCGCGGCCATCGACAAGTATATCGCGGAGAACGGCGAGGTCACCGAGGCTGCGGTCAAGGCCGCCGAGAAGTCGTCCAAGCCCGGCGGATCGGCCGCCTCCGCGCCGTCCGACCCCGAAAAGCTTTACGAGGCGGGGGAAAAGCTCTGGCAGGACTACCGCAACTGGCAGGAGCGCGTCTCGTCGCGCCAGCAGGAGCTGTCTGAACGCCTGTGGGAGATCCTCGGCGGCGCGATGCGCTATGACGATTGGCCCGACGGCTGGGGCGCCGGATACACCAACAACATGGACGACCTGTCGGACATCGACTTCGGTCAGTTCTATAACTACAACTGGGCCGACCACTACTACGACACCGACCTCGGCCGCAACACCCAGCGCCTGCCGACGCTGGTGCATGAGATGCCTGCCGCCTTCAACGGGGCCAAGGCCGAGGCCGAGAGCGACATCGCCGCGCTGACGGCCTATATCCCCGAGGCGCAGGCGGCCTATGAGAAGGTCAAGGGCGAATGGCCCGCGCTGTACGCCCGCTTCCTCGGCATCAAGGCCGCCTATGCGCGCCAGGATCCGCCGCAGGAGTTCATGATCCCCACCGAGGATGTCGCCTACATCTTCGCGGACTTCTATCAGTCGACCTGCTGCGGCGGCTTCATATACGACGAGGCGACCGGAGAGTATATCTGCTTCGAGCTCGACCAGACACTGGAAGAGATGAACAGCTACCTCACGCGCCTCGGCGAGCTGGAGCAGAGCTGGAACACCAACATCCCGATCGTGCTGGCCGACCTGCAGCAGCGCTATAACACCTATCTGGAAAAGCAGACCCGCTGGGAGACGCTGGTAGCCGAGACCGAGGCGGCCGGACAGCGCTGCACCGAGCTGCTGAACGCCTTCGAGAAGAAATACGGCAACTGGAACAACTATACCGACGAGCTGGCAGCCAAGCTCCAGGAGGCCGAGAACGACGAGGCGGCCTTCGAGTCAATGTGCAGAGACATTGGGCGCGAGGTCGACAGCATCTGGCGCGAATACGAGCCGCTGCACCTGCAATGGCTCAACGGCATCTATGAGCTCGACTGGCTGGAGGAGGGCATGATCGCGGCCCTCGGCGCCAACACCTTCTTCGGCTCGCATTACGGCGACCACATCGACCTGCTGAACGCGATGTGCGGCGGCCAGCTCCGCTACCCCGACGAGCTGATGACCGAGCGCATGAAGCGCGCGGGCGCGCTGTTCATGGAGGGCGGCGACGAGAAGGACGTGGCCAACCACGATGATTCCGTGCCGCTGTTCAACTTCGACACGAGCGTCCTGCGCCACGCCCAGGCAGAGTTCAACAAGGCCAGCGACGTCGAAGCGCAGCTCGCGCTGTACTTCGATCACATCGACAGCTACAAGGGCACCTATCTGCGCGCTGACGCCGAACGGCGTGAGAGCCTGGCTTATAGGCTCAACTATGGCACCGACATGACGTTCATCCAGCGCGACGGGGCGCAGTACAGCTACCAGTACGGCTATTACCGCGCCCGCACCGGCGACGACTCGTTCCACAATGAGGTGCGCAGGAGGCTGGGCCTGTGGGATTCGCAGTCGGACGGCTACAAGCCCGTCACGGGTCTGTCGGGCGGCACGCGCCTGATGGCCGACGGCTATGACCTGACGCTCGTCCCGGGCGAAACGTACGCGCTGGGCAGGCAGATCACGGTCTCCCCCGCCGACGCCACCGACAAGAGCCTGATCTGGGAGTCGAGCGACTATTCCGTCTGCTGGGTCGATGAAAACGGCGTGCTGACCGGCAACAACCCCGGCGAGGCGACGATCACCGTGCGCGCGGCGGACAGCGAGATCGTCTACTCCTACGGCGAGTACTCCTACAACCCCGAGCCGCTGACCTTCACGGTGCGCGTCGGCGCGGGCAGCGCCGCGACCGGCCAGAACGACGACGGCCTCGTGCCGCTGCAGACGTTCGGCGACGGCGCGCTGTATGACCTGGTCGACAACGGCGACGGGACCGTCACGGTCAGCGTCGGCGTCGGCATGCTGGAGGAGAACCAGGGCGTCGCCGCGGCGCTGTACAGCGGCGAGGGCAGGCTCCTCGGCCTGCGCTGGCTGCCGGCGGCCGACGGCTTCGTCACCCAGCCCGCGGCCTTCACGGCCCCGGGCGGCGACGGGCTGGTGCTCAAGCTGTTCGCGCTCGACGCCGGGGGCGGCTTCGCCCCGCTGGGCGAGCCGCTGCTGGAAGAAGCGATCAAATAACAAGTTTCGACGGCGAACCGCTCTGCCGGGTTCGCCGTCGAGTTTTCTCGCTTTTTTAAGGTGTTTTTTGCGATGCGCATGTCCTCGCAAAAAACATATTTGTTACTATCGCGCTTCGCGCGAACAGCAAACAGGCGCTGTCTATAGTCTGAGGCTGCCGCCCGGATGGGCGGCAGCCTTGATTATTACACAAAAAACGCGACCCTGTTTCGTCAGGGCGCACAAATCTTTCGGCGATAAGGCGCAACGAATTGCATTCCGCGCGCTGAATTGGTAAAATATAAATATCCCAGATTATTATGAGGAGGAGATCACCCATGAACATGACAGTTGAACAAATGAAGCAGGCCGCCTGCAAGGCCATCGACGACAACGCGCAGAAGATCCTCGACCTCGAGTGGTCGATCCGCAGCGAGCCCGAGCTGGGCTATAAGGAGTTCAAGACCGCCGCCAAGATCAAGGCCGCGCTCGACGAGCTGGGCTACACCTACACAGACGGCCACGCCATCACCGGCATCGTCACCCCCGTCAAGGGCCGCGATCACAAGGTCAATCTGGCCGTCATGGGCGAGCTCGACGCCGTGCTCGTTTACGGCCACCGCCTCTGCGACCCCAACACCGGCGCGGCGCACTGCTGCGGCCACTCCTGCCAGGCGGCTTCCGTCATCGGCGTCGCCACGGCCCTCAAGGCCCCCGGCATCATGGAGAACCTCGACGGCGACGTCACGCTGATGCACGTCCCCTCCGAGGAGTTCGTCGAGCTGGCGTTCCGCCAGAGCCTCAAGGACGAGGGCAAGATCAAGCTGTTCGGCGGCAAGCAGGAGTTCATCCGCCTCGGCCTGATGGACAACGTCGACATGATGATCATGCAGCACACCTCGATCACCGAGAACGAAGGCGCCGAGGAGTGGAGCAAGGGCAACTGCGGCGGCGCCATCGGCAAGGGCTTCGTCGGCAAGATGATCCACTACATCGGCAAGGAATCCCACGCCGCCATGCCCAGCCAGGGCATCAACGCGCTGAAGGCCGCTCAGCTCGGTCTGACGTGCATCGACGCCAACCGCGAGACGTTCCGCGATGAGGACGGCATCCGCGTCCATCCCATCATCACCAAGGGCGGCGACCTGGTCAACGTCGTGCCCGCCGACGTCCGCCTCGAGACGTATGTCCGCGGCAGCAACACCAAGGCCATCTTTGACGCCTCCGAGAAGGTCGACCGCGCGCTGCAGGCCGGCGCCATGGCCGTCGGCGCCAAGTGCGAAATCACCCAGCTCCCCGGCTATATGTGCCCGTTCGAGAGTGAAGAGCTCAAGGACGTCGTGTACGACAACCTCAAGTACATCCTCGGCGAGAAGAACTGCCACCGCAACGGCCCCGGCGGCTCGACCGACGCCAGCGACGTGTCGAACATCATGCCCACCGTCCACATGCGCATCGGCGGCGCCAGCGGCGTGGGCCACGGCGCGAACTATGAGATCGCCAACCCCGACCTCGCGGTGCTGAAGGCCGCCAAGATCATGGCCTGCTGCGCCATCGACCTGCTGGCCAACGGCGCTGAGAAGGCCCTCGTGGTCAAGAACAACTTCAAGGCCCCGATGACCAAGGAAGAGTATCTGACCCAGTGGTGCGGCCTGAAGAAGGGCGAGGATTTCTAAGCAAGTCCTGTTCTGATCTGATGTTTGCAGCAAGAACCGCCTGCCGCGAAAGCGGCAGGCGGTTCTGAATGAATAATGAATACTGAAAAACCGCTGAATGGATAACTGCGGTGTCGGCTCCGCCGACGATTCGATATGATCCCCCAAAAGGAGCTGATTCCATGCAACTGATCTGGCACGGCACGGCGTGCATCGAGCTGCGCGGCAGCGGCGGGCGGCTGCTGACCGACCCGTTCATCCCGCTGCCCGGCGCGGAGAACAGAGTGAAGCTCGAGACGTACGACGGCTTCACCGATGTGCTGGTGACGCACGGACATTTCGACCACATCATGAACCTGCCCGCGATCTGCGAGCGCAATCCGCAGATGCGCGTGTGGTGCACGAAGACGCCGCTTTCGACGCTGCTGCACGAGAACGTGCGGCTGCGCCAGCTCCGGCTGCTGTCCTACGGCGACGTGCGCGAGATCGGCGGCTTCACGGTCGAGGTTTACCACGGCAGGCACGCGGTGCTGCCGCACGCCAGCCTCGCGCGCGTGCGCCATCTGCTGCGCTCGCCGCACCGCCTGAACGCGCTGACCTTCCTGCGCGAGCATCCGCGCCACCCGGAGAACGACGAGTCGCTGTTCTACCGCATCACCTGCGGCGGCGTCACCGTCGGGCTGATGGGCAGCCTCAACCTGCGCGACGACGTCGACTACCCCACCGGCTGCGACGTGCTGCTGCTGCCCTACAACGGCTGGGAGGACAACTTCCCGCCCGCCGTCGCGGCCATCGAGCGCCTGCAGCCGAAGCGCGTGCTGCTGCACCACTACGACGACGCGTTCCCGCCCATCAGCATGCCCGTCGATCTCTCGCCCATCCTCGACAAATACCCAGGCCTCGTGCAGCCGCTCGCATTCGAGCAGACCGTGGAGCTGTAAAAGGCTGTCACCTGCCCGTCAGGCCGTCGAGGAAGGCGGCCGCCTCTTCGCGCGAGCGGAAGATGTGGACCTCGCAGCCGGCGGCATATCGTTCTACGAGGCGGCGGGCCTGCGGCAGGCGCATTGTCTGAAAACCGATGATGTGCCGGCGGAACGCCGGGTCGAATGTCTCCTCGACCCACGGCATCTCCTCGCGCGCGATCCCCACGCGCGCGGCGGCGCCCGCGAGGCAGACCTCGAGCGGGTAATCGAGCAGGAAGACCGTGTCGCAGGCCCTGATGCGCGTCTCCATCGTGCGGGAGAAATTGCCGTCGACGATCCACTCGTCAAGCGCGAGGATCGCCGCCAGGCGCCGGTCGAACTCCTCGGTCGAGACCGTCGTGCGATCCGGCAGGTGCCAGATCGCGTCGAGATAATACAGCGGCAGCCCCGTGCGGTCCCGCAGCGCGCGGGCGAAGGTGCTCTTGCCCGCGCCGGGACTGCCGATGACGATGACTCTCTTCATGTCTAATTGAACATCCGCGTCAGCTTCGCCAGCGGCTCGACGACGTCGGCGAGGTCGCCGATGGCGTCGTTGAGGCGGTCGAAGTCGATCTTCTCCATGTTGGCCACGGCGCTCTGCACGGCGAGCGTGCTCTGCTCGGCCGTCTGATCGGCGTCGCGCACCATCTTGTCGGCGTCGGCCACCATCGTTTTGGCGTCGGCGGCCAGCGCCTTGACGTCGACGGCCAGCACGTCGACCTGATCGAGCGCCGCATCGGCGTGCGCCAGCGACGCTTCGGCGTGCGCCATCAGCCGCAGCGCGCGCGGCGTGAGCAGCAGCATCGAGACGATGATCGCCAGCGCCGCCAGTATGCAGGCGAGCGGCGCGAGACGCGCGGCCGACAGCGTGCGGTTTTCCTTCCGTTCCATAAAAGCACTCCCCTCGCGGCTGTTTCTTATTGAATTATATCACAGTTCATGGTATAATGATACCACTGTCCGGCAGAAGCCGGGCGCAAGACCCGAAGGTCGCTCAACGGCAAACGAAACGGATATCACGAAGGTATCCCTGCGTCAGCATGTGCGGGAGGCCTTTTTTGTTTGCCGCGGAATCACACAGAAAAGAGGAAACGAAATCATGAACGATCGCAATCGCATGAAAAAGATGGTGGGCGCCGCCATCTGCCTGGCCCTTTGCATGGTGCTGCCCTTTTTGACGGGCCAGATCCCCCAGATCGGCGCGATGCTCTCGCCGATGCACATCCCGGTGCTGCTGTGCGGCTTTTTGTGCGGGCCGCTGTGGGGCGCGCTGGTAGGCGCGGTGGCGCCGCTGCTGCGCTCGGTGCTGTTCGGCATGCCCAAGCTGTTCCCCACGGCCATCGCCATGTGCTTTGAGCTGTGCGCCTACGGCTTCTTCTCCGGCTTCCTGTATCGCCGCCTGCCCAAAAAGCCCTGGCGCGTCTACGCCGCGCTGATCGCCGCGATGATCATCGGCCGCCTGGTGTGGGGCGCGGCGCAGTTCGTGCTGCTGAACGCCTCGGGCAGCGCCTTCACGATGCAGATGTTCCTCGCCGGCGCGCTGTTCAACGCCGTGCCCGGCATCATCCTGCACATCGTGCTGATCCCCATCCTCGTCGTGGCGCTGGAAAAGGCCGGCTACGGCGGCAAATGAACGAAAACCAACAAAAAGGAGGATACCCCATGAAGACCCTGTACCTCGACTGCGGCATGGGCGCGGCCGGCGATATGCTCACCGCGGCGCTGCTGGAGCTCCTGCCCGATCCCGACGCGTTCGTCGCCCGCCTCAACGCGCTGAATATCCCCGGCGTGGCCGTCAAGGCTGAGGAGAGCTTCAAGTGCGGCATCAAGGGCACCCACATCTCCGTGACCGTCAACGGCCAGGAGGAGGAGAGCCTCGACGTCCACGAGCATCACCATCACCACGACCATGAGCATGAACACGAGCACCACCATGATCATGAGCATGAGCACGAGCATGAGCACGAGCACGAGCATGAGCATGAACATGAGCACGAGCATGAGCATCACC
>JAEEGL012661123.1_pt1 | contig 34680 bp, 36 predicted proteins | sample 9134231 | NCBI WGS metagenome assembly JAEEGL01 (sample SAMN16246548, study PRJNA631951) | gut metagenome | biome: gut microbiome; feature: rumen; material: fiber-attached | host: Bos | place: Iran: Karaj | collected 2018-10
CCACTTCGCTATCTCTCCAAAAAAATGGTGCCGAAAACAGGAATCGAACCCGTAACCTACTGATTACAAGTCAGTTGCTCTACCAATTGAGCTATTTCGGCATAATTATGGTGGGCGATGAGAGACTCGGACTCCCGACCCCCTGCTTGTAAGGCAGATGCTCTAACCAACTGAGCTAATCGCCCATAATATTCCTGTTGACGCTATTAAATATAACATTTATTGTTTTTTATGTCAAGATAATTATTAAATTTTTTAGACTTATGGACGTTTTTTTGATAATTCCTGCATTTTTTCATTAACCCATATTGGAAGATTTTCTTTTAGTGGTTCAAAGCCCCTTCCAGTTTCTGTAATAGGCTTTCTTTTTTTATACTTATTATCTACTTTCCTAATAGATAATTTAACTTGCAATTTATCTTCATCAATGGATAAAACCTTTACCTTTACAACATCTCCAATTGTAAATTTGTGTTCTAAATCACTAATAAATTTATTTGATACTTCAGTAATATGAACCATACCAACATAATTGTCTTCCAAACTTACAAATACACCATACTTTGTAATTCCTGTTATTTGACCTTCTACTACTGAACCAACTTTAATATTACTCATAACAATCACATACTTATTATATCATACTTTTATTTATCTAACCATTCTATATCTTTAATATAGTCTAAATTATGTAAATTTATCTTAATATATTTTAGTAATTCTTTATATTCTTTGGTTTTATTAATATATTTATTTAATTCATTTTCATTTTTTTTATTTAATAGAACCAGTTTTACTTCTTCTAAAAACTCTTCTTGATATAACATCATTGAATAAAAAAATATTAAATCTTCTACTTTATTATATTTATCATTTAATGCTTTATACAATTCTTCATAGTCAATAGTATCATAGTAAAATTTATATTTAAAATATTTGGCAACATCATACATTCTATTACTTTTGATGATGTTTAAAGGATTATTATAATTATTTCTATTAAAATCATTTATATGAATATTATGAGCTAAAGAATTATTGATAATTTTAGTACTTTTAATAAGCTGTATACCATTTTCAGATAATCCTATAAAATAATCCAAACTATTTTGTATGATTGGAAATTCTTTATTATATTCTGTCATTTCCATTTCTAATGTGTCTATCTTATCTTCCCATTCTTTTATAATATTATATTCGCTTATTATATCTGTATTAATATTATATTTTATAATATCATCTAAAAATATTCTATTATCACTAACATCATTGTACTTAAGTAATGCTATATAATAATTATTATTTTTACATAAATATTCTTTTTTGTTATTTAAAATAAATGTACTTATAGGTACCCCATTTTGGTATAATTGATTGGAAATATCAATATAACTTTTTAAATTATCATTTGAAACTTTTAAAATATATATTTTTTCATTCCCACTAAAGAAAAAGAATAGTTCTTTTTCTTTATATATTTTCTTAGGATACATATTATAATTTAATCTAATAAAATTCTTCATATTATTAATATATGCTTTAATGCAAAATAAAAGTAGATATTATATCTACTTATTTTTTTATTATAATGTAAATGGTTGATTATAACCAGGAACAGGGATTTGAGAACTCATATCCACTGTACTTTTAATTTCTTGACCCAATACTGGTAATTCATTTTCAGCCTGAGGTTGTGTTTGAATTGTTTCTAAAGTTGGTAATGGATTTTCCGACTCAATTGGAGCAGATACACCTGGAGTTAATGGCTCCAATGTTGGAGATCCAACTACAGGTTCCATAGGTATTGGTGATTCTGGTATTTCAGGTGCTATACTTTGAGGATTCATTTCGATTGTGCTTTCAACTTCAGGTACCATACCACCTGACATTGGATTAACCAAAGTTGGTTCTTCCATCGGACTCATTTTTTCACCATATGACTTAATTTTTTCACCATATGACTTAACATCTAATACCAATTTATCAAGTAATTGTTTCATATTTTCTAACTCAGACATTATTCTTACATATTCTGCTTTTTCAATTATTATTACTTCTGGTTTACTTTCTGTAACAGGCATTTCTGGCTGTGATGATGGCTCTACTGGAACAGCAGGTACTTCAGGTACTGGCATTACAGGTTCTGCTGGAATTGCTGGCTCAGATGCAACTGGCATCTCTGGCATTACGGATTCAGCTGCTGGTTCTACTGGAACAGTAGGCACATCCAATGTTGGAGTTGCTGTTTGTTCTGAAGTATCATTCATAAAATCCTGAGCAGCACTATAAACTGCATTTTCTTCAGGAAGAGTTCCTTCAGGAGGAATAAATGTACTTGGTTCACTAGGAATTGCAGATTGAGTTTGAGCAGTATTAGTATCAGGAGTAATTGCAGGTTCTACTGGGGCTGCTGGCATAGTTGCTAATGGAACTGGTGTAGTAAGATTTTCACCCGGTACACCCACAGGATTTAGAGGTACACTTTCAGTGGGTGCTGCTACCGCAGGAGCTGCTGCTTTTCTTAAAGCACCACCATCCGCAGTAAGAGATTCTCCTATTCCAATAGTCTTTTTACTTGCATCAAAATCAGATGTACTAACAACACTACCATTTTTTAAATTTTGCATTTCATCTGTCATATTATTCACCACTACCTTCCACAATTTCTTTCATAGCTTCTTTAACACTCTGCCAAATTTGATCATCTTTAATTCCAATTAAACTATATACACCTGGCTCATTTTCTACAAATTCAGATATATATATTTTACTCATTCCTTCTCCAGCTGATTCCCCTTTTGATAAAATTACAAATCTTTTGTTTAACTTGTTAATCTTAAAAGCATTAACCAAGTCTACTTCTTCCATTGTGCCATCCATATTTTTAATTGATATCTTATTCATATGTAATTCCTCTCTATCCTTATTTAATTTTATCACAATAAAAAAATAATATCAATTTATTTTTGATATTATTTTACTTTTTCAAGTATGAAATATTTACAATCATGAGCGCAATTCTCTTTTATATATTTATCAACATTATTATAATCATTTATTTTATTAAACAATTTATTTCCTTTTAATGCAAATCCTTTTAATCTTAACTTGGAATATGCTATATCACCAACTATATAATCATACATTTCAAAAAATGATGTATATCTTTCAATGAACATATCTCTATCAAATGCTTCCCTATAGTCTTTAATTAACTTATATTTATTATTTTCTACTTCAATAATCATTATATATCACCAACATAATGATTATATCATTTTATATTTTTTTAATCAATTCGATTTATTTTGTACGCTACCATAGTATGTCGGAACTTTTCCTTCTATTATTTTTGTGTCTATAGGAATTTCTTTATCTATTTGTATTACATTTGATGTGAATGGTAATATAACTTCTATATTCAATTTTATATTTAATACTACCTCTATTATTGAATTATTTATCCCATACTCTCTTACTTTAGTATATATGCTATTATCTGCATTACCAAGGATATCTATTTTAAATGGAATTTTAGGACCTATTCCCACAAAAATTGGAATGTCATATATAACTCCAATAGGAACATTAAAGATAAAATCTTCTTTTTCTAAATAATCTATATTAATACCATTATAATTTCCACTTTCTATTTTACGTATATTATTGATTATACTATCATTAACTGAATATAATAACCTGTTTATTTTTTCATTATTAAGTCTAATATCAACCAAATCATCATTATTAGTTTTTGTTTCCATAAATGAACTATAATCTTTATTATTTATTATTTCAAACAATGCATTGTTAATTATAACTGTTGATAATTGTGTAGATTTATTTTTTGCAAATTCATTTAAAAAAGATTCACTTTTAATAGTAAATATTCTAATAAAAATATAAGTGTTTAACAATACAATAATTATTATTAAGATTATTAAATCTGTTATGCTAAAAATTTTTTTGCTTTTAAAATACATTCTACTCATACTAAATTATATATTAAAAAGAAGCATAAAATGCTTCTTTATATAATTCCAAAATCAAATATATGATTTACAATTAAAAATATTGTTAATAATAGTAGAATTATTGCAACTGCTATAGCTATTTTAGTAAATATGCTACTTTTACCAGTTTTTTCTAATTCTTCAAAGCCTTCAAAATCATCTTTATTAAATGTCATTGAATTAGTATAGAAAGATTTATCAATATTAGATATTTTTACCGTACTAACTGTAGGTGCATTTTCATCCTCTTTTTCTTTTTCCTGCTTTAGTTTTTCTTTTTCTAATATTAAATCTTGAGTTACATCATTAACTGGTTCTTTTATATTTTCTAAATCGGTAGTAATACTTTCAAGAGCCTCCTTCATATTTTGTTTATTAATATCATCTTCAGTAATTGGAGCCATAACAACTGTATTTTCATTATCAGCCATTAATGATGAAAACAATTCATTTACATTATTGCTTTTTTCTTCTTTTTCACCACTATTATTTTGAATATTTTGAATTAAATCAACAATTGTTTTTTCTTGAGTATTTAGTTCATCATCAGCATCTTCTTTTGAATAATCTTCAGATATTTTAATATTTTTTAATATATCATATTGCGTATTATTAATTTTTCTGTGTCTTTGTTCCTCATAATCATCTTCTTTTTTTTCACGGGCTTCTTCTAACACAGAATTTATATCATAATTACGAGTTTCTTTTCTTTGAATTACTTCCTCTTCCTCAATTGGTATGTCTAAATTTAATCTTTTTCTTTTTTCTTCTTTATCATCATTTAGGGATTCTAAATAATTTTTAATTTTCATTATATCTATTTCTTTTGGCGCATCAGAAATAACACTAACATTAGTATTAGACCTAAATCTAGATAATTCACCCATATCACTTGAAGTATATATATCTTGATTTCTCTTTGTTCTACTCATGTTAGTGTCTTCAATATGATCATATTTAGACATCCTTGTATTCATACTATTCACCAGAATAATAATAACATAAATAAATGTTAAATTCAACAAATCTAACTAGACATAATTATTTAATTAAGTTATAATTGTTTTTAGGAGATGAATTATGGAAAAATTAAAAGTTAGTGATGCATGTATAGGATGTGGACTATGTGTTAGCCAATTAGAAAAATATTTTGAATTTAATGATGAAGGATTAAGTAGTGTTAAACAAGAAGAAGTAAATGAAGAGGATAAAAAAGATTTATTGAATGTTATTGAAAGTTGTCCTGTTGGAGCTATAGTTATTGAAGAAGAAAAAGAAGCATAAAAGCTTCTTTTATTTTAAATTATAAAGTTTTTTAATTTCCTTTGGAGTCAATTTCCTATATTCACCAATTTTTAAATTTGATAAATCTAAAAACGCATAATTAGTTCTCTTTAATTTTATTACACTATAACCAAGTGATTCAAACATTTTTTTAACTTGATGATATCTACCCTCACTAATAATTATTTCAACATATGATTTGTTGTTTTTTTTGTCTATTTTTTTTATTTTAGCATGAGAAGGTTTCGTTTTCACTCCATCAATTATAATACCTTTTTCTAATGCTTTAATATCAGTTGAATTAATAATTCCATTTGTTTTTACATAATAAGTTTTATTAACATCGTGAGAAGGATGAGTTAATATGTTTGCTAATTCACCATCATTTGTTAATAATAGTAAACCACTTGTATCATAATCTAATCTTCCAACTGGAAATATTTTTGATTTAGTATCAATTAAATCAATGACAGTCATTCTACCTTTTTCATCTTTAACAGATGAAATTATTTTTTCTGGCTTATATAATAAATAATATACTTTTTCTTCTTTACTTATAGAAATTCCATCAACAGACACTTCATCAGATTCATTTATTTTAAACCCAAGTTCATTTATAATTTTTCCATTTACACTTACTCTACCCTCTTGAATTAATTTTTCACTTTTTCTCCTTGATGCCACTCCACAAGTGCTTAAATATTTTTGTAATCTTTCCACAAAAATCACCCAAAAAAATTATACATTATTATTTCCAAAATAACAATAATTGTTTTAGTTTACTTACCCTGCTCTCATAATTAATAGAATATATTTTATCAGAGTATATTAATTTATCATTTAAATGTACTTCTACAATATTTTTATTATCATTCATATTTACATATATTTTTAATTTGTTTATATCATTTTTATTAAGTAGCATATAAAAATCATTTTTAATATAATAATGATAATTAGGATTGTTTTTCACTTTAAATGAAAATGTATTTTTATCTAATATTTTATATCTATCATATTCATTAAAATATTTTTCATATAATCTTTTATGTAAATTAAATTTGTCCCCTTCATCAATACTAGTTATTATTAATGTCTTTTTATCTTTCTTAGCAGCGCTTACGAAAACTTGTCCGCTTGCTTTAGTGTATCCAATTTTACCACTTATTAAATATTTATATTCACTTAATAATTTATTTTTATTATACCAAATATGATTATTTACTCTATGCTCTTTAATACTAGTGATATTTAAAAAGTTTTTATTATTTATAGCATATCTCATAAGTAATGACATATCATATGCAGTTGATTTATTTTTAGTATTTTCATTTAACCCATGTGGATTTTCAAAAGTGGTATTGTACATTTTAAGTTTATATGCTTTTAAGTTCATTTCATTAATAAAATTATCATAAGACATTATATTATTAGCAATTGTTAATGCAGCATCATTTCCACTTTGAAGCATTAATCCTTTTAACAAATCTTCTAATGTCAATACTTCTCCTTCTTTAATATATGTCATTGAACCATATGCATCATATATTTCTTTTCCAACTTTAATTTTTTTACTTAAACTTGCATTTTCAATTGCTATTATACTAGTCATTATTTTAGTGGTGGAAGCTATTAACTTAATCTCATTTGGATTTTTTGAATAAATAACTCTACCACTATCAGCATCCATTACTACTATCGATGCATAAACATTAATAGATAAAAAAATAAATAAAAAAAATATTAGTTTTTTCATACTAATATTTTATTCAATGTCATAATTATATAGTCCATGTATTTTTTCAAGAGTTATTCTATCTGGTTCTTGTAATATCCATTCATTATCTTTTTTGTTTAAATAAAAATCAATTTCATAACTTACCGTATCATTTGTTTTCATCATTTCATTTAATCTATATTCATTAAATACATCTTCATTATATGATCCATCTACTAAAAATTCCTTCTGATTTTCATTGGCATAATTAAGTGAATCTTTTTCAACTTTAAATAGATCATATACAGTTATTTTAGCTTTTACTATAGCTGTATCTCCATTAATTGATTCATCTTTAATTTCATATTTTAAATCCTTATATTGTCTAGTTAATACATCCCTGTATATAGATTTATTGTTATTAGATAATTTTTCTACATTCACTTTAGATTCTAAATCTGCTATAACAGAATCAGACATAGAAATATAATTATTTAAAAATGATTCTACTTTACCACTAGGTGTATTAGACATACTACATCCACTTAATAACAAAACAAATGATATTATAAGTAATACTATTTTTTTCATATGGCCTCCTAATAGTATTATTAACTCATTTTAAATATTTATGCATTTGAATATTCCATTATCTGTATTACATTATATAATTTAATATGTTTATTAGAATATTCTCCTCTAATAGCCTCTAATAATTTTTCATATTTATTATTAGATTTAGTGTTATTAAACCATTCATAATATAAATAATCAATTACATCTTTTGAATCTTTATTTGATTTTATATAATTTAAAATTTTATCTATCATACAGCATTCATATCTAGTAATAAACTTATAATTATTACTATTATTTATAAGTTTATATTTTATATAAGAAATCTTTTTACTATTTAATTCATCCAATACCTCTGCTTCTTCAATTAACATTAGTTTACTTATTTTGTCAATTATTCCTTTATTAGAAAAATGAACACACAAAACATCATATGAATTACTAAATAAACATAAATTTTCACATAAAGCTAATTTGTTTAATTCCTCTTTTTCTAATTCAATAGACATATTTAATATATTTATATAATCTGCTTCTTTTACATATATTAGCGGCAATTTATTCACTAATATAATATTATCTTCTTTACTCCATTCATAAAAATTAATTAAATATGGTTTTAGATTAACTCTAATATTATATATATAATTCATTTTTATTATCCTTTCTAAATGCTACACATAATAAAATTATTCCCAAAAATATAATTAAACATTCAAATCTACTAGAAATATATTTTAAATATTTAATAAAACTATATCCCATTCTTAATAAATTTAAATATATAATTATAAACATTAGGGAATATGATGTTATTAATAATCCAATAATAAAACATAATATTCTTTTAAACATATTATAGTATATTTTTAAAAAAGGAAAAATATTATATAATATGAAAAGAATTATTAAATATATCATATTAGGAATCATTCAAGGAGTAACTGAACCCTTACCGATATCATCTAGTGGTCATATTTTTTTACTTAAAAAGCTAATAGATATTGATATATTAAATGATTTGAATTTTGAAATAATTCTTCATACAGGAAGTTTATTAGCAATTATATTTTTATATTATAAAGATTTAAAAAATCTAATAATTAATTCAATAAGATATGTTAAAACTAAAAATGAATTATATAAAATTGATTTTAAATATTTATTACTTATAATAATTGGAACATTGCCAGTATCACTAGTAGGATATATATTTAAAAACATTATAGAAAGTTTATTAAATGATAATATTTTCATAATCTGCTTTTCATTTATATTAACATCAATATTTTTATTTTTTATTAGAAATAAAAAGGGATATAAAAGTGATTATGATATTAGTTATAAAGATGCATTATATATAGGAACAATTCAAATATTTGCATTATTACCTGGTATTAGTAGAAGTGGTTGTACTTTAATTGCAAGTTTAAGTAGAAATATTAAAATAGATAATTCATTAAAATATTCATTTATGCTATTTATACCAATTGGAATTGGTTCTACAATACTGGGAATAAAAGATTTAATAAATATCGATAATAATTTAATTATTTCATATATTATAGGTTTTATATTTTCTTTTGTAATATCTATCTTTACATTAAAATGGTTTAAGAAATTTGTTAAAAATGGTAATTTATTGTATTTTGCAATATATTGTCTAATAATTGGAATAATGTCAATTATAATATTTTCTTAACTTTTTTAAAAAAATAAATTATAATTTTATTGGTGAGTTCATGTTTAAATATTCATTAGATAATAAAAGATATCATACTTTAAATTATTATTATAAGAAGAAGTATAATGATAAAGTATTTAAAATATATTTGAATGCTGGTTTTTCATGTCCAAATAAAAAAAATGGAACTGGATGTATATATTGTTATAATGGTAGCGGAGAAAATAATGGACTAAACCTAATAGACCAATTTAATAAAGTTAAAAATATTATGTCAAATAAATGGAATAGTACCAAATATATAGGTTATTTTCAAGCAAATACTAATACTTATGCAAGTGTAGATGTTTTAAAAGAAAAATATGAAACAATATTAAAGCTTCCAAATGTTATCGGACTAAATATAGCTACTAGATGCGATGCACTACCAGAAGATGTTTTGAATTATTTAGAAGAATTAAATAACAAAACAGATTTAACTATTGAGTTAGGACTTCAGACAATTCATGAAAAAACTTCTAAATTAATTAATAGAGGGCATACTTTAGAATGTTTTGAGAATGCTGTTAATAAACTTAGAAAAAGAAATATTGATGTGGTTATTCATATAATTAATGGTCTTCCATATGAGACAAAAAAAGATATGATTGAAACCATTAAATATGTTTCTAAACTTGATATACAAGGCGTTAAAATACATATGTTATTTATTGAAAAAGATACTAAACTTGCAGAATTATATGAAAAAGAAAAATTTCATATTTTAACAAAAGATGAATATATAGACATTGTGTGCGATCAATTAGAATTGTTAAGTGATAAAATTGTAATACATAGAATAACTGGAGATCCTAAAAAAGAATTGTTAATAGAACCGAAATGGCTTTTAAAAAAATTTGTTGTATTAAATGATATAGATAAAGAACTCGTTAAAAGAAATTCATATCAAGGAAAATATTATAATAAAAAATAATAGATTTTATTAAATCTATTATTTTAATTTTAATAATTTATTTACAAAGTAACTGATTATATAAGTTATTATTAATATTATTGCAATTTTAATTAAAACAATTGGTTCTTTTAAACTTTGAACAAATGATGTACCAACAAATCCCCAAAAATATATTAGTCCAATTTTGCCAATTAGTAAACTAATAAAATACTTTTTAAAATCCATTTTAACTAAACCTGCTGCTATATTGATCATAAAAGCAGGAGTAAAAGGTATTGCTATTAACAGAGTCAAATAAGTTATATTTATATTTTTAAATGTTTTTTTATATTTTCTTAACAATTCTTTGTCATCTGTCAATCTTTCAAATTTATTACCAAAACCATTTTTAAATATTAAATAAGACATAATACAACCTAATATAGTGCACACCCAAGATATTATAAAACCTATAACATTCCCAAATACTAAAAAGTTAATGGTAATAAATACCATTAATGGAAGAACTGGAACAATAGATTCAACTAAAATAAATAAACATCCTATAACTGCACCCAATGTACCAGCATCTTGAATATAGTTTATAATATTATTTAATAATTCAATCATAATTTCATCATATTAATTATATAACTTTTATTTATATTTTTCTATATTATTATTTGTTTACATAAACTAAAACTTTATAACCAATTGAAGAAAGAACTACAGCTGCTCTTTTACTTAGTTTTCCGCTAGAGCAATATAAATAATACATTTCATTTTTATTTAGATATTTTCGGTAATTATTTATAAGTTCTTCATATGGAATATTAATACTTCCTGCTATATGATTTAATTTATATTTATATGGATCACTTACATCAATTATTTTCAACTTTATCACCTAATATTATTTTATGAAAAAAGAAGATGAATGTTATTCATCTTCACTTCCAAAAAAATCATCAAAAAAGTTTTCATCAGTAGGTTTATTATTTTCAACAACACTATCAACATCAATATTAACAGGTTGTGTTTGATTTTGTTCAGTATAATTATTTGTGCTATCATTAACATTTGTATCATTTTCAATTCTTACAGTTGATCCAATTTCAGTTGGAGGCAATGTATTAATTTCTTGAACTTGAGTAGTATTTTCTGAAGCATAATAATTATTAGATGGATTTTCATTAGAATTAAATATTGTATTTAATTCCTTTTCAATTTGATCAGGTGTCTTTTCTTCAACCTGTGTTGCTTCTGGGATAATTACTTTATCTATAGCAGGAGGTAAATTTTCAACATTACTTGTATTATTAATATTGTTAACGTTAATATTTACATTACCCTCATTATTTACCTTTTTAGCTTCTTCCTCTGCCTTTCTTTCAAGTTCTTCTTCACGTTCCAGTTCAGCAATCTTTTCATCTAATCTTTTAACATAATCATCTAAACTAGTAGGCATCATTCCAGATGAACCTCTTCCAGGTACCATAGCGGACTGCATAAATGGGTTTGGCATTGCCATACTCATATCACCTGCTCCACTTGGAAATGCAGATCCATCTTTTTCCTTTAATTTATTAACATACGCTTTAACATCAAATACACTAACTCCTCTTTTTGGTCTTTCAGTATATGACATTAAAGGATATTTTTTACCCCAATCAGTTTTCCAGTCATACATTAATTTAGATTTAAATGGCATACTTCTAAATCTATTAATGATTACTTCTCCTTCCTTTAATGCTTGTAAATCACTTACGGTAAATAAAGGTCTAATAGGAGGAGCAGGCTCATCTTTTTTAGGTTTCTCAGGTTTTTTATCACCTAATAGTTTACTAATTTCCTCTAAAGCAGAAAGTTCTGTACTCATGATATATACAAAGTTACCACAGTTACCTTTAATAGTCTCAGCAACATCTTTTCCATACACTTGATTTAACTGAGAAAAGTTTTGAATAACGAATGCAAATCTAATATTTCTACTACGAGATGCTGTTATCATAGTTCCAACATCTTTAAGAGCAGGCATATTTGCAAATTCATCAAGAACGAAGTTAGTTCTATAAGGAAGTTTTAATCCTGGACACGTTTGTGCAGTTGCAATTAATGCTTCATATGCTTGTTTTACAAATATTGTAGCTAAAGCATGGTAAGTTGTTTTTTCATCATGAACTTTTAAGAATACGGCTGTTTTTTCTTTACCAATATCTCTAATATCAAAATCACTATAAGAAAGCATTTCTGAAAGTCCTTCTTGTGATGAAAATATCCTAGTCTTTGTTCTAAATGTAGACATAATTCCACCACGAGTTTCATTAGGAGCATTAATACAAGAAGCAGCAGCAATATATGCAGGTGATAATTCACCTTTACTTTTGAAATACTCTTTAATGTAGTTTGAAGCACCAATTCTATCTTCTCCTACTTCTGCCATCATATTTATACTATTAATGTTAATTTCATCTTCTGTTGCATCATCAAATAATCCAAGAGATAAACCTGTAAAAAAGTTAGATGCTGTTTGTTCCCAGAATGGCTCAGCTTTATTATTTGGATCAATTAATATGTTACTAGCTAAATCTTGTAATAACTCGTTAGCTTTATCTACATTGCCTTCTTTATATATTCTATATGGATAACTAAATGGATTCCATGCTGCTCCTTCTTTAGGATCACGGAAATTTAATAAAATGATCTTATATCCCTTTTCTTTTAATAATTCGCCACATGCTTCATATAACTCACCTTTAGGGTCGGTTACAATCATACTTTCACCATGGCGTCCTAGAATTTTAATCAATGGAAACATGAATGCTTGTGTTTTACCAGAACCAGAAGCACCCATTATAAGTGAATGGGGTTCTCCAGAATCATCAACCCATGCATCTTTTCCATCATTTATAACTGGTATTCCACCCGCAGGATACGAATCATCTTTTAAATGTACTTTTTTAATACCACGATCTTTTTTCATTTCGTTTGCAGTCATTAACTTAGAATAACCATCTGCTTTTGTTTTCTTTTCAGTAGTTATTCCAAATCCTTCTTCTCTATCAAAAAAGTATGATGAGGAAGCTGCCAATATAGCAACAAGAGCTAAAATATAAAATACAATTGTAGACAAAAGATATTTACCTGTAAATGCAGGTAAAGGATTTAATCCACTAAATTCATTATTTGATGAAACACTACCTATATTAGCTACTGAAATAGCTACTAAATATAGTAGGAATACACAAAATATTAAAAATATTACGATATCTTTAAAATCAGCTCTAAATTTTAATTTCAATTTTCCTCACCTCAATCAATACTATTATACATTTATATAATATATTTTTCAAATATTATTTCAATGTATCGAAATCAAGATAAACAGTATAATCCATTATACCTGTTACTTTAAAAGCAAATTTATCACCAATTTCATTTTTTACTAAATATAATATATAATCTTCGTTTTCATCTATACGATATGATTTAATACTATATTTATAGTATTCTTTATTTTCTAATTCCCTCATTTTTTCTTGAAATTCAGAATAACTCATGTTTGTTTTTGTTTTATAATTATCATCTAGCATTCTATAAGCCTCTTCTTTATTTGATAAAGCAATATTAATATAATCATTATAATATTTGTTAACTATATCTTTACTTCCAAGGTAACTCTTAAATACACTATTATCAGAGTTATTAGCAATTGAAAACTCACTAAGTTTAATTTGCTTTCTAACTAAAGTGAATACAAAAAATGCAATTGTTACTACTATTAAAATAATTATAATTTTTTTATCTTCAATTTGTTTCATGTATTAACTCCTTAAATTCCTGACTATTAAATGGGGTAACATCAAAAGTCATATTATCAGAATCAATATTTAATATTAAATAATAATTTGATAACCTCGTATTTCCATTAGGTGTTTCAATATATAAAGATCCTTTAGTATAAAAGCGATTATAGTATTTACTATATTTTTTCTGATACATTTTTTCTATCTTATATATTACATTTCCATTTATATCATTTCCAATAGAAATAAAATTGTATAAATTATTACTATCTATATTATTTTCTTTTATATAATCTTTATTTAAAACATTTAATATTCTAGAAACATCATTATTAGATATATATGATATATACTTATTAGCACAATTACTTACTGTAAAGAATGTAGAATAATCAGTAGTTATAAATATGTTATATCCTGTTTTTTCATGATTTCTTTGTTCATTTTTCTTTGCTACTACTAAAAATATAGCAAAACAAAGAATTAATATAGCAATTATAATCCATGAATAAAGTCTTTTATCTTTCATATAATCCTCCTAATTACTCACATCCATTTTCAACATATGACATATAGGTTTTTTTTGCTGCATTACCACGATTAATACATGATGTTTCTTTTTTAGCAGGTCTTTCAAATTGATAACAAAATTGATATCCCATATCATAAGCAGAGTGCTCACTAGTTAAATATTTATATTCACTTCTAGTTTTTAATTCGGCAACTAAGAAATCTAACTGACATGATATTGAAGTTAATGCTTTACTTCCACAATAATTCTTAAGATTAGTAAGCCTTTCGTTATGCCACTGACATATTCCATTACTTGTACCATTATCACCAGGAATATCAGTCCTAAAACCAGACTCACTATTTATATTTGAAAGCATACCCGCTACTGCTTCTTTAGAAAAACCACTTTTAAGAAGAGTTAAACAACAAGTTTGTTTATTATTTTTTCCTTGAACAAATCTTATATTTATTAAAGCGTTAGGCCTAGGCTCATCAATATTTACATAACCATTTGGATCAGCTCTCGTATTTACATCAGTGAAATATTCAAAATGTAAATGTGGTGTATCAGTACCAGTGCTACCTATTTTACCAATTAATTGTCCTTTTTTAACTTCATCTCCAACCTTTAATACTATACTAGAAGGATGCAAGTGTGCATACAAAGTATAAGAACCATTTTTATGAGCAATTCTAATATAATTACCATATCCATATCCGCACGTTTCACAAGTGGTATTAGACACATATGTTAATTTTATATTGTCACTTAATGCACCAGTTATAGCACAAGTATTGCATTCTGTATATGTTGCAACAACAATACCATCATCTACCGCAATAACATTATCTACACCTGCCACATTTCCAACAACAATATCAATACCATAATGCATAGTTCCATCTGCTTGTAATCCATAATTTTTGACTATTTGAGCTTCAGGAGGATTACCATCAGCATATGTCTCATCTCCAGAAGTTGTTGTAGTTTCACTTCCTATTGGGAAATAAGCTTTATCTTCAACAGGGTCTTCAGGTAAAGGTTCCTCTGAACCACCCCCACCTTCTTCTGGTTCTTCTGTTTTATCTATATAATCGTCTAATCCTAATGCTTCTTCAATTACAAAAACTATTGAACATATACTTGCTATAACAAATAATATAGCTAAAGCAATAACAACGGCCCAAAATATTATTTTAATTTTAAGTACAAGACCACCTGATGAAGCGGCACTTTCAGCAGCTTTTTTAGCAGCTGCTTCTGTTGCTTTTTTAGCAGCTTCCTCTTTTACTTTTTTAGCAGCTTCTTCCTTTGCTTTATCTGCAACCGCTTCCTTTGCCTTGTCAGCTGCCGCATCTTTTGCTTTATCAGCGGCTGCATCCTTAGCTTTATCAGCGGCTGCATCTGTTGCTTTACCTGCTGCATCCTTAGTTTTATCTGAAGCTAAATCTTTTTTACTATCCAATCCTTCTGGCTTTTCAGTTCCACCTTGCGTTGGCTTACCACCATTAGGATTATTACTTCCAGGATTATTATCTGTTACTCCTTGATTACCAAATTCATATTTTCCCCTATTATTAATTCTTTCAATGTCAGCTTGATTATATTTATTTTGACCATGAGAAAAACCGTTGTAATCTGCCCCAACGTCTCTTTCTACATTATTAAATGATTGCTGTTGTTCACCTTCTTCGTCTTCAGTGTCTTCTTCTAATTCGCCATCATCATCTAATTCTTCATCATCAGAATCATCATCTAATAATTCTTCATCATCATTATAATTTTCATCATCTTCCATATTTACTTCCTTATAAAATAAGGAGAGCTATATTATAGCCCTCCTCCTGAACCAAATGAATCTAATTCTTGTTGCGTCGCTATAATGTTGATATGCATTCTTCTTTGTCCACAAACAAATAATGCTTGTCCTTGACTATATCTCTTAATACTATCTTTTTCTCTTTCATTTAAATCTACAAGTTTCGATAAATCTTCAACAGCTTGTTTTCTAAGTCCCATAATTAAATAATATGAGGCATTATCAAATATTGCTTTACCATGAACAACAACATTTGGAGCAGCAAAATCTGTAGGCTGTTGAGTTATTATTATTGTACCTGTATTATATTTACGACTTCTCCTTTGAATACGAGCTAAAAATTCAGCACCTAAAGAGTTTTGATCAGCAAGAAGCATATGTGCTTCATCTACAAATAGTATTGTATTAATTGCTTTATCTAATGTTAGTCCCCATGCATATTTTAAAATATTGAAGAATAATGCATTTCTTATATTATTATCAGCATTCATTATATCTTTAATATTAAATACTATGAAATCCGCATTACTATCAATCGTTGTTTTACCAGTGAAATAATATCTTAATTCATTAGTAAGTGGTCTTACCTTAATTTCTAATTTTTCCATTATTTCTCTTTCACGAGTACGCTCTGTCATTGATAATAATCTACCTTTAATAGTAGCATATACATCATCAAAAGTTGGATAATCGTGAGGATTCACTTTAGAAAAATCAGTATTGAAATCTATTTTATATCTCCTATATGTATCTTGAACAACTTCACTAAATAAAGTTAAAACATCTTCTTCTATATCTGGACTATAATATTTCATAAATGCCTTTAATGTTTGTAACGTAGTAGTTAATATAGAATATCCATTTGAAGATCCATCTTCCTCATCAGAATCAGCTAATACTTCTAGTGGATTTATCATTCCAAAGTCTCCACCACGTCCTAAATCAATGAAATCTCCTCCATATAGTCTAGTCATATCACCAAGCTCACCTTCTGGATCTATTGCAACTATTTTATGACCATTCCTAATATTACTTCTAAGTAATACTTTAGCGGCAGTAGATTTACCAGAACCAGATGTACCTAAAATAATTAAATTAGCATTGTTTCTATTATTTTCTTTTCTAATCTGATATAAAAATTGATTAAATAATATTACACCACCAGAATAATCAACACCTAATAAACAAGATAATCCTGGGTCTTTAATACTATCAAATACAAATGGATACATAGCAGCTATAGTTACTGAAGGAACTGGAGTACCAACTCTTTCTTCTATGTCATTAGAATCAAACACAGGTAGCATACTTTTTAAGATTTTTTCTTGTTCAAATCTTAAAACCACAGCTTTCATTCCCATTGCATCTAAATAATTTCTAACTTCAACTTTCTTTTGTTCTAATTCATCATGAGAATCAGCAGATACCATGATATGCATTTGAAAATCGAATATTCTTGCTTGCGTAGCAACTAACATTTGAACAAATTCTTCAATACTCTCATAATCTTGACGAAGTTTTTCTTGCATTGTCCTTTCGCGTTCGTTTTGATATCTCATTTTCAAATCAGCAATTTGTTTATCTAACATTTTTGATAAAACTGAAAAAGCAATTGGTATATGTTTAATACATATTTTAATTCCTGATATTTGAGATAAATTTGCTAAATATCCCTCACCTATTGATGATGGGTATGTAATAACTGTTAATATTGAACAAAATTTATTACCAATTATAAACTCAGATGCTTTAAATTCTAACCCTTTGGGAGCAATTTGGCTTTTAAAATTCATACTCATGCGCTCATCACCGTCCCAAAATTAGTCGTATTTCCATCATTCATAAATCCATCAAGTAACGTTCTTAAATCATCATTACTAACTTGAGCTGATTGAAGTCCTGAATTAGCAAGACCAGAAACTAAATTTTGTATTCTTTTTTGAATCACCTCTGGTCTTTTTTCTTTAAATAGAATAAAATATTCAGTATCTGTCACCCCTATTTCTTTTCCCATAAATAAATTTGCTTTATCAATATCTTCTCTTACTAGTTTTCTTATTGAAGGAAATTGAACTTGATTATAAAGTAATTTAAGTTGTGCTAAAAAAATATTTATATCTACTGGTCTATCACTAATTATTAACCAAAATGGATAATCTAGTGTATTATAAAAACTTCTTAAATTAAATATAGCATTACTTTGAGAATCATAATCTAATATAAATATATTTCTAGGCCTTATTTTTACACCAGTAACACGGTAACCATTATCAAGTAGAATTTCACCATTTTGAATATTACTAACTGGTAACCAGTTTTCCGCATACTTTAAAGCAGCACTATTTACCTGCGGCTTTTTGTTCTGTATCTCCGACATAACTTGAACACCAACCTCTCCAATAATATCTTTTTTGATTAAATATAAATGCAACAGCCTCTCTTATAAAGACTCTAACATTATGATAATTTGGTATTGGAAATACTAAAAATATTCCTGCTAATACAGGTATTATTTTAGCAACTGTCATAATAATTGTATTTTCTTTTAAAATTACAAATAATAATATAGATAATAATATACCAGTTCCAAGAATTATCATATCTATTTCATGAAAAAGCCCAAAATATAGTTGACTTCTCTTTCCATTGGCGGGGATTATATATTGATTCATTAATGATTACCCCCTTGTCTTGAACCCCCATATCTATGTTCCAATCTATCTGTATGTTGTCGAACTGTAGCTTCATGAGTAGTTCTAGCATTTTCTGCTTCTTGATTTAATCTATCCATAGTAGCTTGATGAGATGCTTGTTCTGTTCTCTCATCGTTAGAAATTACATCCATTGCAGCTTGATGAGCAGATTGTGCTGCTCTTTCATCTTGAGTAATTGTCTCCATTTCTTTTTGATGTCTGCGAGTTTCATCACTCTTTTCTTGTTGCATTTGTCTAATCGTAGCTTCATTACTAGTAATACCTTTATCTTGTCTTCTTTGTTCAAATACTTGTCTAGCACTTGTCTCGGCAGCTCTATGATAACTATCCGCTTCTTGTTGAAGTTGATTTGCTTCAGTAATAAATCTTGCTCTATCAGCATCACTCGTAGCAGCTGCTGCCTGAGCTCTAGCCACTTCTGCTGATTCCTTAAAGGCAAGATAGCTTGAATCATTATCAGCAACAGTTTGTGCAAATGTATCCGCACTACTTCCAAAGGCAATAGTCTCACTTCCACCAGCATAAGTAAATGTTGAGGCTTCGGAAGCCATTTCTGTTTGCAATGTTGCATTTGCTTGTTGGAAATTTGCAATACTTGTATCATATGAATCCATTGTCATTCTAGTTCTTCTTGTTTCAGCATCTCTTCTTTGGGTTATACCTTGTTGAGTAGTAGCATAACTTGCATTTTCAGTTTCTCTTCTTTGAGTTATACCTTGTTGAGCAGTAGTATGCGCTCTAGTTGCAGCATCAACATTAGCTTGATGAGTTCTTTGAGTTGTCTCATAACTTGTATTTTCAGCATTTATAGCATTTTGTTCTCGAATAGAGCCTAAATAATTTCTTCCAGTGGCTTCTCTTAATCCATATCCAATATTACTTCTTAAGTTTCCGCCTCTTTGTCTCATTGTCTCAGCATAACCTCTAGCCCCATTTCTAGCATTTTGAGCAGTTGTCCTAGCATTTCTTAATGCATCAGCAATATTATTTCCTCTATTATTAACTCCGGTTCTAGCTCCTTGGAATCCACTTCTAAGTGCGTTAAATGCACCAGCAGCTCCACTAAGTCCATTAGCACGAGAAGCTGCTATACCAGCAGAAACACCAGCCATTCCACCAACAGCGCCACCCAAAGCACCTCTTAAGAAATTACCAAATCCACCCTTTCCATCTTGTCCATTACTAAGTTTTGTTCCTAAAGTCTCATCTATAAATTGAGGCAACATTTTTGCCACCCTATAACCAGCTATTACTATGATAATAAGTAATAAAAACTGGGTAAATCCACTAGATTGATGGGCATCATCATATAAATCGCCAATGTTTGTCCACGCAACTGAAATTAATGCAGTAACAAAATACATTGATGCTACTCTTATGAATATTGATATATAAACTCCACCCAAACTCTTAAGATAGCCTTGAAATGTTTTACCTTTCCATCCATCTTTAATTATAGTTACAATTGCTATAGGAGCTAATATTTGAAGAATTATCAATTTAAATGCACGAACCCCTAATTCCAATGCAATAGTTACTAACGTATAAACAAGATAAGCACCAACAGCAGTACTTAATAGGGGATATTTATATTCTATGTTACTACTTAAATGTTCTGGAGTCTCATCCTTAGTATCATTATCACCTATAAAATTTATTTGAAGTGCAGCAGCAGGCAGTTGTAATAAAGCCGTGTCATTATTAGGCTCCATTGCATCAGAATATATTTTTGCCAAGATTGGATTTTTCTCTACTCTATCAGTAGTTCTTGAAAAACCCTTGCTATGTAAGAAAATACTTAAAGTGCTAATAGCAAGGCTTTTTCCAAAATCTTGTGTTTCTTCATCCTCAGAAGATGGCCCCAAAACTAAATTAGCAACCAACCCTGGCTCCCCTTCATTTTTGACGCCAAACCATTCATCTAATATATCGTAACTATAATTATCTGGAGCTCCAATCATAACAAAAGTAAATTCATTTAATAGTGTGAATATTGTATTATAAGATATTAATAATATTGCAGCAATAGCAATGTTTTTCAAAAGTGCAACACCAGTAGCTCCATTTCCAACACTTTCCGGATTTACCAAATATTGTATTAATGTATAGCCAACCATAAACAATATAAATACTATTAATAAAGCTTGGACTCTACTTATTACAGGTCCCAACCACATTTGTATGCTAGCAAAATTCATACGTGCCATTAATTCAAATAATTTATACGAATATGCAACTAATGTATATACTACTCCATCGAGTAATAAGAAAATCATTGTGAAAGGTAAAAACAATATCTTTAATGCTAAATTACCTAATTCCTTACCAAGATCTGACCAGAATGACAAAATATATAAATATCGCATAGTTTCACTTCCCCACTATATTATCATAAAAATTATATCATAAAAAAAAATCAAATAAAAGTATTTTATTTGATTTTTTATCTAATTATAATTCAACATTATGATAGACATTCGAAACATCGTCTAAATCATCTAACATTTCCAGTAATCTTTCAAATTTTTCCTTATCTTCGTTACTTAATTTAACTGTATCATTAGCAAAATAAGATATTTCATCAATTTCAAATATGATTCCTGGAAAAGCATCCTCTAAAGCCTTTTTAGCATTATTTAGTTCTGATACCTCTGTATATATAACAACCATGTCATCTTCAAGCTCTATATCATTGACATCTACATTTGCATTAATTAATGCTTCCATTACCTCATCTTCATTATGGCCTTTTAGTCCAACAACGCCAAGATGTTCATACATAAAACTAACAGAATTTTGTCCGGCCATCTTAGCACCGCATTTATTGAATACTGTTTTAACAAAACTAATTGTTCTATTAGGGTTATCTGTTAGACATTTAACAATTAGATTACTTCCCCCTTGAGCAAAAGCTTCATATTCAACAATATCATAATTTTCTCCTTCACCTTTTTTTGCTTTGTCAATATTTCTATTTATAACATCAGCAGGAACCTGCTCTCTTTTTGCTTTTTCTATAACTCTTCTTAAAACATCATTTGATGCTGGATCTGGGTTAGATTTAGCAGCCTTAATAATTTCTTTTGCATATATTGAATATAATTTACTTTTTTTAGCGGCAGTAGCAGCCATAGCTTTTGCCCTAACCTCATGAGCTCTACCCATAAAAATCACTCCTTAATTAATTTTCTACTCATATTTTACTACAAAAGAATAAGAAATTAAATATTTTTATAAAAAAAGAAATTAATTTTCATCAATTCCTTCTAAATATTTACTAATTTCTTCTTTATTTCTATTGACCAATTCTTTAAATACTTCATTATATTCTTTTTCATCTTCAATTGGTTCAACTTCATTTCCATCAACTTTTACAAGTGATACTTCATTTCCTTCCTTTTCTGATATTACATACAAATATTTTTTAGATTTATATTCAAAAAAGTCAACTACTATATATTTTTCCCCATCATCTAAAGTTAATTCTTCTCCTCTTTCATAATTATTCATCGTATATTCTTTTCCTCCTCTTCAGATAAAAATAGTCCATTTTCTTCATAATATAATTTAAAACTTATATCTGGTATTTCCTTCTGGTTACCTTTATGTTTAGATTCAATAATTCTAAATCCAGTCCTTGCCTCTGTCCCATAAGTATATCCAGCATTATCAAGTCTTATTCTTTTCCATTTATTATAATCATGGGTAACTCTAATTGCTGCACCTGCCATAGCAATACTAAGTAATGCCGCAGTACCAACCATGGCTCTATTTCTAGCAATTATAAGTCTGCGTTTTCTTTTAATTTTATTTTTTTCTGCTAAACGTTTTTCTTTTTCTTCTTGTTCTATTTGTTCATTCCTAGCATCTTTTTCTAAACTATCTAAATATTTATCTGGATCAGATTGAATATACATCCTACTTCCATCTGGATAGGCATATACAAGTTTTCCATCATAGACTTGCAATCCTTTTCTCTTATCTTTAGGTAATTTACTAATTCTTTCAGTTAGATGTCTATTTAAAGATTTATCTACCGTTTTAAAATTTCCCATATGCATTTCCTCCAATGCTATCCATATTTAGTATATCACATATTAAATTATATACACAATAAATAAACCCTAATGTTTACATAATAAAAGACACTAATAAGTGTCTTAATCAATTGATTCTAAACTTTTAACAAAATTAATATATATATCATAGTTTAAATAATCTTTTTGGTTAATAAAATCCTGTACATCTTCTTTTACTTGAAGTAAAATTTTAAAATCAGATTTTATACTTGCAACTTTAAATGACATATCTCCACTCTGCCTTACACCAAATAAGTCCCCTTCCCCTCTCATTTCAAAATCTTTTTCAGTTATATAAAATCCATCATTACTTTCACACATAACTTTTAATCTACTATTTCTTTTATCACCAATTAGTATGCAAGTTGAATCAAATGAATTTCTACCAATTCTTCCCCTTAATTGATGTAAAGTAGCAAGTCCAAATCTTTCAGCATCATATATTACCATCATAGTAGCATTTTTAACATCTATACCCACCTCAATAACTGTAGTAGATATTAGTACATCTATTTTTCCTTCTTTAAATTCTTGCATTATTTTATCTTTATCTTGTTTAGATAGTTTTCCATGCATTATAGCTGATTTAAGGCTTCCTTTATAATATAAATCTATATTTTTCTTAATTTCATTTACAGTTGTTAAATCTATAGAATCGGATTCATCTATTAAAGGAGATACTACATATACTTGGTGATGATTTTCTACTTCATTTTTAATCATTTCATATACATCGGTTAATTCTTTATCAGTTTTGATAATTGTATTTATATCTTTTCTACCCTTTGGCTTAGTTTTTATATTTGAAATATCCATATCTCCATATATTGTTAAAGCAAATGTTCTGGGTATAGGTGTTGCAGACATATACAGTGTATCAGGTAAAATTCCTTTATTTCTAAGTACGGATCTTTGATTAACTCCAAATCTATGTTGTTCATCTGTAATAACTAATCCTAAATTTTTAAAATTAACATTTTCACTTAATAAAGCATGCGTCCCTATAACAAAATCTATTTCTCCTAATGATAATTTTTCAATTATTTCATCTTTTTCTTTCCTTTTCATGCTTCCTACAAGTAAAGCTATTCTTACATCAGTAGATGAAAGAATATTTTTTATAGTATCATAATGTTGATAGGCAAGTACTTCAGTTGGTGCCATTAAAGCTGTCTGTTGATTAGATAAATAATTTATATATGATGCGATAATAGAAATAATAGTTTTTCCAGATCCTACATCTCCTTGAAGTAATCTATTCATTCTCTTATCAGATGTCATATCCTTAAATATATCTTCTACCGCTTTATCTTGGTCAGCCGTTAATTCAAAAGGTAAAGTTCTTATAAACTCATTTATTTTTTCTATATCTATATTTCTAACATAATCAACTCTACTAGTCTTATTTATTTTTTTTAAATAATTTATTTTAAACATAAATCCAAACAATTCTTCATATTTTAATTTTAATAATGCTTTTTTAACATCATTTTGATCTTTAGGATTATGTATTAAATTTACTGCTTCTCTTTTACTAATAAAATGATATTTTTCATTTAAATACTGCGGTATATAATCAATATAATTGTCATATATTTGTAGACCTTCATTTATATATTTAATAAGTTGTTTAGATGTTATACCACTTGTTAAATGATAAACGCTTTCAATAGATCCGGTTTTCAATCTTTCAAATTTTATATCTGAAGCTACTATCGTGTTTTTTAATGCATCATATTTTCCAATAACAGTAATTACAGTTCCAGGTTTTAAATGCGTTTTTAAAAAAGCCCTATTAAATATTATTATTGCAATCATTTTTTTATTAGATACTGCTCTAAAAGTCAAAGATGTCATGTTTGCTCTAAATCTTCTAGTTAACGGAACAGAATCAACAATACACTCAATAATAACATTTTGTTTATCACCACAAGTTTTAATATCATCTAATACTATTAAGTTGTGTTTATATGGATAATAATTAACTAAGTCACTAATAGTATTAATATTTAAATTCTTTAATCGCTCAATACTTTTTGGACCTAATCCTTTTATATACTTTAAATCCTCCATAACAAGTCCTCCAACAAATATACCATATTATAACATTTTTTATTTAGAATTTAAACATTGAATTTATTATATTTTATATTATAATTATATTAGAGGTGAATAATTATGGATTTAGAAAAAGTAGTAGAATATTTAAAAGAACTTCAAGAAGAAGAAGGAAAAAAATATATTGGATACCTATTTTCTTCAGAACACAAAGCAGAATTATTTGAAGAAGGAATAGAAAGGTTAGACAAGGATGCATATCATGCTGGACTAATTGATTTAGATGAGTCATTTCTAAATAATCCTGTAAAATTTATAGAAGAAGAAGTTGGTGGCCCAACACATGATTATGATTCAATGGCCATAGTTGAAAAGGCATATAGAGATATTAGAACAAGACTTCGTGTGAATAGTTTTTCTCCACAAGAAATTATTGGTAGTGTTTCTCTAAGTGAAGATCATACTTTTGATGAAAATGAACAAGCATTTATTTCTATTCCAAGTGATTTAACTAAATAATTTATAATAAAAAGAATTTATTTTTAAAATTCTTTTTTATTTTTTTAAAAAAAATATTGACAAATTAGCAAAAACCAATTAGTATATAGACTTACCAATTCACTATTAGGCGAATTGGTGCTAGTATCACACTAGCCAACCCCTTTTTATTCTTTTTTCCGGACTGTCATCAGGGGGTGGCAGTCCTAATTTTATGCAATTAAAAAAGAGATTTAATCTCTTTTTTTAGTGTCTTCTAAATGGATTTCATGACCATCTTCATAATACTTGGCATTTATTCTACTTACTCTAGCAATATCTTTATCAACATTTTCTTGAGTATACCCTTCTGCAAGTCTAACTGCTTTTATAGCACTTAATAATATATCAAACCTTATTCTACTTGATTTAAAATGAGTGAATATTTGGTCCAATGTTTTGCCAACAAATATAGGTAATGCCGAATAACCTATCAATTCTTTTATTGGGTTAATTTTAATTGCAAACTTATTACCCTTATTTTTTTCTTCATCTTCTCTAACTTCTTCTTTAATTCTTTCTATTTCTTTAGACATCACATCTAATGTAAAAGTTTCATTTAATTCTTCACTTGTAAACATCTGTGGATTACTATCATATTTAAATACTTTTTTATAATCAGAAAAAGGGACTAAAAAATATCTATATAAATCAAGTGCATTATAATCATCACCATAATATTCTTTTCGTGATTCTTTTCCACTATCCCACGTTGCATCAAGGAAAAATGAACCATGTATTCCATATTTATCATCATCAAGATCGACTATACTTCTAGAGTGTCCACCTCTATATTTTCCTTCTTCATCATAGCAACTAACTCCTACACTAGCATGCTTAATATTAGGGTCAATTTCTTTTAATATTTCATCTAACATAGCAGTATATCCTGAACAAACAATATAATCACTATTTAATATTTTACCTGGATTTCTTGAACTTGCTGAATATTGTTCCTTTTCCTTGTAAGTAAATGTTTTCATAATATCATAAGCAAATAATAACTTTTCCAATGGTGATAAATCACTTTGGCTTATTATTTGTTTAAACCATTTAATTCCTTCTATTTGACTTCTGAATTCTTCATAAGTTATATCACCAACATGACCATTATCTATAACGATTTTTATTTGATTTTCTATTTTATCTAAAAAACTATAATCATATGAGTACATATCTTTTGTATCCTTGATTTTGATTGATAATTCAGATACTTTATATCCTTTTGATACAAAATACTCATATAATGGTTGTATATTTTTTAATGTAGAGTCTGCTACAGTTATTTTTATGCCATCTTCTCTAAATTTGATAACATAATTATCATCAAACATTTCTCTTGATATTGATATTTTCGATAAATCTTTAGGCAATTCTAACAATTCATAAACCTTTTTTATTTTATCATTATCTATATCTGAACTAATAATCTCAATAGAATCAGTTATTTTATCGGTATCCAATGGTATTATGCTTATATCCTTATACACCGCAACACGAGTAGTGTTTTCTACTGCATAGTCTAGATTACCTTTATATGGAATATTATACTTTCCATCAACATAAATTTTTTTAACACTCGTTTTTTGATATAATTCTTCTAATAATTCCATTGTTAAAGAACTATAATCGGTTATTGTTAGTTCTGTTAAATTTTTTAAAGTTGATAAATATTCTATATTCTCAGTAATGAATTTACTAGGTAGTCCTATTTTTTTTACATTTTTATTTAAATGTTTTTTTATAATTTCTCCTAATTCTTTTGAATTGAAACCTGCTACTATTCCATTTTCGGTAACTTGTAATAAATTGGGTAATTCATAACTTGGATTATGTTTTTTGGTAATTAAATCCTCTGTTTGTATACCCGAATAATCAAATGTAAATTCATCACTACAATTTCTCACAGTTTCAATTATTTTATCTCTTAATTCACTATATTTTTTAGAAAAATCTGCTCCGAAATATATTTCTTTTAATTCTTCCCAATCCATATAATTATTCTCCTTCTAATTCTTTAAAATAATTATATCTTTCTTTAGCATCGTTTAAATTCTTTTCGTATAATTTTTGATACTCTTCTTCATTTTTAAACTCTAGATTTTTATATCTTAATTCTTTTCTAAATACTGTATCATAGTTCTCAAAATCAGGTTCTTTAGAATCCATATATAATTTATTTTCATCAGGATTCCATCTCATCAATAAATTATACCCCACATCAACTAATAACTTTTGTTCATCTACAGAATTAGTAAGGCCACCAAATATACCTTGTTCAATACAAGGACAATATGCAATTATTAAAGAAGGGCCATCATGATTATATGCTTCTTTTAGAGCTTTTAATGTTTGCATATTATTTGCTCCCATTGATATACTTGCAACATATACATTTGGTATTGACATTGCTATTCTAAATAAGTCTTTTTTACTTTCTAATTTACCAGAAGAAGCAAATTCAGCTACTGAACCAACTCTTGTTGATTTTGATTTCTGACCACCTGTATTTGAATATACTTCAGTATCTAATACTAAAATATTAATATTTTCATTACTATGAAGAACATGATCAAGTCCACCATATCCTATATCATATGCCCACCCATCTCCACCTAATATCCATACTTTACGAGAAGGTATATAATCAAGTAATTCTTTTAATTCATCTGGAATTTCACTATTCTCTAATTTATTCTTGATTGCATAAGTCAAATCATCATCTTCCATATTATCTATCCACTCTTTAAAAGTTGCTTTTATTTCAGGAGATACATCATCTTTATATTTATACATTAATTTTTTAATTCTATTTCTTGTATTTTTATAAGATTCATGTATACCAAATCCGAATTCAGCATTATCTTCAAACAAGGAATTCATCCAAGGTATTTTATATGGTGTTAGTGGAAGAGAACCACCATAAATTGAAGAGCAACCAGTAGCGTTAGCCACTACCATATTTTTACCATATAATTCTGTCAATATTTTAATATATGCGGCTTCGCCACATCCAGCACAAGCACCACTAAATTCAAAATAAGGTTTTTCAAATCCAATTCCCTTAACAGTAAATTTATTAAATGAAGTATTGTTTTCTTGATTTTTGTATAAGCTATCACTTATTTTATCAAACCTATCATTATAAGGCCCAAATTCAATTGCTTTTTCTTGATTTTTACCAGGACATACACTTTCACATAATCCACATCCAGTACAATTTGCTTCACTTACCGAAATATAAAAATTCTTGTTATTTTCTCCAATGCTTTCTAAAGTTTCAATTTTATCAATTCCAGCCATCATAAGTTCATTATCAGTAAGAGAAAAAGGTCTAATTGCTGCATGAGGACATATAAATGAACATTGATTACATTGTATACAATTTTCTTTAATCCATTTTGGAACCATTGAAGATATTTTTCTCTTATCACTTGCAGCTGTTCCACCTTCAAAAGTACCATCCTTATGATTTTCAAAGTCCGATACTTTTAATGAATTACCTCTTAATTTTAATATTTCATCTACTAAATCCTTAGATTTATTTTCTTTATTATCATTTATTGTCCATATACTATTATCAATTTCTTCTAAATAATTAATAGCTTCATCTATAGCATTTATATTATTTGAAACAACACTTTCACCCTTACTCTTATAAGTTTTTTCAATTAATTTTTTGAATTCATTGATTTCAGAAGAAGAATAATTATTCAGTTTAATCATATATAAACATATAATATTATTAATTTTACCTTTTAAATTATATTTACTATTTAATTCATCTAAATTAGCAATATATACCTTAATATTTTTATCAATTATTTCTTTTTTGTTTTCTATACTTACTAATTCATCTAATTCTTTATCATTCTTTGAACTCGCTATTAAAAGAGTTCCATTTTCTTTTATGTCTTTTAAACAATAATATTTATTTAAATAAATATCCTTTGAAACGGCTATAAAATCTGGGGAGGTAAGAAAATATGGCGCTTTTATTTGTGAAGGGCCAACTCTTAAATGAGATATTGTTACTCCACCACTCTTTTTAGAATCGTACTCAAAATATCCTTGAACATAATTATCTTTTATATTTCCAAGAACCTTCATAAAATTTTTAGAAGCTGAAACCATACCATCTGAACCAAAACCATATACCTTTATTTCTCTATAATCTGGTAAATAATCTATATCTTCAGGTTTTAAACTTAAATGCGTTACATCATCATCTATTCCAATTGTAAAATTATTTAATGTTTCGTTATTAAATAAATTTTTAAATACAGCATTTATATCTTTCAATGGTACATCTTTAGATGATAATCCGTATCTACCACCATATACTTCAACATTTTTATTTTTTAATGCTGTTAATATATCTAAATACAACGGTTCACCTATACTACCGGCTTCTTTTGTTCTATCTAGAACTGCAATTTTAGATACAGTACTTGGTAGTACATCCAATAAATATTTACTACTAAAAGGTCGATATAAATGTACTTCTATAACTCCAACTTTATTGCCATTATTATTTAATATATCAACAACTGTTTTAATAGTATCACATACGCTTCCCATAGCTACTATTACATAAGATGCATCTTTACTACCATAATAGTTAAATGGTTTAAAATTCGTATTTGCAATTCTATTAATCTTTTCCATATAGTCATTAACTATATCTGGCATTTTATCATAATATTTATTCCTAATTTCAGTATTTTGAAAATATACATCTGCAGTTTCAGAAGTTCCTCTAGTAATAGGGTTACCTAAATTTAATGCCCTACTTTTAAACTCTCTAACTTTATCATAATTAATTAATTTTCTTACTTCACTTTCTTCTAATAAAGATACTTTAGAAAGTTCATGGCTTGTTCTAAAGCCATCAAAGAAATGTAAGAATGGTAAACTTCCTTCTATTGCAGATAGATGTGAAATAATACTCATATAATATGAATCCTCAACTGAAGTTGATGCCAACATGCAAAAACCTGTTGCTCTAGTAGCATAAATATCTTGATGATCTCCAAAAATTGAAAGTGCATGAGTTGCTAAACTCCTAGCAGCCACATGTATAACACCAGGCAACATTTCCCCGGCCATTTTATACATTGTAGGTATCATCAATAACAGTCCTTGAGAAGCAGTAAATGTAGTTCCCAAACTACCCGCTTGAAGAGCGCCATGTGTAACAGCTGAAGCCCCTGCTTCACTTTGCATCTCAATTACTTTTACAGTATCATCAAATAAATTTTTTAATCCTTCAGAAGACCATTTATCAACTAATGAAGCCATAGGACTAGCTGGAGTAATTGGATATATACCACACACCTCACTAAAAAGATATGCACCTTTAGCACATGCTTCATTTCCATCAATTATGTAATCTTTTTTCATATTATTCACCATAATAATTATAATACATTTTCATACATAAAAAAAGAAAATGTTATTTAAATTATTTTCTTTATTAATATATTTTTTCTCTTTTAGCTAGTTCTATTATTTCTATATTTTCCCCTTTGACCACTATCCCATCTATATTAATTCCATTTATTTCATAATATATTTTCTCTTCTTTTGATTTATCATTAGTATATTTATTAATTAAATCAAAACTATCTTTAGCATAATATTCTTTGTCATCAATTATATAACTTATAATTTCTAATCTATAACCTTGTAAACTTTTATCTAAATCATATACATTTTTATAATTCTTAAAATATATTTTAAATTTATTTTCATTATGTGTATTTTTAATATCATATAATAATATCTTATCACTATTAGAATCTATTTCATTTAAATTGAATATAAAAAAAGATATTAATATTAATAATAATTTATTTATATATTTAATAGTTATCACCAATATTATTTTTAACTATTATAATATAAAAAAAATACCAATTATTGGTATTTTTTGCTTAACACTAAATTATTTACCTTTGCCGTAACTTCTTTTGTTTTCAAGTGCAGTTAATACTTTTTCATTATTCTTTTTCATCATAATGCATATAATTACTGTACCTATAGTTACGAAAATAAAATTCCATATAATTACTGGATCAATATTTAAAGAAACACCTTTAGATTTTTTTAATTCTTTGAATACATCATAGCTATTGTCATCATATTGAGCTTTAATAGCTGATTTAATGTCTTCATCCCAATCAGAAATATACCCTGGGAATACTTGATCACCAATTATAATGTAAGGTACTCCACCAGCTGCTTCACCTGTTAAAGTAGCAACTTCTTGCATTAATGCACTATTTGCTTCATCATTCCACACTTCAAAAGAAACAAGTCTAAAATATTTTCCATATTCTTCAGAAATTGAATTTAAGAATGATAAAAATGATCTACAATATCCGCAACCTTGACCTCTGAATAAATATATTATTGCTTGGTCATCAGTTTCTTCATATTTAGTATTTAATAGTTCTATATCTTCAGCTTCTAATGCTTCTTTTAAATTTAATGTTTTATAATCATCATAATATGTTTTAGCACTTGCTTTAAATGGTAAAATCATTAATAATGATACCAAAAACAATAATGAAACTAATAATTTTTTCTTCATGTTAAACTCCTTTCAAATATTATTTTAATTTAATTAGAAATTTTTTTCAACATTTAATTTCATATGGTCGATTTTTTTCTCTTTATAAAATTTACTATATCAAAATTTTTAATAAAATCAAAAAATTTATTATCATACTTATTTAATACATAATATATTAATCTAGTAATATAAAATGCTATTATTGCCGCGATAAATCCCGATATAAAACCTCCAAATATATCACTAGGATAATGAACCATTAAATAATTTCTAGAAATACCCATAATTATCATAAATAATAAACAGAAATATTTCTTTTTACTTTTGCTAAATAAAAATATACTCATCATTACAGCAGTTATTACAGTTGCATGTCCACTTGGAAATGAAAAATCATCTTCAATAACACTACCGGCATATTTCCACCATTCTTTATATTCTAATATTTCACTCATAAATGGTCTAGGTCTTGCTATTAGATCCTTAAAAATAATATTTGTTATTATTGCACCACATCCTATAGCTCCAAAAACGCATATTCCAACTTTCCTTGTTTTCTTAAATAACATTAAGAATAAAGAAAAAGCAATTGGAACTACCCCTTTGTCAGCAAACAGACTTATAAATCTAAATAGCCAATTTAAGTATCCATGAGTTAAAACAGCAAAATTATGTAAAATATTTAATATAAAATGATCAAATCCACTAAATGTAGTATTTAACCAATTTGATATAGTTAATAATTCCATATAACCTCCTAATAATTAAATAAAGATTTCCAATTCTTTAAAGTATCTATGTTTGTTTGAATATTATTTTTCCATGTATCATATGGCTCTAGGTAATTTACTTTAATATATCTATATCCTAGATATATTATCAATATTATTCCAATATAGAACATTAATTTAAATCCAATTTTTATCCACTTCAATGTTTTTCTTTTATTCTCTATTTTTTCAAGTTTACTTACTTTTTCTTCTAAAATTTTTACTCTTTCATCTAAATTTGTTCCTTCCATACTCCATCCTACTTTCATATTAATAATAACAAATTTCAAAATAAAAAGATAGATAAAAATCTATCTTCTAATTACTACCATTCCATATTATGCATCCATTACTAATATTACTTGTATTATCTTTTACGCATGTTACATTGGAATCCCATCCCCAGATATTATCAGTATATGTATCGAAGTCATTAGATGATGATTTGCCTTCTATTGTTACTGAAGCTATTTGGTTTCCTGTAAATGCCCCCATGGCGCATGTCATATGATTGCCTTGGTGCCAACAAGTCTCACCTTCTAAAATTCTTACACTACTTGGAATTGTTACTGAAGTTAGTGCGTTAGAACTAAATGCATTGTATCTTATTTTTTTAACACCTTTCCCTAAAACTAATGAATTAATCTGATTACCCATAAATGATCCATAATCTATGATCTCAACTGTATCGGGTATTACAACCGAAGTTAATCCTCTAAATTCAAATGCATATCCTCTTATTTCATTTATTGTTAATCCATTTATTGTTGATGGAATTTTTACATCTTTTGGACCAGTAGTAACTATATTAACGTTACTTAAACCATAATCTGCATAATGAGAAGGAGAAAGACCATAACGTAATTCATTCTTTAAATATTCACTATCTCTACTACAATCATCTGCCGCATCTTGCTCTTCATAACCCAATTCATTAATTAAATAGTTTTTACATGTATTTATGTCAATATCATATGTTATTGATTGTATTGAACTATTATATCCTGTTATTGCTGCGGTACCACTAAATACAACATTGCTTAAACCATAACTTGCATAATCTCTTTCACTTATATCATCATGTAACAAAAAAGATTCTATTTCATTATTACAATATTCTTCTGCATCATATTTTGGAAATTCACTTGAAACATAACTAATACATGTTGGTATATCAATATCATAAGTAACATTTCTTCCAGTAGGACTATAAGTAAAATAAGATTCATCAGTAGGTAAAGAATTTATTACCAAAATATCTTTTTCATCAAGCTCACTTACTATATCAACATCTTCACTATCCGCTACATTTATTCCATTAGAATCGCTAATATTATATTGATAATCCCCATTTGTTACTTGTAATTTTATTATTTTTCCTTGATCATTCATTTCTACATAATATTTCAATTTTGAGTTGCCAGTTAAAGATAATTTGTTAGTTGATCCCTCCGCATTTGTATATCTTTTTACTTTTCCTCCATCTAATAAGTATTGTTGCCTAGCAGTTTTTGCTACTGTATTTACTTCATTACTAAATGAATCTATTCTTGCTTTACTATACATTTTTAATACTGCAGGTAATGCCATTATTACTA
>JAEEGL015069044.1_pt1 | contig 34675 bp, 28 predicted proteins | sample 9134231 | NCBI WGS metagenome assembly JAEEGL01 (sample SAMN16246548, study PRJNA631951) | gut metagenome | biome: gut microbiome; feature: rumen; material: fiber-attached | host: Bos | place: Iran: Karaj | collected 2018-10
ATAAAGCGGCGCCCGAAGAGGTAAAACTTGTTCTGATAGACCCGAAGAAGGTCGAACTCAATATTTACAACGGCATTCCAGATCTTCTTGTCCCGGTTGTCACCGATCCCAAGAAGGCGGCGGGCTCTCTGTCATGGGCGGTGTCCGAGATGGAGAGAAGATTCGGCCTCATCGAGGCGGTGGGAGTCCGCGACGTCAAAGCGTTCAACGAGATCACGAAAAAAGATCCGGAATATGAATTCCTGCCGTACATCGTTATCATCATCGACGAGCTGGCGGATCTTATGATGACCGCTCCCGACAACGTGGAGGAGTCCATCTGCCGTCTGATGCAGAAGGCGAGAGCCGCCGGAATGCACGTCATAATCGGTACGCAGAGACCGTCCGTCGACGTCATTACAGGTCTTATAAAGGCAAACATCCCGTCCCGTATCGCGTTCACGGTGGCGTCCCAGGTGGACTCGCGTACCATCATCGATAGGGCGGGCGCCGAGAATCTGATCGGCCGCGGCGACATGCTTTATCTGCCGGTCAGCGCATCAAAACCCATTCGCGTACAGGGCGCCTACGTTTCCGAGGGAGACGTGGAAAAGGTCGTCACTTTCATCAAAGAGAGAAACGGTACCGACGCTACCTACTCGAAAGAAGTTATCGACCAGATCGAGGAGGCGGCGGAGAAGGTGGGACGCAAGAAGGGCGAAAGCTCTTCCGACGGAGATCTCGGAGGAGACGACGATCCCATGCTCCGGGAGGCGCTGGAGCTTGCCGTCACCAGCGGCAAGATCTCCACGTCCCTGATACAGCGCAAGCTGTCTCTCGGGTACGGCAGAGCGGCGAAGCTCATCGACCGTATGCAGGAACTGGGCTACGTGAGCGAGCCGTCAGGACAAAAACCCCGTGAAGTTCTGATAACGATGGAGCAGCTCATGGAAATGAAGATGAGAGGCGGAGACGACTCCGTAACAGACGACGTTGAAGCCGAAGAATGACCGAAAAGGAGAGAATAATGATCTACTTACTTCTGGCAGACGGATTTGAAGAAGTCGAGGCGCTGACCCCGGTGGATATACTCCGCCGCGGCGGATGTTCCGTCACCACGGTGGGCGTGACCGGCAAAGCGGCTACGGGATCCCACGGGATCGCGGTGTCCTGCGACGTGACGGGGAAGGACGCGCTCCGAATGATTGAGAAAGAACCGCCGGAGATGCTGATCCTTCCGGGAGGAATGCCCGGAACGCTCAATCTCGACAAATGGGACGGGACCGACGCGTTCATAAAGGCGACGGTCGGCGCGGGAGGATATCTCGCGGCTATTTGCGCGGCGCCCACGGTCCTCGGGAACAGAGGTCTTCTGAAAGGTAAAAAAGCAGTATGTTATCCCGGATGCGAGAAGCAGCTTGCAGGCGCGGACGTCGGTGAGGAGAGGGTTGTCAGGGACGGTTTGCTGATAACTGCCAGAGGGGCCGGGTGCGCTATGGACTTTGCCCTCGAACTATTAAAAGTTCTTCGCGGCGACAAAGAGGCGGAGAGGGTCTCCTCTTCCATCATATACGATTGAGCATTCGACAGACTTTGAATTCCCGGCGGAAAGGAGAGGATCGTCATTCATACCGGTTCCATAAAAAAAGATAAAGACGAAATGAGACAGAACTATTCGGCCTTGAGAAATTCGATGGACAAAGAGGAAAAAGCAGGCAGAGACCTCGCCATCTGCGAGGCGGCAACGTCCCTCGTCAGTTTCAGATATGCGGAATACGTTCTTTTATACGCCTCCACTGAGAACGAGATCGACGTCGATCCCATCGCCCTTGCCGCCTGGGAAAAAGGGAAGAAAGTAGCTTTTCCGAAGTGTGAGAAAAACACTCATACGATGAACTATCATATAGTCACGTCCCTTGACGAGCTTACTCCGGATGCGTACGGGATCCGTGAACCTTCCGAGAACCTGCCTGTCTTTGATCCGGAAACGGACTCCGGAAGCGCGGTGTGCTTTGTGCCCGGTCTGGTATACGACAGGTCGGGATACCGCCTGGGATACGGGAAGGGATTTTACGACAGATATCTGTCCGCTTTTTCCGGGTGCAGGATCGGAGTGGTTTACAGCGATTTTATTCTGAATACCGTTCCCCGCGGCAGATATGACGTTACGGTCGACATCCTGCTCACGGAAAAAGGGGTAAAAAAGATAAAAAAATAACGGACCCGCGCGGGAGACCGTACGGAAATGAAGGAAAGGAGGGAACGCGTGAAAGCAAAATCGACGGTAGTCGCTCCGATACTGCTCATCGCAGTATTCGGACTTCTCATTGCAAGTAATTTTATTTTCAGCGCACGTCAGGGAGGAAACGATGATCCCTACCTGGCGAGGATCGTTTTCCAGCTTATCACCTTCGCCCTCCCGTCCCTCTTTTTCTGTACTTTGAGGGGCGCGGAGTATCGTTCGGGACTTCGCATCAGACTCATGCCCGCCTCGACGATCATTTTCATGGTCGCGGCGGCGGCTCTTCTGATAACGGGAAGTCTCCTTCTCGGGATACTGATGAATTCCGTGGCGCCAGAGTCATTCAAACCTTCTTCGGGCAACGGCAACGTGGTCTACACCGTGATCGCGTTTGCGCTTCTCCCCGCCATCACGGAGGAAGTTCTTTTCCGGGGGATCATCCTGACAGAATACACGTCCCAGGGGGTTGCGTGCGCAGTGGCGATGAGCTCGCTGACGTTTGCGATGAGCCACTTCAGCTTTGTCAGATTGCCCATATATATCTTTTGCGGGGTCGTCCTTGCCGCGGTGACTTTCGCTACGAGGTCGCTGATAGCTTCGATGGCGGTTCATCTGGTGAATAACGTTTTCGTTCTATTTTTCGAGAGTACTGCCGTGAACATAGCACGGCGGCAGAACATAAGCAGCGTACTTGCTTTGTTTATACTTATTTCCGTCGCTCTCATCGCGGCGGTGGTCATGGCTTTCGAGGCGGCTTCGATCTATAAGGCCCTGGGCCGGGGAAACGCCGATTCCTCGTACTTGCCCGATCCGGGCGAGAAGAAAGGCGCGGTGAGATCCTTCAGCGAAGCTTTTTTCTCACCCACGTTCCTGATACTCGTCGTTCTTTGGGCGGCGCTCACGTACGCTTTGCCGATCGCAGTGCGTAACGGATAACGGAACGGACCGATAATACGAAAAGGAAGGTGCCGGAAAATGAATAACGGCGAAATGAACGACCGTCTCCCGAAGAAGGGACCGGTCGGTGATAATTCTCCGAAAAAAACCGGGGGTACTGCCGGGAGAGCGCCGGAACGTCCGAGACGTCCCGTTCGCGCCGTACGTCCTTCGAGAAGAGTGGAGGACACGGTAAAGACAGTCTCCGGCGGAAAAGACGTGAACGGGCAGAACCCTGTCCGGAACGAGACGTCCCGCCGTCAGGTCCACGCATTGCGTCCCGCCCCGACCGGGGACAAAAGCGAGCAGAACCCGCCCGTCGCTGAAAAAACGGATCATAGCAAGCAGATACCCATCCCCGACAGATTTGCCGCGGAGATGACACAGATCGGCGAAACGGCGAAAAAATATCCCGAGGAAAAGGGCAGAAAAAAGAGAAAAAAGGACACGGACGACGACTCTGAGGGAAGACGCGTTTCCGAAGTCGTTAAGTGTATCGCATACATCACGTTTGTCGTTGTAGCCGCGATCCTGATCTCGATTTTTGTGGTCATGGTCGCAAACGACATGTACGCCTTCGTTAAGTCTGCGGATCCCGTGGAGGTGACGATACCCGAAAATGCCACGCTTAACGAGGTGGCGGACATCCTCCACGAAAACGGGATCATAAAGTACCCCGGCATTTTCAAGATGTACGCAAAATTCAAAAAAGACCCCTGCGACTTCCACGCGGGGGAGTATACGATCACGGCGCAGCTGGGGTATAAGGAGCTGCTGGGAGAATTCAAGCCCAAGACCCCGCAGGGGGTGTCATGGGTGACTATCCCGGAGGGCTTTACCACGGACGAGATAATCGATCTTCTGGTGGAGACCGGCATCGGGACCCGCGAAAAATACGTGGAAGTAATCAATAACGGCGAGTTCGACTACTGGTTTGTCGACGAACTGGGCAACGAAATGTGGGGAGGTGACGGCATATGGATGAAAATCTACAAGGATAATGTAGAAGACGAAAAAACACTTAATTATGCGGTCACCTACGATAAGGATAAAAACGTTCAATGTGGTAATAACTCTGGCGCAACGGTGGAAGGAAATATCGTTTACTCAGACGGGAAACTGAACGTTATGGCAAAAATCCCCTTGACGGCATTGGGCATTTCAGACAAGGACCTTTCTAAAGAAACAAAACTGGGTGTTACTTTTATGAGAATCTCCGGAACATCTGAAGACGGATGCGCAGGATGCCTTGCTTATGGAGCGTTTTATGGCGCTGGAAATAAAAAAAGCCACGGATTAAAGGAAATTGGAACCATCAGTTTGAATAAGCCTGACGGAAATGGAACGATGGCGGCGACCCGAATCGACACAGCTCCTAATTTCTCCGCTCCGATTACATCTGAAACGTGGGGCGGAGTGGCACAGAGGATCTCATCCTCGGAAAAGAACTGTGTTTTGTATAACTGCAACGCAACGGCTGAAGATGTCACGGCGGAAATGTATTATGTATACGATGAAGAGTACTTTTACGTCGGAATGGTTTCTCCGGATTCCGATGTTGCGGGTGGAAATCAATGGTGGGGTGCCGACGGCAGATTCTACCGTCTCGACGGTTATCTTTTCCCTGACACCTACGAATTTTACAACGCCTCCAGCGAGTGGACGGTCATCAATAAAATGCTGTTCCGGTTCAACACGATTTTCACGGAAGAATACCGTGAAGGAGCGGAAAGCATGGGCTTTTCGGTGGACGATATCATAACGATCGCTTCTATTGTGGAGAAGGAGGCGGGCAGCCCCTCCGATTTCAGCACGGTTTCGTCCGTGTTCCACAACAGACTTAACAACAGCGCGGAATTTCCGTATCTTGAGACGGACGCTTCGATCGTCTACGCCATCCAGCACGAGACGGGGAAGAGACCGAAACTCACGGAAAAAGATATGGAATTCGATTCTCTGTACAACTCGTACACTCATCCCGGACTGCCTCCGGGGCCGATATCAAATCCCAGTAACAGCGCGATGCTTGCGGCGCTGAATCCGATCCAGACGAATTACTACTTCTTCGTATCCTCCGGAGATAAGACGTACTTCTCGGTCACAAGAGCGGAGCATGAAGCGAAAGTGGCGGAGATCAGAGCCGGTCTCGAAGAAGAAGCAGCTCCTGAAGAATAAAAAAACGGGCTGTCTTGCAACTGTTCCGAAGGACAGTCTGTCAAGCCGGCCCGTTTTAAGATCGCGACGGTGCTTATTCTTGTTCCCGGTCCTTTCCGCTTTCCGCGGCTTTCTTCCTTTTCCTTCTGTGCGCGAACGATTTGTTGATCTCCGCTCCAATCAGAAGGATTATCATGCAGATATACATCCAGAACATGAGGAGGATAAGCGCGGTGAGACTGCCGTAGAGATACGACGCGCCTCTGGAATAAATGGCGTACAGCGAGTAGATGTAGGAAAAGAGGATCCATCCGGCCGCCGCGAACACCGCTCCCGGCAGATGATAGATGAACTTTTTTCCGATGTAGTCGCCCCGTCTGTTTGCCGCGAAATACAGGATCCAGAAGAATATCGCTATGAAAACGAAGATCACCGGAGCGCGGAACGCTATGACGGAGTCAATGACTGTTTTGAATTTCGGAAAAGCCGATACCGCGGCATTGTGAAGCAGCTTGCCGAAAAGGATCAGGGCGATCGTCAGGATCATCATCACGAGGAATGCGATCGTATATACGATCGACATTACGACGTCTCTGATGAACGAGTTTGACGGATGTGATTTGTATATGGTCGCGATTCCTCCGCGGATGGAGTACAGCGCTCTGGAAGCCATCCAGAAAGCGGTGATCGCCGACAGGGATATGAGGTTGATCGGGGGCCTTTCATAGAGCTCCGCGAGAACGTCCATATAGAATCTCCCGATATTGGGAGGAAGGTTCCCGCCGAAGGAGACCATCAGACTGTATGCTCCGTCCGGAATGAGGAAACCGGACAGGCTGATGAGCAGCATTATGAAAGGGATCGAGGAAATAACGAAGAAAAACGATGCCTGGGCCGCGTAGACAGTGACCCTGTCCTCGAACATTTTGTCCAAAAAACTCTCCCCGAATGAAGCGATGCGTCTGACATTCAGAGATTTACTTTTTCTTTTCAATGTTATATTCCTTTTTCGCAGCGTGAAAGTTCCCGGGACTTGAGAGATGGATTCAGCGCGGATGCGCGCTCTCTTACGTTACCGTGCTGTAATACTTACCATACTCTTTTTTATGGATTTTATCACATTTTATTCCCGCTGTCAACGGCGGGTTGTCGACGGTTTTCGAGCCGTCGCCGAGGAGGGCTTATGTTTTACGTAGGATGCCATATGTCAAAAACGGGCGGATACAGCGGTACCGCCGAAAAAATCCTTAAGATGGGCGGGAACACCTATCAGGTCTTTACTAGAAACCCGAGAGGGAGCGGCGGCTCCGCCGCCGATCCGGCGGATCTTGCCGAGCTGAACAGGATCGTCCGGGAAAACGGGATGCATCCGCCTCTGGCTCACGCTCCGTATATCTATAATCCCTGCGCCGCGGACGAGCATATAAGGGAATACACCGCCGACACAATGAGGGCGGAACTTATGATGCTGGAGGGGATCGACGGCGCCATCTATAATTTTCACCCGGGCAACCACGTCGGTCAGGGTGCGGACGAGGGAATACGCCTCATAGCCGGAATGCTTAATTCGATCCTATGGGAAGGAATGAAGACCACCGTTCTGCTTGAAACAATGGCGGGAAAGGGAACGGAGATCGGGAGGACTTTCGAGGAGCTGGCCCGGATCATCGATCTGGTGGAGCCGGCTCTGCGGGATCACATGGGTGTGTGTCTTGATACCTGCCACGTTCACGACGGCGGATACGCAATTTCCGAGGATCCCGCCGCAGTGCTCGCGGAGTTCGACCGTGTCGTGGGACTTGACCGGCTTCGGGCGATCCACGTGAACGACAGCAAAAATCCCGTTGAGGCGCACAAGGACCGTCACGCGAAGCTGGGAGAGGGATACATAAAGAGTGAAGCGTTCGAGTATCTTGTGAACTGTGACGAACTCGAGGGGGTGCCTTTCTATCTTGAAACGCCCAACGACGAGGCGGGATATGAGAGAGAGATAGCGTATCTCAGATCACTCAGAAAAAAGGATTGACAGATTTGAAAAAGACTGATAAATATTCCCCGGAGCTCTTGCGTGAACTGTACGCGAGGATGCGCATAGAACGTGACGGCGGGACGGCGCCTGCGGAACTTTTTGATCTCGTATCGTCTCTTGACGGGGACGGGGGATCGGTTACTGCCTTCTCCGCGGTGAGCGCAAGGGATTTGAGGGCGGATGCCTTCCGCGAGGACGAAGGGAAGACCCTACTTACCGGCGAAACGGAGAACGGTTTTGCCGTGACGCGCTTTAAACTGACTTCCGACACTGCGGAATGATCCGGGGAAGCCTATGAAAAGAGAATTGATGACAGTTTCAGAAATAACAAAAGCCATAAAGGACGGAGCCGCGTCGCCGGACGGGGTATGCCGTTCTTTTCTCGCACGGGCGGAGGACGATCCGCTCGGCGCGTTTATCACTCGCACCCCGGACGAGGCGCTTCGCGGGGCGGAGTCCGTCGCTAAACGTTTGAAAGACGGGGAAAGTCTGCCTCTCGCCGGGGTCCCGGTAGCGATCAAGGACAATATTTGTGTTGAAGGCGCAAGATGTACCTGCGCGTCGAAAATGCTCGAGCGCTTTGTCCCGACTTACAGCGCGACTGTCTGGGAACGTCTCGAGCGGGCGGGAGCGGTGCTTGTGGGCAAGACGAACCTCGATGAGTTCGCGATGGGCTCGTCAGGCGAGACTTCCTTTTTCGGAGGAACTAAGAATCCCTACGACCCCACACGCGTCGCCGGAGGCTCATCAAGCGGATCCGCCGCGGCTGTGGCGGCAGGGTACGCCGCGGCTGCTCTCGGATCGGATACGGGTGGATCGTCCCGCCTCCCGGCGTCATTTTGCGGAATAGTTGCGCTGAAGCCCACCTACGGGACCGTATCCCGTTTCGGCCTTGTATCCTTCGCGCCGTCGCTGGAGCAGATCTGCCCCATGACTCTGACAGTCGGGGACGCCGAGTTGATTTACCGCGTCGTCTCCGGCGTGGATCCGAGAGATATGACGTCGGTCGATCCGGACGCCCGGGACGGCAAGCACGTTCACGAAATGAAGATCGGCGTGTGGTCGCCTCCCGGCGTAACGGAAGACGTAAAATCCGCTCTGCGTGACGCCGCCGGGATGCTCGCCGCATCCGGCGCGGCCGTGACAGAAATAGGATCTTTCTTTGACCCTGCGGAAGCGGCGGCGGTCTACGTCTCAGTGTCCTCCGCGGAGGCCTCGTCGACTCTGTCCCGTTACGACGGGATAAGATTCGGATATTCTGCCGGAACTCCGGAGGAGACCCGGGGCGAGGGATTCGGCAAGGGCGTTATCGACCGGCTCGTCACCGGCGCATACGTGCTTACGGAGAAAGGCGGCTCCGCATATCGGAAAGCGCTGTCAAAGAGGGTGCGCCTTACGGCCGCGGCGGAGGAGATGACGTCCCGGTACGACGTGGTACTCATGCCCGCTGTACGCTCGGCGGCACACCGTCCGGGCGAGGGCAACGGTCCCTCGGAGGACGGATTCAGCGTAATTGCGAACCTCAGCGGAATGCCTTCTCTCACCGTTCCGGTGAGACTGAACGGCGACGGTCTTCCCGTCGGAGTTGGCCTTCTCGCGGCGAGATTCCGTGAGGCGGACCTTTTTGCTGCCGGTCGGGCGATAGAGCAGGCGCGGGGACCGTTTCCGCGTCCGTCCCGGGAGGTGGAATGATGGAAGAATTTATTCCCGTCATCGGTATCGAAATTCACGTGGAACTGAAAACAAAGTCCAAGGCGTTTTGTTCCTGCTCCGCCTCATACGGCGGTGAGCCGAACACGCGGTGCTGCCCCGTATGTCTCGGAATGCCGGGGACCCTGCCTATGCTGAACGGCGAGGCGGTGCGCCTCGCCGCGCTTGCTTCCGCCGCCACAGGATGCAAAGTGGCGAAAAGGTTCGGATTCGACAGAAAAAACTACTTTTACCCGGATCTTCCGAAAGGGTATCAGATCACCCAGCGCGACACGCCGATCGGAAGTGACGGGGTCGTCCGTATCGTTTCGGGAGGCGAACAGAAGGATATCCGCGTCGAACGGATCCAGCTTGAGGAGGACGCGGGGAAGCTGGTCCACCATCCCGGAGACGGCGTGACTCTCTGTGACTTTAACAGATGCGGCGTGCCTCTGATCGAGATAGTTTCGCGGCCCGATATGCGCTCCGCAGCAGAGGCAGTGGCGTACGTTGGAGAGATACGGCGGATAATGCGCTTTTACGGAATCTCCGACTGCAAAATGAACGAGGGCTCCCTCAGGTGCGACGTGAACGTGTCAGTTATGCGGGAGGGATCCGAGGTGTGCGGGACCAGATGCGAGATCAAAAACATCAATTCGCTGAACTACACGGCGAAAGCTATCGAGGCGGAATTCGAACGTCAGTGCGGGATCATTTCCTGCGGAGGGGACGTCGTCATGGAGACGCGCCGCTTCAACGAGGACACCGGCAAGACCGAGCGTATGCGCGACAAGGAGACCGCCCTCGACTACCGCTTCATCCGTGAGGCGGACATCCCGGACGTGACTCTTGACGACTCATATGTCGAAGAACTGCTCCGCGAGGTCGGCAGGACTCCCGCCGAACGGATGAAAGAGTGGCGCGACAGATGGAATGTGAGAGAGGACGACGCGTCGGTGATTTGCTTTTCGAGAGAAATGGCGGACTACTTTGAGCGCGCCGTCACGCAGTGTTCCGAGCCTCGGGCAATCACCTCGCTCACCGTGGGGACCGTTATCCCGGAATACGGGGACGCCATACCTTTCCCTCCTGAGTATCTTTCCCGTGCGGCTGATTTTTTCGCTTCGGGGAAGCTGACGTCCACGGCAGTAAAAAAACTGATAAAGATCATGGGAGAAACCGGACTCGATCCGGACCGGGCGGCGGAGGAAAAGGGACTGTTGACGCTCTCCGACAAGGAAGAGATCCGGCGACTGATCTCCCGCGCAGTCGCAGACGATCCACGCTCCGCGCACGACGTGAGAAGAGGTAAAACAAAGGCTAAGGCAGCTATAGTCGGCGGAGTGATGCGGCTGTCACGCGGCGCCGCCGATCCGCGGATCACCGCGGAGGAGGTAGACGCGTTCTTCGCGAAGGACGGCGACTGACTCAGACCGAAATCAAGACGCTTCATGAAAAATGAGGCGTCTTTTTTTGTGTCCTGACGAAAAACCGCAGTCCCGGTGGAGGGAGGCCGCAGAATCGTGATCGGAAATGGCGGGAATGTGCTAAAACTCGGATTTAATCGGAAAAAAGCAAAAAATCGGCGTTTTACATAAAAACATTTGTTCTTTTTGGGCGAAAAAACGGAAAAATCGTCAATTTTTCGAAAAAAAACTGATTTTTTTTGAACAAAACACTTGCGTTTTCTTCCGTCATGCATTATAATAATGGCAACAAAGTGGAGCGAAATGCCACAAAATGGATGAAAAGGGAGGGATAATCATGCTGATGGGCAAGTATTCCCATTCAATCGATTCCAAAAACCGGCTGATCGTCCCGTCCCGTTTGAAGGATCAGCTCGGGCCAATCGTCACCGTCATAAAGGACGTCGGCGGATGCCTCAGCATGTATTCCGAGAAGGAATGGAACGCATACTGCGCGGAACTTCAGTCGAAGAGCAAATCCGAGGTCCGCGAGATAGCCAGATATTTGTATTCGAACGCCATTGAAGTCCAGCCTGATTCCCAGGGCAGGATACTGATCCCCCAGGAGATGCTGGAATACGCCGGCATCACCAAAAACGTTATGACCATCGGATGCGGCAAGTACGCCGAGATATGGGCCGAGGAAAGATGGAACGAACAGGACCTCGGCAGCGAGCCGGAAAACATGGCGGCGCGGATGGCCGAGCTCGGACTGTAACGGAGATGGAGTTCAGGCACGCATCGGTACTGCTTCGTGAGACTGTGGACGCGCTCGCACCGGAGCGGGGCGGCGTATTTGCGGACTGCACCGCCGGAGGCGGCGGACACTCGTACGAGATCGCGAGACGGCTTCCCGAAGACGGAAGGCTGATCTCCATCGACCGGGACCCGGACGCGGTCGCGGCGGCGACGGCAAGACTCGCCGTGTTCGGAGACAAGGTGACGGTGATCAAATCGGACTACTCCGACGTCGGCACGGTGCTTGACTCGGTCGAAGCTCGCCCGCTGAACGGAATCATGTGGGATCTGGGCGTTTCCTCATTCCAGCTGGACGAGGAAGACCGCGGATTTTCCTATGTGAAGGACGCGCCGCTCGATATGCGAATGGATCGCTCCGGCGGGATCACCGCGGCTGACGTGGTGAACGGATACTCCGTCGAGGAACTGAAACGGATAATATGGGAGTACGGCGAGGAAAAATTCGCCGGACCCGTTGCGAGGAATATAGTAAAGGCGAGAGAAAAGAAGCAGATAGAGACCACCGGCGAACTTGCCTCGCTTATCGCGGAGGCTATGCCAGCGGCGGCGCGGAGAGCCGAATCGCAGCATCCCGCGAAGCGGACTTTCCAGGCGATCCGCATCGAGGTCAACGGTGAGCTCGATCAGATCGAACCGTCCATCCGGGCGGCGGTGGAAAGACTATCCTCCGGCGGGATCGCGGCGGTGATCACGTTCCACTCTCTTGAGGACCGGATCGTTAAGAGGACCTTCGCAGATCTCTCGACCGGATGTACGTGCCCTCCGGAATTTCCGGTATGCGTGTGCGGAAGAAAACCGATCGTCGAACACGTGACGAAAAAGCCCGTTGTCCCGTCCGGGAACGAGATAGTTGAAAACCCGCGCGCACGAAGCGCGAAACTGAGGATAGTCAGAAAACTGTGACCGCGCCGTGGCGCGGAAGAATTTGAAAGAAAAGGAGGCAGAGCGTAATGACTTATCAACCGTCAGTGAGACAGATGAACAGCCGTCGCTCTGCCGACGAACTTTTAAGGCGATACGAGGCGAACGCGGCAGCCCGCAGACAGGGAGCGCGCAGACCGGTCGCGCAACAGAGGCCGGCTGCCGCGAGAAACGCAAGCGCCGCGTACGCGGGGCAGGTCCGCCGTCCCGCGGCGGGAGCGTACAGCAGGGAAGCGTACTACGACGCGCTCCGCAGAAAACAGATCGAAGAGAGAATCCGCCGGGAGGAAATGAGACGCGCCGCCGAGGAGGAAAGGCGCAGGAGAAGACTCGAATACCTGAAGGCGTGTGAGAAGAAACTCAAGGCGGAAAAGGCCGCTCAGATAAAGAAAGAAAAAGCGGCGTCCCGCGCCGAGGCGAAACGGATCGAGAAAGAGAAACTCGCAAAGGAAGTCAAAATCGCGAAAAACCGCATTTCTCTCTCCTTTGTGGCGATCTTGGCGATCGCTGCGTGCCTCGTCATGGCTGTCATTTACAGCTTTGCCCGGGTGAGCAACTCCACGAGGACCCTTTCCGAGTCAAAAAGCAGACTTGAAGCTCTGAAGGCTGAAGAAGATGAACTTGATTTTGCTTTGAGTCAGAAAAACGACGTACGGATCGTTGAACAGATAGCTACCGAAAAGATCGGGATGGTCAAGGAAGGCGCCCTTGAAAAACGGTACATCAATATGTCCGCGGGCGATTACATCGAGCTTGAGAACACGGAGACGGAAGAGCAGAAGAGCAGAAGCCCGCTTGGAACGGTTCTCTCGTCCTTCTCCTCGGCATTTGACAATCTTATGGATTACGTCGGATGAGAAGACGCGCGGGACCGTGACAGTATAATTCAGGCCGGGACCTCATAATATATGTAATGAAAAAGCACGGGTCGGCAGGCAAGCCGCGCCCGACGCATCGTGGCACAATGAACTTGTGCCGCTTTGCGATAATTAGGGGAATTTTATGGGAACCGAAAAAAACAGAACAGACAGAAAAACGTTTCACAAACTTGTGATCGCTTTTTGTCTTTTTACGGTCGCCGCTCTGGTAATAATCGTCCGCCTGGCGTTCTATCAGGTGAAAGATTACAAGGTATATCAGGATCGGGTTATCGACCAGATGACGGTGACTGCAGACGTGAATCCGAGGAGGGGGAATATCCTCGATACAAACGGTAATCCGCTGGCCACCAACAAGACTGTATATAACGTGATTATTTCACCGAGCGATATAAAAGACTACCAGCAGACGGTCGACGAAGCGAACAGTGACGCGAAAAACGACAACGACGTTTTGTTCGACTGGACGTCTTCCGACGGGAAAGCGTCTTACCGCGGTACTGACGTTAAAGAATTCGTCTGTACGTTCCTCTCTTCCATCCTTGATGTGGACTACGATTTTGTCTGGGAAAAGGCGTCCAAGGAAAACAGGATGTACGAGTTGATAAAGAAGGACGTAGAGGAAGACGTAAACGGTGAGATCCGGCTCATCATAGCAAAATACGGTCTGACAAACCAGGTCTACGACCGGGCGTCGACCAAGAGATTCTATAACTACGGCGATTTGGGCTGCCACGTGATCGGATTCACTAATTCCGACGGGGTGGGCATCTACGGCCTGGAAAAATACTATAACAATATTCTCGAAGGTACGTCGGGAAAATATATCCTCGCGCAGGACGCGAAAAAGAGAGATATGCCTTTCGAGTATGAGACCTACGTTGAGACCGAGAACGGCAACACGGTGATCACAACGCTCGACAGATACGTCCAGGAGGAACTTGAAAATCAGCTGAAGGCCACATATTACGACTCGGCTGCAGGGAACCGCGTCACGGGTATCGTAATGGACGTGGAAACGGGCGGCATCCTTGCTATGGCGACGTATCCGTCCTTCGACCTCAACTCCCCGTATGAGCTGGATGAAGATTCCATGAAGGAACTGGCGGCTCTTGAGGAGGGAACGGAGGAGTATGATAACAAGAGACTGGAACTGCTTTTCAGGATGTGGTCCAACAAAGCGATCACCGAGACTTATGAACCTGGTTCAACGTTCAAGATAATCACCACCGCTGCGGCGCTTGAGGAACAGGTGGTCACATTTGATACACCTTTTACCTGCACCGGTTCGCTCATGGTGCCCGGCTATCCGAGACCCATTGCCTGCCACTATGAGGCGGGGCACGGAACGCTGGCTTTCCGTTACGGACTCCAGCAGTCCTGCAACCCCACGCTGATGCAGGTTGCTGCGCTCCTCGGAGAGGATAAATTCTACGATTATTTTGAATCCTTCGGCTACACGGGCAAAACGGGGATAGACCTACCGGCGGAAACCGGCGGGATCTATTCCTCAAGGAACGATTTCAACGGTGTGTCACTGGCGGTCTACTCGTTCGGGCAGACGTTCAAAACGACTCCGCTCCAGCAGCTCACCGCCATCGCGACTATTGCGAACGGAGGGTACTACAAGACGCCCCATCTCTTAAAAGAGATAGTGAATGAAGACGGCAAAGTCGTAAAGACGTATGAAACGGACGTGCGGCGGCAGGTAGTCAGCACGGACGTCTGCAAGTCCATAGCCGAAGTGCTCGAGGACGGCGTATCCCATGAAGGCGGCGCGAAGAACGCATACGTCAGGGGCTATAAAGTCGCGGCGAAGACCGGTACTTCCGAAAAGAGAGACAAGGTGGACGAGTACGGAGAAAAGTCGTACAGAGTCGGTTCCTGCGCGGCGTTCGCACCGTCCGACGATCCGAAGATCGCCGCGATCATCGTCGTGGACGAACCTATGAACGGAGCGGTCTACGGAAGTATTGTCGCCGCGCCGTACATTTCAAAACTGTTTGCAAATCTTCTGCCCTACTACGGTGTGGAAAAGCAGTATTCCGAAAAGGACCTCGATTCAATGGAGATAGTGGTCCAGGGATACGTCGGTTCCTCTACCGAAACGGCGCGTCAGGATCTTATCGCGAAAGGTATCGGTTTCGATATCGTTGGTGACGGCGATACGGTGACAGCTCAGATACCCGAGGACGGAACGGTCATGAGCAGCGACAACGGCAACGTGATCATCTATTGCGGAGAGGCGACGCCGGAAGCGACCGTGGAAGTTCCGGACCTGTCCGGCGCAGCGGCGGACGTGGCGAACGGATTGCTTGCAAGCAACGGGCTCAACGTGAAGGTGAACGGATCATCGTACGGTTCGTCCACTCAGGTGGTGAGTCAGGATCCCGCCGCCGGTACCATGGTACCGCGGGGAACCGTCGTACAGATCGAACTGATGTATATGAACGGTACCGAATGACAGAACGGCGGGGTGTCTGCGGAAGTTGAAAGATAAATCGACTTCCGGAGGCGTCTTATGAAACTAAAGGATCTTCTGAAAGATACCGAGGTTTTGAAATGGAATGCCGATCCGTCGGCTGAAATCGGCGGGATCGCGTCCGATTCGAGGAAAATCAAGGCGGGTTACGCTTTTGTAGCTATTCGCGGGACCAAACACGATGGTAACGAGTTTGCGGCGGATGCGACCCGCCGGGGAGCGTCGGTCATTGTCACCGACAGGCCGGAAGCCGCGGCAGAAGCAGGCGTTCTCGTTAAAAACGCGAGGAACGCCGAGGCCGTCATGTGGAACCGCGCCTGCGGGGATCCCTCAAAGGATATGACGGTGATCGCGGTTACAGGCACTAACGGCAAAACGTCTACCTGCTTTATGTTGAGGGAGATATTTGCGGCGGCCGGACGCACGCCCGGGATCATCACCACGGTGAGGTCGTCCGTCGGAGACAGGCAGATCGATACCGGAGGCGGATCCTCGGTGTCGGACGCTGACGCCGCCATGACGACGCCGGACCCGGAGATATTTTATCCCACCGTGAAAAAAATGAGGGATGCCGGAGCCGACGTGCTGATATTCGAGGCGTCGTCTCATGCACTCGATCAGCGAAAACTCGATCCGATCGCGCCGGACGTCGCGGTGTTTACAAATCTTTCCGAGGAACACCTTGACTATCACGGCACGATGGAGAATTATTTTCTTGCTAAGGCGCGTCTCGCGGATAAAGCAGCGACCCTCGTGATAAACGCGTCGGACCCGTTTATTTCCCGTCTTTACGATATGTTCCGGAATAAAAAAACCGTAAGGTGTTTTCCGGGAGATAAAAAGGACTACGGCAGCGACACCGTCAGCGCCATAAGAAAAGAACTGCTCGGTATCGGCGGAGTCAGATATCTGTACTATTCCGGCTCGGCCGTGTTTCCGGTATTTTCACCTATCCCCGGAGCATTCACCATATCCAATACTTTGCTCGCCGCGGCGGCCGCCCTTGAAACGGGTGCGGACGTCGGGACGGTTCAGCGCGCTCTCGGAAGAATGAACGGAATACCCGGCAGGCTTGAGAAGATCGACATCGACGCACCGTTTACGGTCTTTGTGGATTACGCTCACACTCCCGCGGCGCTGACGGAGCTCCTCAACACGGTAAGAACGTTCAGAAAGCCGGGGCAACGGATCACGGTCTTGTTCGGATGCGGAGGAGACCGGGACAGGTCGAAAAGAAGGAGAATGGGATCTATAGCGTCCGCTCTCGCTGATTTTACGATTGTAACAAGCGACAACAGCAGGACAGAGGACCCCGGAGCAATAATCGGAGAAATAGTTTCAGGCCTCGACAGGGAAAAGCCGTACGCGGTGATCCCTGACAGAAGAAAGGCCATCGAGTTCGCGCTTTCCGTTGCGGGATGTGACGATATCGTTATTCTGGCGGGAAAGGGACATGAAAAATATGAGATCGACGCCGAAGGGAAGAGACCGTTTGACGAGGCGGAGATCGTCAGGAGGATCCTCCGGGACATATAGACAAACTGCTGCCGACGTATCACGGAGTTTTTGTTAACCAAAGAAAAGGAAGGGTTGGAAGAAAGAAAAATGAGCGTAAAACTGAAATTATGGAATCCGACGGTCCGTGAAATAGCTGACGTCGTGGGCGGTAAAATCGAGACAAGGAACGGCGCCGATGATCATATAAAAATAACGGGGATTGCGACCTCATCCTCCGAGGGAGGAGACGGAGTCATGTTTTGCGCGATCAAGGGGAGCCGGGTTGACGGAGCTAATTACGTTCCCGAGGCCTGTTCCCTCGGCACGGTTTGCGTTATGACGACGGGACTGACCGAGGCGTCTGATGACGTGAAGACGCCGCTTGCGGCGATCATAGTCGAGGACGTTATCCGGGCTCTCGGCGTCCTTGCTGCGCGATACAGAGACAGATCTGACGCGACTTTTGTCGCGGTCACCGGAAGCGTGGGCAAGACTACGACAAAAGAAATGATCGCCTCCGTTATGTCGACTCAGTTCAAAACACATAAGACCAGGGGCAACTTCAACAACGAACTGGGTCTTCCTCTTACTTTGTTCGAACTGGATCCCGAAGACAAAGTTTCGGTAATAGAGCTCGGGATGAGCAACCTTGGCGAGATCGAGTATATGTCGAAGATCGTCCGTCCCGACGTTGCCGTTATCACAAATATCGGGACGTCTCACTTGGCAAGTCTCGGCACACGAGAAAACATTTGCCGGGCAAAAATGGAAATATGCGCGGGTATGAGCGAGAACGGCGTTCTGATCCTTAACGCGGACGAGCCGCTTCTGTTCAACGAATATCTGAAAGCGGACAAGAAGCCGAAGCTGATGAGCGTGTTCAACAGAAACGGAGATTTCCGGGCCGTCAACATCAGGACAAGGACGGACGGATCGACGTTCGATCTGATATATTCGGACAAGGTCGTTACAAACGTCGAAGTAAGCGTGCAGGGAAGGCACAACGTTTATAACGCTCTGGCCGCGTTTTCCGTCGGCCTGGTCCTCGGCCTTGACGTCGAAAGCATTAGAGCCGGCGTGGCGTCATATCTCGGCACCAACATGAGACAGTCCATTTACGATGTCGGCGGGATCACGGTGATCGACGATTGTTACAACGCAAGTCCCGAATCCATGCGCGCCGCGATCGACGTCCTTGTCTCTCTTGCCGCGAAGAATAACGGAACTCCGGCGGCGCTTCTCGGGGATATGCTTGAACTGGGAGAATACTCGCGCCTGCTCCATGACCAGCTCGGCCAGTATGCGGCCGGTGCGAAGGTCGTCAAACTGTTCTGTTACGGCAAGATGAGCGACGTGGTAGCCGAAGCTGCGATAAAAAAGGGCGTCCGCGCCGAAAACGTATTTTCATGTCTCGATACCCGCGATCCGCAGACTATGGCGGATATGATAATAAATACCCTTTCTCCCGGCGACGTTCTCCTCGTTAAGGCGAGCCGCGGAGTCCACGCCGAAAAGGTGATCGAGATACTCAAAAAGAAAAAATCAAAGAAAAATCCCGTAAAAAAATAAACGGATCATCCTTGCCCGGCCCGTTTATTCCGACAGAGAGGAATGGCACAAATGGAATACAAACTGTTGTTCGTTTTAGCTCTTGCCGTCACGTTTGCTGCTACTGCGCTGATCTCAAGATGGCTGATACCTGTGCTTAAAAGCAGGAAAATGGGGCAGAAAATTCTTGAGATAGGTCCGAGATGGCACAAAAGCAAGGAGGGGACTCCCACTATGGGCGGGATCGCCTTCATCATCCCGGTCGTGCTCGTCGGGGTGTGCGGGAGCGTGTTCCTTTGGATAAGGGACGGCGCGTCGTCTGCTCTCCCGCTGGTATTGACTCTTGCCCTCGGACTTATGGGGGGACTCATCGGATGTATCGACGATTCCGCGAAACTGAGGAACAAGAGAAACGAAGGACTGACGGCTCCGCAGAAGTTTCTTCTGCAGCTTGCTGCTACGGCTCTGTACCTGGTGGGAATGACATACTTCTGCCGCATGTCGACGATGTTATACATCCCTTATTTCAAGGTTTCGTTTGAACTCGGACCGTTTTTCTACGTTTTCGCTATGATCCTGATCGTCGGGATGATGAACAGCGTCAATCTTACAGACGGTATCGACGGGTTGGCGTCAAGCGTGACGCTTGTGGTCGGGATATTCTTCACCGTTGCCGGATTCCTTTCCGGAATGGCCGAACCGGATGGTTCGCTTCTCCTTCTGGGCGGGGTAATGATCGGCGGAACGGCCGGATTCCTTGTGTATAATTTTCATCCGGCAAGGGTCTTTATGGGTGACACGGGTTCCATTTTCCTCGGCGGGCTTGTAGTTGGCGGAGCATTTATGATGCGAAATCCGCTCATCGTCGTCGTTGCGGGACTCGTCTTCATACTTGAAACCTTGTCAGTTATGCTTCAGGTGGCATATTTCAAGCTGACCCACGGTAAACGTCTCTTCAAAATGTCCCCGATCCATCACCACTTTGAGCAGTGCGGCTGGTCTGAGGTAAAAATAGTCCTTGTGTTCTCTGCCGTGACCTTTGTACTGTGCGCGGCGGCGTTGTTCGGGCTCAGGACGGTAATCTGACGTGATATAACTCTCTATCCGATATGAAAGGAGGGCGCACAGTGAAAAATAATAACGCATTCGGAAGAAGGCCTTCAAGGCGCCCAGACTATCTTAGCGGGATGGGGAGATCGAAGCCTTCAGGGAACTCGTTCGGACGCAAAAACAGAAGCGGGCGTGAGCTTTCAAGGAAAGATGGAAACGAGCTGGCAAGCCGGAACGCAGAAATACGCGCCCTGAGAGAACAAAAAAAAGAAGCCGAGTGGCAGCAGGACATTGAACGTGTCCGTGGCGGCGTGGACAAGATCATGCTGGGGATCGTTCTGCTTCTCGTGACGTTCGGCTCAATAATGGTATTCAGCGCAAGTTATCCCACGGCTCTGTCCGAATTCGGCAACGGATTTGCATATCTGAAAAAGCATCTCCTTTACGTTGCCATCGGCGCTGTCGCGATGATCGTGATATCGGTCATCCCTTACCGGGTTTATAAAAAATGGGGACCGTTCGCCGCATACGGCGTCGCCATGCTCCTTCTGATGGCGGTTCTGGTCATCGGTACCAGCGAGGGCGAGGCGAAAAGATGGATATACATCGGGTCGTTTTCCATCCAGCCCTCGGAGATCATGAAGGTGTCACTTGTGCTGATACTTGCCTGGTATATTGACAAATATCGCGACAGGATGAAGGAATGTTCCGGCAAATGGGAGAAGATCCGGTATAACGTTTTATATCCGTTTGCTTTCATCGGACCGGCATGTTTGCTGGTGATTATGGAAAAACACCTTTCCGGAACGGTTATTCTTGCACTTCTGGGAATCTCCGTTATGCTTGTCGGAGGCTGTGACGTGAAACTGACGGTGATCACGTCCCTGATCCTCGGGGCCGCCACCGTGGGAGTGTTTATCGCCACTCATCCGTACGCTTTGAAGCGGCTGACGACGTTCACCTCGGAAAACGTAGATATCCATAACGAGGGGTGGCAGACGTTCCAGGGGATCCTTGCCATCGGTTCGGGAGGCATGTTTGGGCTGGGTTTCGGACAAAGCAATCAGAAATACAGTTACGTTTCCATGGCGCACAACGACTTTATTTTCTCTATCTGGTGCGAAGAGCTCGGATTCATCGGTGCAGTCATGCTTATTGCGCTGTTTGTGGCGTTCATCTGGCGGGGATACGTTATCGCCATGCGCGCCCCCGATATGTTTTCGACACTTCTCGTGTTCGGTATCGTGACGCAGGTCGGAGTTCAGGCGTTCCTCAACATGATGGTCGTCTGCGACATCATCCCGAATACGGGCATATCACTGCCGTTTATCTCTTACGGCGGATCGTCCCTTATCATGCTGATGGCGGAAATGGGCATAGTACTGTCGATCTCACGCCAGTCGTACAGGAAGAAAACGATAATCTGACCGGAGGTGCTCAATGAGAGTTCTTATGACCGGAGGAGGAACGGGGGGACACGTCAATCCCGCTCTTGCCATTGCAAACACCATAAAGAAAAATGATCCGGAAGCAGTAATAGCATACGTCGGGACCAAACGGGGCATCGAATCTCGCCTTGTTGAAAAAGCGGGATATCCTCTGTATTTTATCGAGGTGAGAGGCATCAAAAGGTCGCTTTCCCCGTCGAATATCAAGGCCGCGTACCTTGCGCTGATCTCCCCGGTCAAGGCGAGGTCTCTGATCAGGGAATTCAGACCCGATATCGTTATAGGGACCGGCGGATACGTTTCCTGGCCTGTGGTCAAAGCGGCGGCTTCCATGGGTATTCCGACGGCGCTTCACGAGTCAAACGCAATCGCGGGCGTCGCGGTGAAAATGCTTCAGAATAGCGTAGACAGAATATATCTCAACTTCGAGAAGACGGCGGAGACCATCAGCGAGAAAAACAGGTCCAAGCTGCTCCACGTGGGAAATCCCGTCATGGGCGGATTCAGCGCGATCTCCCGGGAGGAGGCGCGTGAGCGTCTCGGGATCCCCGATAAGTATGAGAAAGTGATCCTGTCCTACGGGGGAAGTCTCGGGGCGGAGAAGGTCAACGACGCAGCGATCGAGATAATGAAGCGGTATACGTGCCGCCATCCGGAGGTGCTTCACTACCACGCCACGGGATCTATCGAGCACGAGATCTGTATGGACATATATAAAAGGGAAGGTCTGGATCAGTATCCGAATATTCAGATGACAGAATATATCTACGATATGCCGCTCCGCATGGCGGCCGCGGATATTACCGTAAGCCGTGCGGGAGCCATGACCGTTTCTGAACTCGCTATGAGCTCCAAGTGTGCGATCTTCATTCCCAGCCCGAACGTGGCTGAAAATCACCAGTATAGGAACGCCAGAGTCCTTGCCGACGCCGGCGCGGCGCTGGTTTACGAGGAAAAAGAACTTGCCGTGCAGCCGGGTCTCATCGCAGAGAAAATCGAGTATCTCCTGTCTGACGATGGGCAGGACGAGCAAAAGAAGATGCGGGAGCGGATCAAGGACTTTGCAACGCTTGACGCCAACAAACTCATTTACGAGGATATTCTGAAACTGGTAAAAGGGAAATAAGAAAAACAAGGGACGTCGGAGGGAGTAACCGAAAATGGTACCGGAGTACAGAAGGACGGTCAATAAGTCCCCGGACCCGCGGGAAAGCGAGCCCGTTCTGTACGTGTACCCTGACGGGATTTATACAAAAAATCAGAAGAGGCAGCGAATTGACAGATTTTTCCGGGGATGGGGCGCCCTGAGAAACGATCCGGCGTGGCGTGATCACCCGGTTCCCGCCCATCAAACCTTTGACGAAGCGGAAAAGAAGGATTTTTATCAAGCAGACGGGGACAGCGACCGTACCTATAAGGTCAGTTTTGATCTGCCCGGATCCGGCGACACAATCCTGGTCAGCCGCGCGACAGATGGGGAAAAAGCCGGAGAAGGCAAAAAAAATGGAGGGCTTTTCGGGTCTTCCCGTGAAAGAAACCGCAAAGATCTCAAAGAAGTCAAGGAAAAAGCGATACGCAGGAGAAGGATCATCGAGCACCGTCGGGGTCTGTTCATCACTCTTATAATAGCGGCGTTTTTCATTGTGATCCTTTCTCTCATTTATAAATTTTTCTTCGTTGTACGGAACATCAGGGTCGAGGGGAACGGGCGGTACACCGCCGAGGAGATCATCGAGGCGTCGGGAGTCCGTTACGGAGCAAATCTCTATTCATTCCGCGCCAGCAGGGCGGGAGAGAGAGTTACTTTCGGTTGTCCGTATATCGAGAGCGTAAAGATCCACCGTGTGGTGCCGAACGGCGTTGTTATGGAGGTGACGGAGGACGTCCCGAAATATTATTCCGTGATACACGGTGAGACCAAGATCCTTTCCGACGGTCTCAGAGTGCTTGATACAGTGAGCGACGGAGAAGAGTTGCCTCAGGGGATGATTAAAGTGATGCTGCCGGAGGTGACGTACTCGGTGGAGGGAAGACTTCTTGTGTTCAAATACGAGCGTAACGATCGGGTGATACATGACATTTTGACCGCGGTCGGTGAAAGTCCCCTGTCCGACAGGGTAAATTCAGTGGACGTCAGAAGTCAGTTCGATATCCGGATCGTTTGCGACGGAAAATATCTTCTTGAACTCGGCAGCTCATCGGACGCAGCGTTGAAACTCAAAACGGCTTCGTACGTACTTGAAGATGAGATGTTCAAGAATGACGACAAGGCGAAAATTGATCTGACTCATCCGGAAAAAACCAGTGTGATCGTGGATAATTCGCTTGTTCTCGATTGATATATGCGTTTGACTAAAACGTTTTGTCAAAAAAAGGCAATAGTCAATATGACGTGAAATACCCTTGAAATCATTGAAAAAACTCCATTTTGCGCTGAAATTTGACCTAATGTCTAAAATATTTTCGAAAATCTCTTGCAAAATCGGGCAGGATAGGTTATTATATAGGGTAGATATTTGTTATCACGTTCCCGGGCGGGACAAGAAATGATAAAAAATCGGATAAGGAGGCAGGGAATATGCCATTTGAATTCGACGAAGGTCAGCAGAGCAAGGTTAACATAAAGGTCGTAGGTGTCGGAGGCGGCGGAGGAAACGCCGTAAACAGAATGATCGTCACCAACGTCCGCGGTGTGGACTTCATTGCCATCAACACCGATAACCAGACGCTCCTCCACTCCAGCGCGACCGTGAAGGTCCCGATCGGTGAAAAGGTCACCAAGGGCAACGGCGCCGGCTCCAATCCCGAGATCGGCGCGAGAGCGGCCGAGGAGAACATCGAAGAGATCAAAAACGCGCTTTCCGGCGCGGAGATGGTGTTCGTCACCGCCGGTATGGGCGGCGGCACAGGCACCGGCGCGGCTCCCATCGTGGCGCGGATCGCTCAGGAAATGGGCATCCTAACCGTTGGTATCGTTACCAAACCGTTCGCATTCGAGGGCCCGAAGAGAATGGCTCAGGCGGAGGCCGGTATCGCTAACCTCAGCCAGTACGTCGACTCTCTCATCATCATCCCCAACGAGAAGCTGAAGCAGATCGGCGAGCGCATCACGCTCCTCAACGCGTTTGAGGTCGCGGACGACGTTCTCCGTCACGGCGTTCAGTCCATCACCGAGCTCATCAACGTTCCTCAGTACCTGAACCTCGACTTTGCGGACGTATCCACCGTCATGAGAAACGCCGGATACGCTCACATGGGCGTTGGCCAGGGCAGCGGCAAGGACAAGGCGGAGCAGGCAGCCAAGGAAGCGATCTCCTCGCCTCTTCTCGAGACGACGATCGCCGGCTCCATGGGTATCCTGGTCAGCATCACCGCGTCCCCGGACATCGAACTGTCCGACATAGACACCGCTTCTTCCATGATCGCCAAACAGGCGCACGAAGACGCGACCGTCATCTGGGGCGTGGCTTTCGACTCAGAGCTTGAAGATCAGATGAAGATCACCATCATCGCCACCGGATTTGACAATAAAAACGAGAAGATCGTTATGAAGAAGCGTGTTGTCGACGAGAACGGCGAGACCAAGACCGTCGAGGTCATCCCCGAGGATCTTCCCGAGGTGGGCGAGTCCAACGTTCCGGACGACGACATCAACGAGATCATGGAGATGCTCAAGAAGAACCGCAACTGATAGGAAATATTAAAGAGCTTTGTCTCAGCGGAGAATCCGCGGGACAAAGCTCTTTTTTGTTATCATATCATTTTGCCGACACATCTGTCACCGGTTATTCCGGTCAGGATCGCGTCCCTGATCTCCGCGACGTCATCCTTTCCCCCGGAGAATTCCACCTCGACGTAGTGCTCCGAGTGGCCGACTGCAGTTCCGTTTTCCTCTTTCTCAACCAGCACCTTCACGGGATCCTCCCGGTGCCGTTCGACGTATTCCCGGAGCAGGCCGTTCTTTATTTCTGCCTCCGCGGCGGAGAGCCGTCTCAGACGGTCGCGTTTCTCGTTCATGCCCAGCTGTCCCTCCATCGACGCCGCTTCGGTGAGCGGGCGGGATGAATAGGGGAAAACATGAAGATGGAGAAACTTTGTCTCGCGGAAGAAACCGACCGTTTCAAGGAATTCTTCCTCTGTTTCCCCGGGAAATCCGACGATCACGTCCGCGCTGAGCGTCACGCCGTCTATGGCGCACCTCAGCGCCGCGATACGATCCCGGAGCATATCCGCGTTATACCTGCGCCTCATGCGCCTCAGAACGGACGATGAGCCGCTCTGGACCGATAAATGAAAATGGGGCAGCACACCGCGGAGAGAAGAGAGCGTTTCAATAAATTTGTCGTCCATGACGGAAGGGTCGAGTGATCCGAATCCGATACGCTCCACCCCCAAAGCGTCTATGCGGCGTATAAGTGATGCAAGCGGTCTCTCTCCGCCCGGGACGCGCCGGTCTTCACCGTAGGATCCGGTTTCGATACCGGTTAGTATGATCTCCCGGCATCCGGCGCGCATTTGCGCTTCCACCTCTCGCAGAACGTCGTCTTCGCTCTTTGACCTGACCCGCCCGCGGACCTTCGGGATCACGCAGTAGGCGCATTTGTTCTCGCATCCGTCCTCGATCTTCACGTAGGAACGGCATTTCTGTGGTTCCGTCACCGTGAGCCCGTCGTAAGGCACGAGCGAGACGTCCGGTACGTCGATAGTGCCGGGGATCTCATTCCCCTTTATCGCGCCGAGAGCGGCGAGGGCGATCTTTTCCTTTGATCCGTTGCCGAAGACTCCCGCGACCCTGCCAAACCGGCTCAGATCTTCCGCTTCAAGTTCGGCGAGACACCCGGTCACGATCACACATCCGTCCGGATTCTCCGCAGCGGCGCGACGGATCATCTGACGTGATTTCCGTCCGCTCTCCGCCGTGACGGCGCATGTGTTGACGACGGTCACTTCAGCGCCGGATCCCGGAGGAACGATGATGAATCCTTCGGCGCGCAGTCTTTCGCAGATTGCGGCGGACTCATACTGGTTCACGCGGCAGCCGAGCGTCACGACGGAGGCTGTCGGAGCCATAACCGTTTTGTCCATCAGAAGAGGTATTCATCGTCGATCCCCAGCAGGGGATCCGTCTCGAAGGGATCAATCAGGGCTTTGACGTTTTCGTTTTCCCCGGCGACACGGGACAGCAGATCGAGAAAGCGGTCCCACCGCACGCCCAGGGCTTCACGGAGCTTGTCCGTGTTTACCGCGATAATACCGATCTCTTCGAAACATGTGGAAAGCACGTCGTAAAGCGCGTCCAGGTTGTTTCCGTAGTATTCCGGCAAATCGAGCGACTGCCTGAAGCTTTCATGCAGATCCGCAGCTTCTTTTATCACGTTGCCGTCAAGAAGGACTATCTTCATTCAGTTTCCCTCCTTTTCCAGTATCTCCTCGCCGTAGAGGAGAGTGAAGGTCTCGTAGTGGTCGTCGGTGTAGTAGATCAGTCCGTCGTTCGAGAAGACGATCCGTTTCGCTCCGCGGCTGGATTTGCCCGCGGTGTCGATGTCGCATTCCGTGTAGGTCCTGCCTTTCTTTTCCGGCAGAAGCCCCTCATAGTTGCCGAAATACGATCCCCCGATGGATTTGCCCGGCGCGACTCTCTCAAGAGAGCCGCCGCTCCAGCCGAGTTTCTCCGCATCCTTTTTGGTGATGAAGTTGTTCGGGAGTTTGCCGTAGACGTGGATGTAAAGCGCCACGTCGTCCTTCGAAGTGTAGGAGCCGTTCTCGTCCGGGATCTTCTCATCCGGTTTTTCCGTCTCTTTTCCGGTCTCTTTTTTCGTCTCTTTCGGGTCGTCCCGTCGGGCTTCCGTCGCGGGTTCGGTCACGACCTCCACCGTCTGTACGGTTTCTTTCGGTGCGGCGTTTTCCTTGCCCGCGGGAGCGCGGCGCCCGCACGATGTGAGCAGCATAGCCGCCGCGGTCAGCAGAACGAGAAGGAGCGCTATCCATCTTTTGAATTTCATTTAAATCACCGGCCTTTCGATTTATGCGTTGTCAGCGGGGAGAAACGGCGGCTCGACCCTTGTGACCGAGTACCCTTTATCCGTCAGCAGTTTCACCAGTCCCGCGTCCCCAAGCATATGGGCCGCGCCCACGGCGAAGAACACAGTCTTGCCGCTTTTGAGGTAAGAATCCGCCTTTTCCGCCATCCCGAGGTTTCTCTCTTCCAGCATCCTGTAGTCGTAATTCTCGAGCATTTCGATCTGCTCCGCGGTCAGTTCTTCCTCTTCTTCTTCGGTCCCGATCACGTATTCCTCGAGCGTATCCATATCTCCGCCGAGCCACGCCTCATACATTACGTTCAGCTCGTCGCAGTAGACGTCTTCGCCCTCTTCCAGCGTTTCTTCGATCAGGAGGGCGTACAGTTCTTCCGGAAATTCGTTGATCAGACCGTACTGAAAGTGCGCGGATTCCACCTCGAGGATTTCCTTTCCGTTATCATATGCGCGGTCCAGCAGGAGTCCGTCCATTCCGAATTCGGGGGAGAGCCCGGAGGGCTTGATCAGCGCCTGCTCCATCATCTGATCCCATATGGCGAGGTTGTATCGCTCCATCAGAGGCGAGTAGTCACCGCCCGACTGAATGATCTCCAGCGATTTTTCGTAAAGTTCCTGCGGCAGGTGATCCCGCACGGTGGTACCGTCCGTGTAGAGAAACTGTGTTATCTCATCTACCGACGCCGCAAGGTTGTTTTCGAACGCTTTTGTGTCGAACTCCACCGCGAGGGCGTCGCACCGGTCAAAGAGATCTCTGACGGCGGCAAGTGCGCCGTCGTTCCTTTCATCGCCCACGTGGATGGTCCCGAAAAGGTATAGTGAGCGTTCTCCGTCCGTGACACGCCATACGGCGGGGGTAGCGTCCCCTTCGTTTACAGGTTCGGGAATATCAGGTCCCGCCGTACCGGAAGTCAATTCTTCCGTTTCGACCTGCTTTATTGATTCTTTAACTTTTATCGGATCGTCGGTCCGTTCCGAACATCCTGAGACGGCGAAAAGAACCAGAATTGATACGATTAAGATTGAAACGAGCTTTTTTGTCATTTGTATCCCTCCATGCCGGATAAGGGGTAACGTCAGCGAGACCAACGCCCCCGGATCGTACCCAAATTATATCAAAATGCGCCGTCGTTGTCAATAATACCGCCGCATCAGGCAAACAGCGAAAAAACCGGCGGAGAAGGCCTCCCCGCCGGTTTATATCTTTCATTTTGAGTCTTTCACGAGTTTGCACCGTACGGTGTATCTTGCCGTTCCGGGAAGGGTACAGGTATAAAGGGAAAGATCCCAGTCGTCGGAGATCATATACCGGACCGCGTCGGGATTGACCAACTCGGATTCTTTGACCTCATACACGAATTTGTTTCCCCTGACGTCGGTGAAGATAACCTTTGCGCCCTCGCGGAGGTTGTCGATCCTTCCGAAATGCACCGTGTAGTTATGACCGCAGATCACAAACCCCGGTTCATATGCGGTTCCTGCGGTAATTCTTCCGGCGACTGATTTTTCTTCCGGGGGATTTTTTCAGCTATACGGAAACCGTGAAAAAATCTTTCTTTGGTACCTGCGCCACGTTCAAAGGCAACGGTCCGATAACCGATCTCTGTACGCGTGACAGCACGGCGGAGAAGACGAAGTATTGCCGTCATGACGGTTCGCGACGGAGAATACAGACTGTAACGGAAACGAGGGAAATTCAAAAGGAGCACTTCGGATGAAGTGCTCCTTTTAAAGCTTCGTTTTTGCGTGTGATGTTATCGGTGTCGTCTCAGTTTATCTTTTCGGTCCAGTGCTCGAATGCGAAACGGTCCGTGAGTACATACGCCGCGACTGGCGTTCCGTCGTCCGGGTCCAGGGTGACGTCGGAAACTTCAAGACTGTCTTCTCCGCTGTAGACGATCGTATCGCCCAGTTTATAAGTATCCTCGTATTCCCCGTCGTAGCTGTACCGGTCACAGATCGGCTGGATCACGTCTCCCTCGGTCAACTCCGCCGTCTTTGCGACGGTATCGGTTTCTCCGTCCGCGTAGATATACCTCACTCCGGATACCTCCGCGCTGTCGTCACGGAAGGTGATGAGCAGCTCCGCACGGTCTCCGTTCAGCAGCACGGGTACGCGTCCGCGAGTCACTTCGGCGCCGTCCTCTACCGTGTAGTCGATGAAGTAATACGCGACCGGTTGTTTATTGATGGCGATCCACTTGTTATCGTATTCGCCGATCAGGTCGCCGTCGTCCGTGAAATCGAATACGTTGTCAAGCCCCAGGTCTATATAACCGTTGCCGTCGTCCAGAAAGACGTTAAGCTGAATGTCCGCCACGTTTTCCCACTCCGTCTCCGGCAGGGAGAGGACGTACTGCCCGTCTTTCTCGATCCATTCGAGCGACGCCGGAATAGCTACGCTCTCCACGGCTTCGATCAGTTCCTCCGCGGGAATACTTCGGTCAAAGATCGAGGCGTCTCCCAGAAGAGAACCCAGTAGCGAGCCGCCGTCTCCGCCGATGAGCGAGCCGACAAGATCCGTCACGTTAACGGACGGCGCTCCCGAGCCGCCGAAGAGGGAGCCGAAGGGTGACGCGCTTCCGCCGCCCGCCGCCTGACCGGTGACTTCCAGCGAGGCGAACTTCTTGACGCATGCAGTGTAGTCGTCGTCAAAGCCCATGGCGTCAAGCTCGTTCACCGCGGTGTTCACCTTGTTGGCGGAACGGTACGGGAAGTACGCGGACAGGCCGTAGGCGTCCGTGACGCCTCCGCCGACTTTGTTGTATTTCACCGCGCCGAGAATCGCGTCCGCAAGCGCACGGCTCTCTTTGGTATCAAGAAGCAGAGAGAGATGCACAAGGTCAAGCTGATCGAGTTTGCATTCCACGCCGAATTCGCGGGTGTCGCCCCTTGCCTTGGAAACATCGGCGTAACCCTTCCCGTTGATGGCGTCCGCGGTGCTCCTGGCGAATGCTTTCAACTCGTCCGGCACGTTCGCGGAGAGTTCTCCGAGATCCGTTACGGAAAGAGTCGTCTTTTGGCCCCGGCACTTCTCGGCGCAGGTCGCGACGAAGTCGTCGGCGATTATCTTTCCGAGAGAAGTTGTGCCGATTGCGGGATTCTTTCCGAGTTCCGTCAGCCATCTGGTGTGGTTCCAGCCGATGCCGGGTTCTGTCTCCTCGCTGGCGATCAGGTAATCCGAGTACGGAGCAAGTGTGAGCGCCGTTTCAACCGACGCCATCAGGCACGCGTCAAATCCCACGAAATCGAAGGTCACGCCTCCGTCCTTCAGCGCTTTAGCGATGGAGGAGAGCGTCATGGAACCGGTTTTGCGTGTTTCGTCATATCCGAAGCCGGCGACCGAACCGGAACCGTGGTCCCACATGATCAGTATGTTTCTGTTCGCAGGATAATTGTCTTTGCACCAGCGGATAAAGCCCGATAGCGCGGCGGGATCGGTCATGGCCTTCTTCCCGCCCGCGTCGTCCTTGAGCAGTCGCAGACCTTTTTTTTCAAGCGAGTAGATCTGATGAACCGAGTTCGAAATGCCCTTGGTTTTCCACTGACGGCATCCGCCGGTATACACCAGCAGATTCACGTTCTTTCCGAGATCGGCGGCTGCCATTTCTGCAAGGTCAGCGCTGGCCATCCCGCTCTTGGATTCAAGATCGGTGCCGCACATATAGACCATCACGGTGACTTTGTCGCTGCCGTCTCCTCGCAGAACGGTGCGTTTGTTTGACGAGGTGGAAGCGCTCAGTTTGCCTGTGTTGTCCTTACCGGTCCACGACCCGGTGCTATACGAGCCGTTGCCCAGAAAACTACCGAGTAAAGACGTTAAACCTCCGCTTTGCGTTTGCTGATTCTGCGCAGGGGGATTGCTTTCGCTGCCTCCGCCGCCTCCTCCTCCGAAGAGTCCGAACAGTCCGGCGCCTCCTCCGCCCAGCGCAAGGACTATCACCGCGATGATAATAGTCAGGAGACCCTTTCCGCCACCGGCGCGCTGCGCGCCGCCGCCGACGTTTCTGGCGTTCCCGCTGCTTCCGGTGCCTTCTGTTTTTTGACCTTTTCGCCGTTCCTCGTAGGCGTCCTGTTTTCCTACCGGACCGGTACCCAGCCCCTCACCGTGGGTGTGCACGCTTTTTCCCGCGCCTCCGTCGATGCGCCTCCGGCCGGTCGGCCTGCCGTCTTTTCCGTTAGCCATGAAGAAAACCTCCTTAAAAAGGTTATATTGGTTTGCCGTATCGGTTTTATGATAGCAGATTGCGCGACAAAAAGCAATATTCACATAAAAGAAAAGGGAAAAATGACGGTTTTTCCGTAGATTACGCACGGACGCATCATTTTCGCCGTATAAGAAATTGTCCCGGGCGGTATATCGCGTCCGGATAACGGGCATTTAATTGAAAAAAATGAAATAATAGGTTGACATATAAAAAAAGATGTATTATAATAAAGTGAAGTGTTGTCAGAAATAACAATTCGGGGATATAATTCTTCAAAAGGAAGTTCTTTCGGACGTGCGGTCAAAAATGACCGTGATTCCATCTCAACTCTTATTCGAAAGGCTGGACCGGACATGGCTAACAAAGAAAAAAAGCAGGGAAAGGTGTGGACCATCATTGGCATTGTCCTGTGCCTGATCCTTGTAGTCATACTTGCCGTCAATGTGACGATCATCATTAAGGGGTTGGTTAACCCGAGCAAAGTCCCCTCCGTTTTCGGCTACTCCCCGCTGATCGTTCTGACGCCTTCAATGGACGCAGAACCTGATCCTGTGATCAAGCAAGGCGATTTGATATTCATCAAGCAGATCGACGTCAAGGACGTGAAGGAGGGCGACGTCATCGCCTTCTTCGACCCCCAGAGCCAGAGTCACGGCGTCCTGACCCACCGCGTGAAGATGATAACCACCGGCGAAGACGGCAAACCCGCCTTCGTCACCCAAGGTGACGCGAACAACTCCCCGGACCAGGTGCCCGCGCCGTTCGACAACTTCGTCGGCATCTATAAAGGAAAGGTACCCGGCGCCGGCAACGTCGCCATGTTCCTGCAGTCCACCCCCGGCCTCATCGTGTGCATCGCGATCCCGCTGGTGCTGCTGGTGGCGTTCGAGCTGATCCGCCGCAAGAAATACGAAAATGCGAAGAACAAGGACACCCAGGCGCTGCTTGAGGAACTTGAAGCGCTGAAGGCAAAGCAGGCCGCCGCGGAAAAGGCAAAGGGAACCGTTGAGGAAAAAATCCCCGACGCTCCGTCCGGCGAAGATTTGTCCGAGGCTGTCGATGAAGTCGAGAAAGCCGTCGAAAACGTGGAAAGCGAAACAAAAGACGGCGAATAAAAACCATGTTTAAGGTATTCTTCCCCCGTGCGCCACGTCGGGGGTGAATATAAATCAATTCTCCCCCGGAAGTGGATCGGACGGAACGGGAAAGCCACGACGCATTCTCCTTAAACGTCTTTCCGCCCGAGGAGGGAAGAAGCAAAAGCCGTAAAACGGCAAATATTTGAAAGGAGTTTTTCTCAAATGAAGAAGAACAATGTAATGAGAGTATTTACGCTTCTGCTTGCTCTTACTCTCATCTCCGCATGCGCCATCTCCGGCACGTTCGCAAAGTACGTGACCAGAGCTTCCGGCGAAGACGCAGCCCGCGTTGCTAAGTGGGGCGTCATTCTCGGTATCGACGGAACCGAGGCTTTCGGAACCCAGTATGATGCTGAAGACGACTCCTACATCGCGGCTGGCGGTGAGTACACTGTCGTCAGCTCCAACGGCGATAAGGTCGTAGCTCCCGGAACGTCTTCCGACCTTCTCGGCACGACCCTTACCGCATCCGTTAAGGGTACTCCCGAGGTTGCTGCACGTTACAGCATCGAAGGTACTGTTGAGGACATCGTCCTCGCGGCCGGCACCTACACCGACTACACCAACCTCGTAGTTGAGAACGGTGAATACGGTTACTTCGATACCTTCACCCTTGAGAAGGATTACTCTCCCGTTAAGTGGAACCTTGTCATCAGCAAGGGCAACACCCATTTCGACGTTGCGACTGAGCTTTACAATGCGCTTCCCGCAAACCTCATCGCGGCTGCTGAGAACTATGGTCTCACCCCGAACGGCTGCTCTTTCTTCAGCGCTATCGAGATCCTGAAGAAGGTTGCCGGCAACGATGGTTACAAGAACATCGTTGACACCGCTCTCGGAAACATCGTTTCCGGCGGACGCAACTTCCAGCTTGACGTTACCGACGACGGATTCGTAATGTCCTATGACTTTGATCCCAACAAGGTTATGGACTTCACGTTCGAACTTTCCTGGGAATGGGCGTTCGAGCAGAAGGATGATACTGGCGCTGTCATCGATCTGTATGACATGGCTGACACCTTCCTCGGCAACTGGGCTGCTGTTGAACTCGGCGATACCATCGACGGTTTCGTAGCTCCCGCTGCTCCTTCGAACCTCTACATCGGCGCTGGCCTCACCGCTACCGCGGTCCAGATCGACTAATTTACGCATAGTAAACGTATCGATCCAAAACGTCTGACCTGATCATCAGGCGTAAAACAAACTTATAAGTTATAACGGTTCGTCCCCGCCCTTCGTGGCGGGGCGGGGACGGCTCCGTTTAACGAAAGCTTTTGCCCCTGCAAGCGTCCGCGCATGCCGCGGCCGGTCGCAAGCGCAAAAGCGCCAAAAGAACAGAAAGCACAAAAAGACGAACGTATATACGCGTGTATATATATGGTAAGGAATGGAGGAACTCACATGAGAGATTCAGTATCCCGCCGCAAGGGAAAAGGCATTCGTTCGGGGTTAGTCGTCGCGCTTATCCTGCTGATCCTGCTTGAGCTGTGCTCGGTCACGCTGGCGGTCAGCCACCTCGTCACGTTCTCCCCCGTGAAGAGCCGTAACTATATCTCCATAACGGAGGCGGATGAGAACACCAAACTCATGCTGAGCGCCGCAAATGATGCTGAGTCGGATGACAAGGCCCCTGCCGAAGACCCCGGGTCATCCGAAAAGGATATCGACGACCCCAAGGGCAACGTCACGGGACTCCGCGTGGAGGACAAGGACCAGATCTGGACCACCGAGACCGACGTCGATATATTCAGCGTCCGTTACGACAGCGATTCGGGTCATCCCACCTTCGTGGTCAATTCCGAGAAGGGCGACAACGTGTTCGCCCCCGGCACGACCCAGGAGTATAACTTCACCGTCAAGAACACCAGCGACCACAATATGAAGTACACGCTCACCGTCGATGCGTATTACGAGAACACCGACGGACTCTGGATCCCCATCGAGGGCCGCCTCAAGAATGACGACAAGGGCTACGTGATCGGCTCTGAGAGCGAATGGCCCGACGTGCTGGATCTGGACGGCTATGCGGAGACGAACAACCTCTCCGCCGGCTACATCCGCGACTACACCCTTGACTGGCGCTGGCCCTTCGAGCGTTTCGACGGCGAAGGCCTCGACAGTAACGACGCTTACGACACCATGCTCGGCAACCTGGCGGTTGACAAGGACCTCTCGCTCCACATCATCATCCGCATCGTCGCCGAGTGGGACGAGG
>JAEEGL011105048.1_pt1 | contig 34674 bp, 30 predicted proteins | sample 9134231 | NCBI WGS metagenome assembly JAEEGL01 (sample SAMN16246548, study PRJNA631951) | gut metagenome | biome: gut microbiome; feature: rumen; material: fiber-attached | host: Bos | place: Iran: Karaj | collected 2018-10
CCGAAGAAATAAATACGGCAAGAACTCAAATTATGGCAGATATGGAAGCCAATTTAAGGAAGCTCGGATTTGATGATAATGAAGTAAATGAAGTTATATTTATTTTGAATAAACTCGAAAGAGATAAGCAAGAAATCAAAGATAAACTAATCGGCACAAATATAAATGTTACAGAACGAGACCCAAATGCTGTATTAAAAAATGCATTAGATGAAATAAGAAGAATGGAACTTCAAGCTGCTATGGATGTAAAAGCGAAAATAGCAGAAATCCGCAAACGGAAAGGCATTTAATTATTAATATTTATTAACATTTAATATGTTATATAGCACTTTTTTGCTTTCAGACCAATTATTATAAACAAAAGTAAGGAAGTACTATGAAAATTACAGCCGTAAACGCATTTAATAATAAGAGTTATATAAATAATTCATTTAAGAATAGCAAAGTTTCAACAAATACAATAAACGAAGTTCCTGCAAAAACACTATCTGAGGCCATAGGCAGAAGTCAGGTTGTAGCTTTTAAAGGTCAAAATTTTGTTGACGGAGCTAATATTACGCACGAATGCAACGAACTTTTTAAAGGTATAAAAGAAACAATAAACTATAACAAAGAAGACGGTTCATATATACATACGGTAGTCGGTCACGACGGTTCAATAAAAGCAAAAGAAGAATACTACCCTTTGTTAGGGAAAGAAATAATAACAAGAGTAACAAAAAACGGAACAATTCAAACCGTTAAATTGCCGAACGGTAAAATAACAACTCATACGGATTTAAGCGGCAGAGAAATTTTATATAAAGAAGAATTTTCAAACGGAGTAAAATACACTAAAAAGACTGAATTTTCAAAGAACAGACAAATTATAAGAAAAGAACAGTGCGATAAAGTATACGTTCAAGTAATAGATTTAAGAAACGGACAAAGCGTAACATCAGGCAATATGGTGCTTGACGAAAGATATGATGAAACTTCCGATACATATTATACGGAAAATTTAATTACAGGCTCCGTATATAAGAAAGAAAAATACAGACCAAACGGTCGTCTGCAATATATGGCAGAATATTTCCCCGAAACAAAAATTATGTCACACGAAGTAAGATATAATGAAAAATCCGGCGGATATGATGAAACATACTTCTATCAAACAGGTTACAGAAGTGCATTTAATAGTTATTCAAAGAACAACAGAGAACAAGAAACCTATGAATTCGGACAAGACGGAAGAACAGTTACTCAACATTACCACCATACATACAATAAAGCAAATAAACTTATATATAGAACGAATTATGATGTAAGAACAAATAAAATTATTTCGGAAGAAGAATTTGACGGTAATAACAGAATAGAAACAATTTTCAAATCTACACCGAATATTCCGGATTATTCGGAATTTTATAAAGACGAGATTAAATACAGATACGTAAAATATCAAGATGACGGTGAAAAATTCGCCCAAATGATAGATTACAAGGGAAACGGCGACGTTATAAAAACAGATTACACTTCAAGAGGAAAGAAATATTGCACAGAATGCTATGATGCATCAGGCTTTTTATTTGAAAAAACAGAATATTATTCGGATAAAGGTACTCCTTGTACAATAACTAAATTCAACAGAGTAAGCGGAGAAAAAGCACAATATTTTTATAACAGAGATTATGGCACTCTTGAAAAAGAAGTACACAAGACCAGAGACGGCAAATTTATTTCAGTAACAACATATTACGAAGGAACACAAAAGCCCGAAACTCAATCTTTATATAATTCAGACGGTTCTTATCAAAAAACATATTTTGATATTGACGGAAGAAGAACAAAAGTCGAAAATTATAATGCAGACGGAACAAAAAGAAGTAATTACAATAGCTACGACCAAAGATACAGAAGAACAGAAGGATATGAATCTTCCAGAACAACAGGAAGAAGAAGAACAACACAAACACAGCAAAAAACAACCGCTCAAACACCTCAAGAGCAAACTTTAAACCATATTTTAAGCATACTTGCGAGTGCTCATCAATCAATAAGAAATATCAGCGATATGGAATGGGAATTATTGGTAAATCTTACAGGTGTAGATGATGTATCTGATTTAACAAATATGACAGCACAAACATACAGGAAACTGGCTAAAAAATTCCATCCTGATTTAAACATAGGAAATCCCAGAGTAAAAGAATGTGAAATAGTGTTTAAAATAATTAATTCATTAAATAGCAGAAAACAATCATAATTTTTAAATCAGCAAGTAGATCAGGCAATGCCTGACAATAAGTCTGGCATAAGTTAATTTTATTGCCCATAAGAAAAATGTAGCATAAACTTATTTTATAAAGGGAGAAAAATTAATGAGTAATAATAACAAAAACATTATTAAAAAAAAATACATAATATTTTTATTAATATTTTTTTTCTTTTTGATGATTCTTTTTATATTAGTCAATCGTATGGAAATAATAAAATCTAATACTAACAAATTAGTATTAGATTTTAATTTAAAAGATAATGATAGTAAATCATATAAAGACCGATATAATTTAACAGGTAATAATAATTTTTTCTATGCTGGTAAAATGAATAATAAGAAAGCATCTGCAAATATGATATTACTTCCCAATGGCAATATTGTTATATCTGGTGGGTATAATATTCAAACAAATAATAGCTTCGAAATTTTTGATCCAAATACTGGATTTTTCAAAACTATAATTTTGCCAGCAATATTTAAGTATCCAAGAAATACTATACTTTTATCTAATAATGAAATATTAATTAATGATGCATTTGTTTACAATTTTTTATCTAACGAGTTCATAAATATATTTAATAAATATGATTATACAAATACTTCAAATTCTTTTTGGTATTCTGATAATGAAATCATAATAATAGATAATGAAGAATATTACAAATATAATATAAAAACGAAAACAATTGAGACTATTCCATTAAGTTTTCCAGAAATTGCAAATAAAAAATTTATAAATATGAACAAAAACAATATTCTGATATATGGAATAAAGAGTGTAAATAATAACTCCAGTCCATATTATATTACACAAATGTATTTATGGGATATAAAAGAGAATTCATTTAAAACGATAAATATAGGTAATATAAGCTCTGATATATCTATAATAAAAATTAATGATAATGAAATAATTATTTTTGGACAAAAATATAACGAAAAAAATAATAAAATACTTTTAGAAAAAAAACAAATTACATATAAATTAGATTTAAATAATAATAAAATTAACATACTTAAAAATTCAAATATATCAAGAAAATCAGCACCAATCGCATTAAAATTATCTAATAATAAAATATTTATTATAGGAGGTGAGGATGATACAAATAAAAGCTTAATGACAGCAGAATTATATGATATAAAAAAAAATAATTACAATTTATTAAATTCATATAAGTCTTTGTATATTCCTGCCAATAGGATGAAAATACCTTCAATTATTGAAATGCAAAATAAAGATTTATTAATTTGCGGTGGAGTATATGAAAGTGAAATACAAGATAAATGTATAATATATAAAACAGGAGATTAAAAATGACAAGCAAGTAGGTCAGGCAATGCCTGACAGCAAAAATTATTCAATACGAATGTTTTGTTTTAAATAGGCTTCAATGAAACCGTCAATATTACCGTCCATTACGGAATCTACATTACCCACTTCAAAATTAGTTCTGTGGTCTTTAACCATTTTATAGGGATGAAAAACATACGAACGAATTTGAGAGCCGAAATTTATATCAACATTTTGCCCTTTAAGTTTCATCAACTTTTCTTCGTGTTCTGCCTGTTTTATTGCAAGCAATTTAGAAGCCAATATTTGCAAGGCAGTTTCTTTATTTTGAAGTTGAGAACGCTGCTGTTGGCATCTTACAACAATTCCTGTCGGTTTATGCAAAATTCTTACCGCGGTTTCCACTTTATTGACGTTTTGACCGCCCGCACCGCCTGAACGCATTGTATCGACAACTATATCCTCCTGCGGTATTGTTATTTTTTTACTAAAATCTTCTATTACTGGGCTGACTTCCAGACTCGCAAAACTGGTTTGACGTTTACCGTTTGCATTAAAAGGTGAAATTCTGACAAGTCTGTGAACTCCCTTTTCTGCTTTAGCAAGTCCGTAAGCATATTTACCGCAGACTTTGATTGTAGCAGATTTTATGCCGGCTTCTTCACCATCAGAGTGTTCAATCAAATCAACTTTCCAATGTTTCGACTCAGCCCATCTTGTATACATTCTAAGGAGCATTTGCGCCCAATCCTGAGCATCCGTACCTCCGGCACCTGCATTTACGGTTATAATGGCATCAGCCTTATCATATTCACCGCTTAATGTTGATTCTATTTCCCAAATTTCAAGTTCTGATTTGAGTTTTTTAATTAATCTTTCTGCTTCATTTAACAAAGAGTCATCTTTTGTTTCATCATATAGCTCAAATAATGTTTCTATATCGCTTATAGAACTTTTCCAGCCTGATATTTTTTCTATATTATCTTTGTCTTCTTTAACTTCTTGTGCAATCTTTGCAGACAATTCGCTGTTAGACCAAACATCTGTCTGCTGCAATTTTGCTTCATTTTCTTGAACAGATTTTTTTAATGAGTCAATATCAAAAACTTTCAATGCTTTTTCAAACATTGTTTTAACAGGAGTGTAGTTTTGTTTTATTTCCTCATATATCAATTCTTATTGACCTTTTTTCTTATCTGTTGCGAATTCCGAATCTAATCTTAAAAATACAGGTTTAATTTTGTCTTTTTCTGTAATTTTTCCGACCTTAATACCGTTCCAAACAAGTTTATCATACTTAAAATCGGCACTTTCATCAAGTTGAGATAATATATCTGCTGCTATATTCGGGCAGAAAGGATACAACATTATTGCTATATGACGCATAGCTTCAAGTACATTATATAAAACCTGCCCGCATTCAGTCATTTTTTCTTCTTTTGCTAAAGACCAAGGAGCTGTTTCCGTTACATATTTATTTACATTATCCGCAAAAGTAACAATTAAATTCGCAGCTTCTGCTATTTCATAATTATTAAAGCAATTAATAATCTGTTTCTTTGTATTTTCAGCTAAAACTGCTATTTTAGAATTTTTATCAGATACAAATTCAGGCTTAATTTCACCGTCAAAGTATTTAACAAGCATATTTAAGGTTCTGTTTAACAAATTACCGATATTATTTGCCAAATCAGCATTAACTTTTTCTTTAAAATCTTCGTCGGAATAATTACCGTCTTTACCTGTTTGAGCAGCAGATGCCATATAATATCTGAAAGCATCGGGTTTTTCTAAATTAAATGCTTTTAAGACATCGTGAGGAGAAATTACATTACCTAATGATTTACTCATCTTTGACTGGTCTATAGTAATCCAGCCATGTGCATATATTGTATCAGCCAAAGGCAAGCCTAAGGACATCAATATAGCAGACCAATATATTGAATGGAATTTAATAATATCTTTACCTATTACATGGACATTTGCAGGCCACAAATTTTTAAATTTATCACTCGGATTTTCGACATCGTAACCGATTGCTGTTATGTAATTAGATAAAGCATCTATCCAAACATATATTGTTTGTTCATCATCATCAGGAACACCAATTCCCCATTGAACGGAAGATTTTGTTCTTGATACAGATATATCTTCAATATTTTCAAGCTGATTTAAAATTTCATTAACTCTTGATGCGGGTTTGATAAAATCAGGGTGAGTTTTTATATAATCCGCTATTTTATCTTTATATTTTGAAAGTCTGAAGAAGTAATTTTCTTCGGTTATTTCTTCGGGTTTCTTTTGATGGTCAGGACATAAGCCGTCTTCGGTTAAATCCTTCGAACTTAAAAATGCCTCACAACCGCTGCAATATAAACCTGTATATGAATGTTTATATATATCACCGTTTTCTAAAAGTTTTTTAAATATTTGTTTTACAACCTTTTTATGCTGTTCGTCGGTAGTTCTTATAATTTGGTCATAGCTAATTTCAAGTTCTTTCCATGCTTGTTCAAACTTAGAAAAATTCTCATCACAAAGTTCTTTTGGTGTAATACCTTTTCCTGCTGCAGTTTTTTGAATTTTGATACCGTGTTCATCAGTACCTGTCAACATATATGCATTATCAGTTAATTGTCTTTTATGACGAATAATAACATCCGATAATATTTTTTCATATGCGTGACCTATATGAGGAGCACCATTAACATAATCAATAGCGGTAGTTAAATAAAATTTATCTTGCATTTTAATACACCTTCAAACTTATATGATAAAATTAATTTATCACAAAGTTATTATATAAAAAAGGGTTAAATATGAGTGAGAGATTAAATAACAGAAATAATAACGAATTAAGAAATATCAAAATAACAAAAGATTATACAAATCACGCATTGGGGTCTGTCCTTATTGAATTTGGGGACACAAAGGTCATATGCACCGCATCCGTTGAAGAAGGCAAACCCAAATGGATGGACAAAACAGACCCGAGAGGCTGGGTAACAGCAGAATATTCCCTTCTGCCCGCATCAACGCACACAAGGGTACAGCGTGAAAGAAGCAAAATTTCCGGCAGAACACAAGAAATTCAAAGATTAATAGGCAGAAGCCTTCGTTCTTGCGTAAATTTAGAAAAATTAGGTGACAGAACAGTAACAATAGATGCCGATGTTATTCAAGCAGACGGCGGCACAAGATGTGCTTCAATATGCGGCGGTTTTGTTGCTATGAATATCGCTTTTAATAAATTAAAAGAGCAGGGATTGCTTGAAGAAAATCCGATTATTGAACCTATTGCGGCAGTTTCAGTAGGACTAATAGACGGAGAAATAAAGCTTGATCTTGACTACAGCGAAGACTCACACGCACAGGTAGACAGCAATGTAGTTATGACTAAATCAGGGAAAATAATCGAATTTCAAACAACTGCTGAAGGCGCTCCTTTTGAAAAATCACAACTGGATGAAATATATAATCTTGCAAACAATGCCATTCAGAAAATAATTTCTATGTACAATTAAGGAATAATATGTTTTTTAATTTGTTTAACAGAGATAAAGAATATATTAGCTGTGAATACCTTGAATATGGGATTCATTTCCGCGTAGACGGCCTTTTTCATTGTGCAAGCCACTTTCATTCAAACGAAAACAATATTCCCGTTACGAATAATACCGGTAATATTGACACTGACTTTAAAAATTTTTTAAAAGCAAAACAAAGAGACAAAAAGTCTTTTCGTAAGGGCGAAATAATTAAGAGATGCCAAAATTGTTACTTTTTAAAAAAGCAATCTTGGCAAGCGTCTAATAAAATTAAAGAAATAGGAATAACCGCAAACAGAAGATGCAACAGTAAATGCCGATACTGTACAAGTTCATCAGAAACTGATATTTTAAATAAATTGCCCGATTTACCCATATATGATTTTTGTAAAAAATTATATGACAAAAATATGATAGCTAAAGACTGCGAAATTCAGTTTGGAGGGGGAGAACCGACTCTTCATTTTGAATTTAATAAAATGATAGATTTATGTATTAAAGCAACTGATGATGAAACAAGAATTTGCGTTTTTACTAACGGTATAAACTATAGCTCAGCAATTGAGAAATTAATTAAATTAAACAGAGCAAACATAGTAATATCTACGGATTCAGGTAATAGTGAATTATATAAAAAAATTAAAAATGTTGATAAGTTTAATCAAGTTAAAGAAAATGTTAAAAGATATTGTGATGCTCAAGATTGTACAACAGAAAACAGACAAGTTGCATTAAAATACATTATTATTCCAGAGATAAATGACAACTATGAAAATATAACAGAATTTCTGAACTTTGCACAAGAAGTCAATTGCCACGCAATAAGAACAGAGGTAGAAGGCGAATATTATAAAAAGAATATTGATAATAAAGATGCAATAAAACACCTTTTAAAGATGATGAAATTTATGAAAATAAATGCGGAAAATATGGGATTTCAATTTTTCTTTTTCTGTACTTCGGACAGTTTATACAACAAATATAAAGACATTTACAATCAAATAGCTATTTAACTGTTTTTAGTATTTGATTTTCGGTAACAATAATATCAACAGGTTCATCGTAGCTGTCAGGGTAAATGGAGTCAAAAAGCAATTCAATCGGACACAGTGCAACTTTAATGACTTTTGAGGGCAATTGTTTGAATAATCTGTCATAATAACCTTTACCGTAGCCGATTCTATAACCTTGAACGTCAACTGCAGCGGCAGGAATAATAGCCATATCAAGAATTGAATAATCGCAAATTTTTTCTGTTTGCGGTTCCATTATTTTATATGCGCCCAAAGACATCTTTTGTTTATTATACGGGCAAATATCAAGCATTGAACCGTTTACTCTGGGCAAAAACCAGTTTTTATCTGCATCATTAAAACAAGCCAAGGTTGAAACTTCATATTTTAACGGATAATAAGTCAGAATATTTTTAGAATTTATGTATTCATCCAAAGAAAAAAGATTTTTAATTATCTTTTCACTCAACAAACTAATATCTAATGATTTTCTTTTTGCTAAAGCAATTTTTCGCAGATTATTTTTCATACTTATATTAGAACATAAAAAAGAGGACTTTGTAATAAAGCCCTCTTTTTATATTTTAAATAACTATTTAATATTTGAGAAAGTCCAAGCATCTGTAGCAGGCTGAGTTGCTGCTTGGTAATCAGCATCAGATACTCCGCCTTCATCACTTCCGTGAGCTATTGGCTTATACAATCTGTTGAAATATTCAATAACCATTCTGTCAGAATTGAAGTAAGCCTGAGCTGTTCTTATAGCTTGACGCATCATAATAGCCCATTTAACTTTATCATTGTAGTATGTAGGAATAATTTGATTTTCAATTATATCCATCATACATTCATAGTCTTTTTTATGTCTTTCTTCCCATGGAATGTTATCATCCAATCCCGGATATTCAATAGTATAACCGTTAATTCCGGGGAATGTACCTTCTACAGTCCAACCGTCAAATGTAGATAAGTGCAGAGCACCGTTTGCATTAGCTGACATACCTGAAGTACCTGATGCTTCAAAAGGTCTTAACGGAGTATTTAACCAAATATCGGAAGCTCTTTTTAATTTACCGCTCAAATCAAGTTCATAACCGGTAAGAACAACAACATTCTTCATTGAATATGAGCTTCTTAATATTTTGTTAAACATTTCTTTACCGCTTACATCATCAGGATGGAATTTACCAGCAAAAATTAACTGTATTTTATTTTCATTTAACAGTTTTAAAATTCTGTTTTCATCCATGAAGATTAACCAAGCACGTTTATAATCGGCAAATCTTCTTGCCCAAGTGATTGTAAGTACATTCGGATCTAATCTTTTACCAACTGTATTTGCAATAAATTCAAATACTTCTTTTTTCATTTCTTTCTTTGACTCAAGAAGTGCTTCTAAATTATCTGTTTGCATTCTTGGATCTTGCCAGTAATGAAGGTTTACAGCATTTGTAATAGCTCTTATCGGACATCTGCCTTCAACCCATTTCCACATTTTATTAGATACTAATCCGTGTAATTGAGAAACGGCATTAGCTAATCTGGACATTCTTAATGCGGCAACTGTCAAAGAGAATTGTTCTCCGCCTAATTGAACTGCTTCAGCTCTTGAACGACCTGCAAAGAAACCGCCTTTTAATAAATTATCAACCCAGTGAACCTCATTTCCTGCAGCAACAGGAGTATGAGTTGTAAATACAACTTTTTCTTTAACTTTTGCCAAGTCACCGTCATATTGATTTAATAATTCGAATGCAGCAGGAAGAGCATGACCTTCGTTTAAGTGAACACAATCAAAATTGTATCCGATTTTTTGAAGTAATCTTATACCTGCTATACCTAAAACCGTTTCCTGTGCAATTCTTATTTTTTCGTTACCGTCATATAATTTATGAGATATTGATCTTGCCCATTCAGAGTTTTCATCAATATCAGTAGTCAAATAATATACGGGACAAGTATCAAAAATTCCCGGTTCTAACTTATATGCTTTAACTTTTACATTTTCACCATATACTTCTACATTAACAGATTCATTAATATCTGTTAAAAAGTCATAATGTTTTCTAATATATGCAACTTCAACATTACCGTCATGGTCTATTCTTTGGTTATAATAGCCATATGACCATAACATTGTAATACCGACCATAGGCATTTGGAGATATCCTGCAGATAGCATGTGCGAACCTGCCAAAAAGCCTAAACCGCCAGAATATGTTGCAATAGATTGGTCAATTGCTATTTCCATCGAGAAATATGCTACATTTGGTAATCCCATTCGGCTCTCCTTATTTTTTTCTGAACAAAAATTTTACTAACTTGTAATTTATACCAACAACATAACAAAAAATCAATATTTTCTCAAATTAATTATAAATAATGGTACAATTATGTAAACGGAGGTAAAAATGACATTAACTGATAACAATTACTATAGTAAAAAGCTTGGTGAAATTCTTGTTGATATGCGCATTGTTAATGATGAACAAGTTCTTAACGCATTATTTGTTTCAAAGAAAACTCATTCAAAAATAGGATCCACTATGGTAAGAGAAGGAATGATAACTTTGGAACAACTAAAAACAGCACTGAAACTTCAATTGGGGTTTGATGCGGTTACAGAAGAACAAATTTCTTCTTTGAACTCAAATATATTATCAATATTACCTGAAGATTTTATTAAAATGTTCTGTGTTTTACCTATCAGTTCAGATGAAAGAACACTTACAGCAGGATTTGTTAACCCTCTTGATAAAACGGTAATATCCAATGTTATTGCATATACAAGCATGAATCCTAAGATATTAGTTATTACGCAATATGAATATCAAATGATTATACAAAAGTTTTTTTAAAAAATAGTTTTTACATAGCGAGGAAATATGAAATTAGCAGTTTTTGATTTTGATTCAACATTAATGGAAGGTGAAACTTTAGAATTCATTGCAAAAGAATACAATTTAGAGCCTTTAATTAAAAAAATAACGACGGAAGCAATGGAAGGAAAAATTGATTTTTTTGAAAGCTTAATAAAAAGAGTTTCTCTTTTAAAAGGAGCAAAAGAAGAAAAAATCAAAGATATATGTGAGAACTTACCATATACAAAAGGTGCAAAAGAAACAATTTATGAACTAAAAAAAATGGGATATAAAGTTGTTTGTTTTTCCGGAGGATATGAAACTGCAACAATTCCGGCACAAAAAGTTCTAGGATATGATGCACAATTTTCAAATATATTCCATTTTAAAAACGGAGAATTAACCGGAATGCTCGGAGGAGAAATGATGTTCTCCGACAGCAAAGGTAAAATGTTAAAAAGACTTCAAGCCATAATGGATATATCAAAAGAAGATACCATTGCAATAGGCGATGGGGCAAATGATTTAAGTATGTTTCAATATGCAGGAAAACGTATCGCTTTTTGTGCAAAACCGATTTTAAAGGAAAATGCAGATATAATAATTGACATAAAAAATCTGACTGAAATATTAAATCATATGTAAATTTTTGTAAATTTTATTTATATGATTAAACCGGCTAAAATACTATTTTAATTGACTAAAGTGGAATTTTAATAAAAATTTTAATTGTTCATCTCTGAATTTAGAGCTAAAAAAAACTCTTTATATATATAAGACTAATTATTATACAAAGCGTTTAAACAGCGCCAAAGATGATACGGGGATAAAAAGGGATGAATTTAATTTCATTGAAGCTTGATTTCTTCAATTACTTGGAGAAAGAAGGAAAAACTGACGGTTTAAAAGAAGATGAGATATTATCTTCCGACTTAAGCATTTTTATGTATTCCTCAGAATTTGAAAAATTCATGGATGAAAAAGGCAGTGAATATAATCTACCTGAAGATTTTTCAGGAAGCATAAGTGATATATTAGAAATGGAATTTGATGAGGAAACCGGTGAATTTAAAACAGGTGAAGATGATGAAAATTCCTTAATGGGTGGATTATTAAACGAATTATTTAAAAATGAAGATGTATTAAAAGCAACAGATATAGACCACGACGGTAAAATAAGCCAAGATGAAATGACTAATTTCATTCAATTGGCAAATCAATATGATAAAGATGACAAAAACTTCACATTAAAAGATATTTTCGGGGCAGTAAAAGGTATTGAAGACGGAACATTCAATCCGTCATACGGTATTATTCCTACTGAATTATCAGACCCGGCTGCGCTTGCAATGCAGCAAGCATTGTCAACAAATGCAGCAAATAATACAGATGGTGGGAATACAACAAATAGTACGAGCGGAACAACAGAACCAAAGAACAATTCATTCAACACACAAAATTCCGGACCTGCCGCTACTCCGACTCCATCTAAAGGTGCAACTGAAGAATCAGAAAATAAAGCAAAAGAAATCGAAGAAATTGACAGACAAATTGCAGAAAAGACAAATGAAATAAATTCATTAACCTCCGAAAAAGCAAATGCATACTCAGCAAATTCAGAATATCAAACATTAACTAATGATTTAAAAACAGTTAATGATACAATTGCGAAATCCAGCAGTAATATAACAACACTTGAAACTGATTTACATAAAACACAAACAGATATATCAGCAAAACAAGCAGAACTTGATAACTTGCAAGATCCTAAAGTATTTACGGAATACAAAGAACAAATCGATGCAAAAAGAAATGAATTAAAATCCGCAATTGAAAGTTTAAAAACAAAAGAAAGCGAAACTCAACAAAAGATTGAAACAGAAAAACAAACAATAACAACAAATGAACAAAAGCAAGCAACATTAGAAGGACAAATTAAAGAATTTGAACAAAACAATCCAAATGATCAAATTAAAGAAATAAACAGTAAAATTGAAACTTTAAAAAGTGACATTTCATCATTGAAGGAGCAAAAACAACAGAAACAAACAGAAATCAAACAAACAAGAGATCAAGAAAAATCTGATGCGGAAGTATACGGAAAAGCAACTGCATACAGACAAAGTGAATTTGTAAAATATATGATGGATTACGCAACAGACAGCGGTACAAGAAACAGATACGATAGTGCGAACCACGGAGGTGCTTGGTGCGCAATATTTACAAGTGAAGTAACAGAAAAATTATATGCAGAAGTAGCCAAAAGACTCGGAATGTCTACAAATCAATCGCAAGACTTAGGAGGAAACCAAATGGCTATGCACGCTACAGCTTGGGGTAAAATGGTACAAAATGCATTATCTAATGCAGGAATTAAACAACAAGCAACAATTAATATATCACATATGACAGAACAGCAAAGAAAAGATGCTGTAAGAAACGGCTTAATTTATCCTGGTATGACATTTGAATATGAAGAAGGCGGACATTATCATACCGGATTCATTGAAAGTATTAATCCTGATTTAACTTGGAACACTATCGAAGGAAATTCTACCGGAGGTAAAACAGGTCAAAACAGAAGAGATGCAACTTACAGTAAACTTACCAGTGTAACAGACTCAACATTAAAAACAATGTACTGGCTTGTACAAAGAGGAATTATAACGGCAGAAGAAGCAAATAGAAGATTATATGGGGCATAATATAAAATTTGTTTCGCGCCAAGAAACAACCTGTATATTAAGGAATTAATATTTCTTAATATACAGGCAATTTCTTTTTTAAAAAAAATTTTTTATATATAGATAAGCATATTAAGAGAAGTAGTTTTATATGAATTTGATTACTCTAAAGATAGACTTTTATAACTATCTTGAGCAGGAAGGAAAACTTGATGAACAAAAAGCAGAAGATTTATTGTCTTCTGATATTAGCATATTCATGTATTCTGCTGAATTTCAAAAATTTATAGATGAAAAAGGTTCTGATTATAATATACCCGAAGATTTTTCAGGTTCATACACTGATCTTATTGAAATGACTTTTGATACTGAAACATGTCAATTTATACCAAACGAGTACACGGGTAATAAAAGTGATGAAAATCAAGATATAAAAATGCTTGAAATGTTAAATGACTTGTTCAAGCAAGATGAAGTTAAAGATGCTTTCGATATAGATCATGACGAAAAAATAAGCAATGACGAAATGAAGAACTTCCTTCAACTTGCAAATCAATTTGATAATGACAAAGAAAACTTTTCACTTGAAGACATATTTAAAACAATGGAAGGAATAAAAGACGGAACATTTAACCCTGCATATGGTATTATTCCGAAAGAACTTCAAGGTGAAGATGCAATAAAATTACAAGAACAATTGTCTGAAGAAGCTGCAGAAAAAGTAGGCGGAGACAGCAGCAAAGTAACCTCAAGTAATAATGTGGGCGGAGGTTCAAGTACGACACCTGACAGAAAAGGTGCGAATGATGATTCTAAATTGGAGTCAGGGAAAATTTCTGATATTGATAAAGAAATTGAAAGACTGAACAACGAGATTATAAGCAAAAATAATGATAAAGCAAAATTAAAAGCTAATGATAAAGATTACCAGTCAAAAGTAACCGAATTAAATTCTGTATTATCTGATATTTCAAAAAATGAAGCAAATATAACAAATTTTGAACAATCATTACATGAAACTCAAACTTCAATATCTTCTTTGACTGCGGAATTAAATAATCTTCAAGATCCTGTTTTGTTTACGGAATACAAAGATGATATTGAAAATAAGAGAAAAGAACTTCAAGCTGAAATAGAAAAGAAAAATAATGAAGCTGCAAAACTTCAAGAAAATATAGAAAAAGAACAAAAAGCATTAAAAGAAAACAAAGATAAACAAAAAGAACTTGAAGGCATTATAGAAAGCTATGAAAAGAATGAACCAAATTCGGAAATAGATAAAATCAATCAAGAAATAACCGCACTTAAAGAACAAATTACAAAATTAGAAAATGATAAAAAAGAAAAGAAAGAAAATGATTTAAGTAAAGTCAGAAATAGAGAAATATCTGATGCAAAAGTATACGGTGAAGCTAAAGCATACAGAGAAAGCAATGAATTCACAAGATGGATGATGGATTACGCAACCAGCAAAGAAACAAGAAACAGATATGATAATACTAACTTTGGTGGAGCTTGGTGTGCAATATTTACAAGCGAAGTAACAGAAAAATTATATGCAGAAGTAGCAAAAAGACTTGGAATTTCAACAAATAAATCCCAAGGAATGAATGGTAATCAAGTTGCAATGCACGCAGTTGCTTGGGGAAATCTATATCAAAAAGATTTTGATGCAATTGGTTTGAAACAAAAAGCAGCAATTAATGTAACTAATATGACAGAACAACAGAGAAAAGATGCCGTAAGAAACGGTTTAATATATCCCGGTATGACATTTGAATATGAAGCAAACGGCGGTTATCATACAGGATTCATAGAAAGTATAAATGAAGATTTAACTTGGAATACAATAGAAGGCAACTCTACCGGAGGTAAAACCGGAGTTAACGTAAGAGATGCTTCAAATCAAAGATTAAGCAGTGCGACAGATACTACTTTAAAATGTATGTACTGGCTTGTACGCTCAGGCAAAATAACAGCAGCCGAAGCAAATAAACGTTTGTATAATGCAGCATAAAAATACTGTTTTATGATGATTTATTTGTTGTCATATAAAGACAGTTTTTATGCTGTATATTAATTTTTGTAAAAGACATTTTCCATGACCTAACAACAAGTTTTCTTTTTGTTTTTTAATAAGAACATCAAAGAGAGAAGGATAATTTATGGAAAGTGCTATTAAAACAAGAAAAAGCTCAAGTGTAAAAAGAAGTGCTAACAGATTAAGCAGCACATATAGAAATTCACACATGACAGACAGTATCAGCGTCGGAAGAAATATCCACACCGGTACTATGTACAATCCTATCAGAGCAGAAAGAAAATTCAAGAAAATCCAAAAAGCAGAGAAAACTCACGTAAGTTTTATATCAACACATCCTGCTGAAATTGTTTTAGGATTAGCAATCGGCGCTTGTTTAACTGTAGTAACAAACGGTGCAGCATTACCTGTTTTGATTGTTGCTGTTATAGCAATAGCTTTATGGTAGTTTTTATATAACATAGAAGAAGCTTAAGCCTAAGGCTAAGCTTCTTTTTGCTATAAAAAAGTATTTAACTAAACTTTGTAAAAATGTAGTTGAAAGAGTGTTTACGTGTTATCATTTATTCATAAATGTTAGGGAGAATGTAATGATAAGCGTACAAAAAACCATACAGCAAAATGAACTAAAATTAGCTGTTTTTATAGTTGTTATTTCAGTAATAATATTATTTTTAGGATATCTTATATCTGATATTTTTAATCTCGGAATGATAGGTATATTTATATCATTTATTATAGCTGCAGGTGCAAATTTTATTTCATACTTCTTTTCTAGAGATATTGTACTAAAGTCACAGCATGCAATACCGATGAGAGATGCTGAATTCCCTGAATACTGCAACATGGTTAGGGGAATGTGCGAAAAAAATAATATAATTATGCCGGACTTATACTACATTAAAACAAATGCCCTGAATGCTTTTGCAACCGGCAGAGATCAAAAACACGCAGCTGTTGTTATAACAGAAGGTATGTTAAGAACAACACCGTTAGATGAAATATCTGGCGTAATTGGTCATGAATTATCTCATATTGTTCATAAAGATATTATGATAACAAGCTTTATAGCAATACTAATAGGCTATGTAACTATACTTGCAGGTGCTTTAAGAACAGCATCAATGTACAGAACATCAGGAAGCAGACAAAACAACGGATTACTAATGTTAATAGGCCTTGCTTGTTCAATCTTGGTGCCGATTGCAGGCATGATTATTAAAATGGCAGTTTCTCGTTCAAGAGAATATATGGCAGATGCCACAGGCGGAGTAATATGCGGAGATCCGAAGCTTCTGGCTAAAGCATTATACAGAATAAGCCATGACGGTCAAGAAATGCCAATGGCGAATACTGCAACAGCACCGTTATACATTTCAAATCCATTTAAAGGAAATTCTTTTGCCAATCTTTTTTCAACACACCCGGATATAAATGACAGAATCAGAAGATTAAATGAAATGAGATTGGTTTAATGTCAAAAAAGCTCATTATTTCTATTATATGTACTATAATTTATGCATTTATAACATTAATTGCGGTATTGCATCACGAATCATGGGCTGATGAAGTACAAGTATGGCAATTGTGCAGATATCTTTCTATATCGGAATTAATACAACATCTTCAAAATGAAGGGCATCCTTCTTTATTTTATTTACTAATTTTTCCGCTTACAAAAATATCTTCAAATATAATGTATATGCAGCTGCTTTGCTGGATTTCGATGGTATTTGCGGTTTTTATAATGTTTTTCAAGTCACCATTTGGTAATTTCACAAAATTTGCTATAGTAACAAGTGCAGGATTTCTTTATTTTCTGCCGGTTATGGCAAGAAATTATGCAATTATTCCGGTCCTTGTATTTTTGGCCGCCATATTATATCTAAAGCAGAAAGAACATCCGATATTGTACGGAACAACTATTGCACTGATTGCTAATACTCACGCAATAATGTTTGGGTTTGCATTTATTCTTGCTTTATTATTCTTTTATGACAACATATTCATTCCTTGGAAAAATAAAGAAGAAAAAATTAAAAATTCTATTATTATTTCAACTGCAATCATTATTACAGGATTATCAACACTTATATTGCAATTATATAATACAACATCAAGTAATCAATTTATAACATTTGATGATGAATCAATTTATACAAAGGCTGCGCACGTTTTTTCTCATTTCTTTTTTAATACATATAATTCAAATTTACTCGGATTTAATTTAATAGATATAACATTTATATACATTTTAGCCGCTTTATTCTTGGGATTTTTTGTTATTTTGTTCATAAATAATAAACGTATGTTTCTTATTTCAACTTTTGCAATAGGCTTTCAATTTGCTATATATATTCTTGTTTATTGGAAACTTGTTTATGCAACCAGAATTTTTACATCATTCGTGATTTTGATTTTCTGTATGTGGATACTTATTCTAATGACTGATAATGAAAAGCAAAAGAAAATTGCGAACATATTAATTTCTATATTTTTTATTCTTACTATATATAATTCGCTGCATTCATATATACTTGATTTAAAAAATAATTATTCCAGTGCTAAATCAACAGCAGAATATATAGTCAAGCATTTTGAAAAAAATAAATCTCTGTTCTTAATAGATATAGAGTCTTGCCATATTGCATTAGCATATTATTTGGACATAAAGGGATATGAATTAATATCAATAATGAGAGAAAAACCGCTAAAATATGTAGTTTGGGATAATCAATCAGGTATAGCACTGGATGAAGCAAATTGGAAAAAATGCGGAAAATATTTTTCACAATTATATCCTGATTTAAACATATATGTAATAAGGTCAAGAAGTAATTTTTACGACTACTCATTAACGGAAAATTTTGAACCTGTATACATTTCCGCTGACTGTATGGACTTCTATGAAAAATATATAATATATAAATACATTAAATAGTTTTATCTCTTTTCATATATGGTTTTATAAACTCACCAACAGAATAATATTCAACTTTTAAGTCTGTTTGTTCTGCTTCATCTTCAAAATAATCAAATAAATCAGCAAGAATATCCATATATTTATTACCTTCTTTTGCAAAAAACTTGGATTCTATATCCATAATTACAACATTCACACCTGTTTGTTTTGATTTTATAAGGAATGATTTTATTTGTTCTATATTTGTATTAATCGGAGGTATCAAAATATATTTTGTACGAACGGCAATTTTATATAAATTTATAAGTATAATATGGAGGAAAGGGAACCAACTTACCTTTATTTATTTGGAAATTAAAGTATAATTCGGAGAAGGGGGGATTCGAACCCCCGGTGGAGTTGCCCCCACACAAACGTTCCAGGTTTGCACCTTAAACCACTCGGACACCTCTCCATTGATTTACTTTCTATTTATAACAGACAAAAACTTTGTCGTCAAATGTTTATTCATATATAATATTTTTATGAAAAAATCAATTTTAATATTATTTTTAATCCTTATATTAACTCTTCTTTTCATTAATATTCTTCCATCTGAAGGATACAAAGTATTTAAAATTGAAAACCCAAAGACCATATACATTGATACAAACAATAATTCAATTTTTGATGAAAATGAACCTGTAATAATAGAAAATCTGTACTACATAGATGAGAATACAGATACCGCTAATTTCCCGATATTGGATAATTTAACAGAAGAACAAAAAGTATTTTTATCATATAAAGTTAAAGATTTATCTGAACAATTATTAAAAAATAAACATGTTAAGATAGAAAATAATGATATTTATATAAACGGAAAAAGCTATTCGGAACAAATGCTGAAATCAAAAACAGTATTTAATAATTCCGAGGAGACACAAAAAGCACTATACAATTACATAAATTCAATTAATTTGGATGACTATGTACTCTTAAATACACGGAGCAAAAAATATCATAAATTATCCTGCACAGAAGGAAGAAAAAGCACAAATTTAAGACTGACAAATAAAAACAAACTTGGAAATGACGCTTCGCCTTGTAAATACTGCCATTTAAATAAAACATTTAACAATAATAAATATAACTGCAAGAATACAGATGATAAATCAAAACAAGAAACATCAACAACTTTCAAACAAATAAAAAAGCCGGCAAATAAATTTAAAGAAGATAATATAGAAATATTTTTTATTGATTTGAATGAAATTGAACTACCTTCAAACAAATGCGCTTCAACTGCCTGCCAAACATTATTAAATGAAATAAATAATGCACAGTCTTCAATTGATTTTGCTATATACGGAATTAATAATCAACCTCTTTTAGTTAATGCCCTTTTAAAAGCAAAAGAAAGAGGAGTGAACATTCGATGGGTATTTGATATTAATAAATCCTCGGGAAATTACTATGAAGATAATGAAGAACTTGCAAAATTAATCACTTCATATAAAACAGATGAAGTTTATGAAAGTAAAAATCAAACAGCAATTATGCATAATAAGTTTTTTATTTTTGATAAAAAACATGTATGGACAGGTTCTGCAAATATTTCAACTACCGATTTAACAGGATTTAATGCAAATTATGCGGCACTTATAAAATCGGACGAAATCGCTAAAATTTATACAAATGAGTTTGAACAAATGTATTCGGGATTGTTTCATAATTATAAGAAAAAACAGCAGACAAATTTCATTCAAATCAACTCAGAAACCTATGTAAAACCTCTGTTTTCTCCGCAAGATAATATCATAAATAATGAAATTATTCCTCTGATAAATAATGCTAAAAAGTACATTTATATTCCTATGTTTTTTATCACACACAAAGGAATTTCAAAAGCACTTATCAATGCCCATAATAAAGGTATAGATATTAAAATCATTCAAGATGCAACAAATGCTCATTCGACGGCAACTATACACAAAGAATTAAGGGATGCGAATATACCGGTAAAAACCGAAAATTTTGCCGGAAAAATGCATGCTAAATCGATGATTATTGATGATAATATTTCTCTAATCGGTTCTATGAACTATACAAACAGCGGAAATAATAAAAACGATGAGAATGTTTTAATAATAAAAAGTCCCCAAATAGCAGAATATATGAAATATACATTCATATATCTATGGAATAAAATTCCGGATAAATATTTAAAATATGACCCGAGAGCAGAATCATTTGAATCAACGGGTTCGTGCAATGACGGAATTGATAACAATTTTGATAATAAAATAGACGGACAAGATGACGGTTGTAAAACAAAATAAATTATTTAACGGCTTTTTTTAGTATATGTTTTATCTGTTCTGTTTGCTTATCTGCATTATATCCTCTGTTAAAATTTTTATAAGAATTATCATATTCTTTATACTCAAACTGAGTCTTTTTGTTAAAAGCCAATATTATAGTTTCTTCACTATCATATTCGGCAGTCTTAATTTCATTATAAAGACTTAAAAGTGTTTCTTTTATTACGTCAATATTATTTTTGTTAGCTTTAACAATTAAAAGTTTATTCGCAAAATCCGAAAGATTTTTAACTAAATCTATTTCAACATTCCCTAAGCACATTGCACAATCGGAAACAAATCTCTTCTTTGCATAATTATCAAATACTGCCCTATATTTATAATTGGCAGGTATTTCATTATCATTTTCCAACGGATACAATACACCAATGTTGACATTCTTCATTTTGTTATTACGAACGTATTTATATACAGAATCACATAATTCATAATCATCAATATAAATTGTTTTATGAATATTTTCATTTAAAGGAAGTGAGAAGTTTGCAGCTTCTTCTCCGACAGAGAATATATCAGATATACATTGATTTTGTAGATTTTCAACAATAAAATTATTTAAATTATTATTAAAAAGCAACTTGGGCTGATATACATACGATTTATCGGCATTTTCAGAATAATAATTTTGAAGAATTTTATGCAGAAATTCATACATTTTTTTAAATTGCTTAGTTCTTATCAGATACAAGCTATATTGCAAATTCAAAAAATATTTAAGCCAATTTACAAAAGGTATCATAGTAAAAATTTGAGAACATTTAACCCTGTTTAAATAATATTGACCGAGTTCTTTTCTGGAAATCAATTTAGTAAACTCAAAACTGCTGAAAACAATTTTAAAAAAGCCTCTTGCCAGTGCCTTTATTTTTCTTGTTTCAAGAGATAATCCTTCAAAATCATATAAAATCCATCTGCCATTATTAAAAGTATAATTGTGAGGAAGTAAATCCCAACCGCATATACCGAATTTTTCAAGTTCAATACACATTTCTAATGCGAGTTCAGATACATCATAAGCCATCGTTTCCGTGTACTCTTCAGAATGAATTATTCCTTTTAAAAATTCATGTTGGACAATTTTCTTTTCATCGGAATATATTTTTGTATCAACAACACAATCGGATAAATAATCAGAATTTTTAATAATATCAATTATCCTTTTGGTTTCATCAATATTATCAACAATTCTAAATATTTTTCCGTCTTTTTGCTTAACAGTATCCGAAAAATTTATTTCTTCGCTATTATCAATCATAAACTTATTTCTTAATTGCGGACTTATTAATTATATTATAAACAATACATTTCATTGGCAAATTTTTATATTTATGATTTTTAGTAAACAATATGAGAATAAATGGAAAGAGTAACAATATTTCTTTTAACAAAAGACTGGCAGCAACCTGTTCTGTTGTGCAATCAACAGGTGAGCCATTGCCATGCAATATATACAAAATATTGCCGAATGAAGATAGAAATTATTTAAAAAAACTAGGAAATGATTATAATTGGGAGAAAAACCATTACTTAGACTGTCTGGAAATAGACTTTTTAGAAATGAATGAATTGCCTTATACTTCTATATATTCAATAGAAGACAAAGACGGGAAATGTATAGGATTAACAGAAGTAAAAGAAAATCTCAATACTTTTAACATTGAAATTTTAGAAACCGCCCCAAGATTTGAGAACAAAAGGTCAGATTCTTCAATAAAATATATTGGAGAAACAATGGTCTCTTTTATAACAGAATTGGCAAAAAGAACAAAAAAGCATATGATAGAAGTATTTTCCGCATCAAAAGCAGTAGATTTTTACAGAGAAAAATGTCATATGAACTACAATGACAGAAATAAATATTTTTATTTACCTGCATACAGATACGACCGGCTTTTAATGCAAAATGAAAGACATACCGGAAGTAAAATCAATATTATAGAATAATTTATACTTCAGTCAATGCTTCAGAAAGACGCTTAATTCCTTCTCTGATAGTTTCCGAATTTGCATTTGTATAGTTTAATCTCAATGTATTTACATTTTTAGGATTAACATAGAAAGGATGTCCAGGAACAAAAGCAACATTCTTTGCAATTGCTTTATCAAATAATTTCATTACATCTTTACCTTCTTCTAATGTAACCCAAGTAAACATTCCTCCTTTAGGACGGGTAAATTTAACATTTTTCGGGAAATATTCTTCCATCGCACCGACCATTGCCTGTGCTTGTGATTTATATAATTTCTTAATTTTTTCAATATGTTTATCCAAATCATTATTATAAAGATAATCGGATATTAAATACTGCCCGAATATATTTGAATGTAAATCTGCTGCTTGTTTAGCTGTTTCAATCATTCTTATTATTTCTTTATTTGCAATTATGTAACCCAAACGCATGCCGGGAGTAACAATCTTAGAGAATGAACCGAGATACAAATTCTTTTCTGTTTGATTTAATCCGATATAAGGAATTCTGGGTGTATCTTCAAATCTGAGTTCTCCATACGGATCATCTTGTATTAAAAGCATATCTTCATCTTTAATTAAATCAAAAACAGCTTTTCTGTTTTCTGCCGTATATGTTAAACCCGTAGGATTTTGGAAATTAGGTATTAAATATGCCAATTTTGGTTTATAAGTTTTTAAAGTATTTTTTAAGTCTTCAATGTCCAACCCGTCATCATTAAGTTTCGTTGTAACAAAATTAGCCTGATAAACACAGAAAGATTGTAAAAGACCTAAATATGAAGGTTTTTCAACCATTACATTATCACCTTCATTTATAAATACTTTCCCTATTAAATCCAAAGCCTGTTGAGAACCGGTTGTAATGATTATATTTTCAATAGAAATATCCATATTCCAAAGTTTTTTATATCGGTCTACAATATATTGTCTCAAGGTATCAAGACCAAGTGTTGTCGAATATTGATATATCTTCGCTCCGTACATTTCAGCTATTCTGTTCATTGAAATTTTAAGTTCTTCCTGCGGAAATGAAATCGGATTTGGAAGTCCGCCGGCAAATGAAATAATTTCAGGCTTTTGAGTAACCTTTAATATTTCTCTTATAAATGATGAAGGAGTATTTTTTATTCTTTCGGAAAAGTAATTTTCAAACATATTTTAACCTATTTTCTAATATTTTAAGTCTATCACATAGTGTTTATGTATGCAAAATAATTTACTTGATTTATGTTAATATGGTTTTATGATTAAGAATTTTGATAGAATTATTGACGGCATAAAAAAAATGAATCTTCCATATACAGATTTTGTAAAATTTATGGAAGATATACATGATCCTTTTATTGTTTTAATTGCTTGCATTCTTTCTCTAAGAACAAATGACAGGACAACATATCCTGCGACTATGAGAATGCTGAAATTAGGTAAAACACCTAAAGACTTCTTGAATGTTAAACTTGAAGATTTAGAAAAAGCTATCTATCCTGTAGGTTTCTATAAAAATAAAGCGAAACAAATACTGGATATAGCATATGAACTGTATCATAAATACAATAGTATAGTTCCAAATGAAATAGATGAACTTGTTAAATTTAAAGGAGTAGGAAGAAAAACAGCAAATCTTGTTCAATCAAAAGGATACGGATTACCCAGTATATGTGTGGATGTTCACGTTCACAGAATATCTAACAGACTAGGGTTATGCTCCACCAAAGAGCCGGAAGAAACCGAAACGGCATTAAAAAATAATCTGCCTAAAGAAAAATGGTCGGAAATTAACACTATTTTTGTCACTCTCGGACAAAACATCTGTAAACCAACTAAACCCGACTGTTCAAAATGCGGAATTACAAAATATTGTAAATACTATAATTCACTAAAGTAATACTTGATTTGTTGATTTTTGTCTTGTCTGCGGCTGTGATATTCTCTGTTGAAATCTGCTTTTTGTATTTTTATATTCTTGAGAGAGATAATCTAAACTCGGTTCTACAGTCTTTTTTATCACAATATTTTCAACAAAATTATCAATAGATTTTGCTAATAATGCCAATCCAATAAACCCGCCGGCGGTTTTAATCATTTTATTCTTAAAAATTTGATTTTCATGGAAATCTTTTAATATACTCTTTACTGCTTTTCCCATATATTTATCGGCAGGATACAATTTTGCATATTCACTTTGAACTGTCTGAAACTTTTCAAATAATTTTTTAGACATTTCTTTTGGTCGTTGATTTTGCATTAATTGCGCACGCATTTCCATTATTTTTGCGCCCTGCCTTTTTGCAAAATCTCCGAGTTTTTGTTCATTAGCATGTGCAAATGTATCAGAATCCTTTAACGGATTTATAAAAGATAAAACTTTTTTAAACGGAGATAGTCTTTTAAATTCATCTTTGGATGTTTTGGCAGTTGTCAAAATGGCATCTTCGAAGCCAAGGGCATAACTTTCAGGATTATCAACAAACGTATGTAAACTCTTTGACTGCATGTAATCAATTGATTTATAAATTACATCAATTTTAGATTGAGAAGATAAGCCGTTTTTTGATAATCGGTTAAAAGAAGAAGCGCATCTTTGCCCTAACGATACTGCAGCCGTCGGCATAAATACACTTGCCATAGCCTGAAATACAGCTTCTTTTACACCTCTTCTTTTACTCGGATTATATTGTGTATCTTCATTTTTGTATTTATCATAAATATCTGCACCAAAATACATCAAAGCAGGAACCCATAATGCAGTTCCTATTTTAGGCGATATTCCGCTAACTACGGCACCCAATTCGTTAGAATACGCTAAACCTTTAATCGGCCATGTTTTTAGCGGGTCGACATATTTATCATTTTTATCTTTAAGGTTTGCAGAAGTAAAATTTACTCTCGGCTTTATTGAATTGTTCGTAATTTTCATTAATATAATTTCTAAAAGTCTAATTACAATTGAGACATGTTTACGTCTCAATTATATAAGTATTATAAAATAAAAATTTGCCAGATAAAGCCATATAAATTTTTTATATCGGAAGTTTATTCATACAGCAGTTTTTAAACTTTTTTCCGCTCCCGCAAGGACATTTATCGTTTCTTCCGACATTAGAATAATCAATATTTTGAATATTTTTTGCTTCTTCTTTTACGGAAACTGCATTCATAGTTTCTTCAAATATTTTTGAAGCATAAAGTACACTTGCAGAAGAAAATATCTTTTTATCAACGGAGTCTGCTTTATAATAATTCAACAGTTCTTCCAAACTATATTTGGTTTCAAGTATTTCATTTACCCTGTCCGTAAAATTTTTATATTTTGAAGCAATTCTTCTTAGTATTCCGGCAGGAACTTTATCATTTTCCAAGAAGTTTTTAATACAATCTTTATAGCCCTGAATTGTTTTATAATCATCTATTTCAAATATTTTGCAAAATGTTTGATAGAAAGGAAGTACAAACAGTCCTAATTCTTTATCATAAATTATTCCTATATCATAAACGGAAGAATGAGAAGAAAAACCTTCCAATGATTTTTCCATAAAATCAGAATATGAATTTCTAAAATCAGACACAGTAAAATATCTGTTATTTTCAACTTGTTTTATGTTTTTATTAACATCATCCTTTTCGGGAAGCACATCTGTATCACAATATTCATTGAACATATTAATTAAATTATCAGCATATACATTTGTTGTTATAACTTCATCCGTATTAAAACACTTTGAGAACTTTTCACCAAAATTTTTAACCAATGATTCAATTTGTTCTAATTTTTTAGGATTTTGTTCATAAGCATCTTCCGGTCGTTCAATTATTTTAGCTATTGCATATTTATAGACTTCTTCTTTGTTAATACTTGAAAGAACATTAGAAATTTCAAGAAGATAATGTTCATCTTTCATAGGAAATATTCTGCAAAGAGCATACTGTCCCGGAGTAATACCTCTAAAATTATTCATCTTAACTAATGAAAGAACCTTATAATTTTTTTCATTGACAAGATTATAAATTTCAAATCCGTTACTGAGAACTCTTCTTATCTCAAATACAGAAGAAAATGATTTTGATAAATTATCTAAAATTTCTTTTTCTTCTTTTGTTATATCGGTATTTTTTTCTTCAAATAGTTGAATAATTGTTTTTCTGTCAGTAGTAAGCCTTCTTTCAAAAATATAAGGGACTAATAAAGCTTGAAGTCTTGCACCTTGAGCATTACCTCCTTGTACCGTAACAAGATATTCATCGAAATCAGGTTTAACAAGCTCATCAGCAAGAACAAAATTCATTACTTTTGTAATTGTATCCGAAATAATTGCTAATTTTTCTATTACTGACATTTTTAATCCCCTTTTATTTTTACTATAGCAGAATGTCTAGCGGTAATTCCTTTTTCTTTTCTATATGAAAAAAATATATCAGACATACAGCATGTGCAATAGTCGCATGTGTCTATATTTTCAACACCGGCACTCAATAACTGATTATAATTTATTTTTTTTAAATCTACAAAATATTTACCGTTTTTGAATTGATATAATGAAATATCATTTTTATCTTCAACAAGCTGCTCAAAGACATCTTCACCTGTTTCGAAACAACATTTTCCGATAGAAGGTCCGATAAGCGCAATAATATTTTCAGGATTAATATTAAGTTCATTTTTTAATTTATCAATTCCGATTTTTACTATTTTTGCTGCGGTTCCTCTCCAACCCGCATGAAGAATCGCACCCGTATTATCATTTTTGCTGTATAAAATTATCGGAACACAATCAGCAAAATTCATAAGTAATAAAGAATTTTTTATATTTGAAATTAATCCGTCGGTATTATCATAAAATTCTTTATCTTTAGATATAATTTCAATGTTATTACCGTGAACTTGTTTTGCAGTAGTAATATTACAGCCTGTCTTATTTGATAAAAATTTCCTATTATGTTCGGACAATTCTTTTAAATCTTCTCTTGAAGCACAAGTTAAAACGAACTCTCTTGTTGTAAAAAAACAATCATAATCACTAAGCAGCGAAGATTTTAATATTTTTTTTCCGTAAAAATCATCAAAATAGAACATTAATTTTCGACCGTATTAAATATTCTGTCGCCTGCATCTCCAAGTCCCGGTCTGATATATCCGTTATCGTTAAGACAATTATCAATACTTGCAGTTACAATTTTGACATCAGGATAAGCTTTAGTAACCTTTTCTAAACCTTCAGGCGCACTAATAAGGCTTACAAAACGAATATTTTTTTGAGGAACTTTTTTGTTTGCAAAAAGTTTAATGGCATCTATGGCCGAATTCCCTGTTGCAAGCATCGGGTCCAATATTAAAATGATTTTATCTTCGGGATTATCAAATTCAACAGGAATTTTATTATAGTACCAAACAGGAGTTAAAGTATCTTCGTCCCTATACATTCCTATATGTCTTACAGTAGCATAAGGCATAATTTCATTTGCAATATCCGAAAATATTAAACCCGCTCTTAAAATAGGAGCAATTATTATTTCTTTTTTACTGCTTAAACGCTGAACTGTACATTTTTCAAGCGGAGTTTCGATTTCAATATCTTCAAGCTCCAAGTCATCAGTGGCATTATAAAATAACAAATATGTAATTCTTCTTATGGCATTTCTAAATACTTCCGCACTTGTGGCCTTATTTCTTATTATGCTTAAATTATGACAGCATATAGGATGTTTTACTACTTTTACATTTTGGAAATCAGTCATTTTTTACGCCTCTATTTTTCAATAATTTTTCAGTTTCTTTAGTCATTTTATTTATAATAACAGTTTGAGATTTATTTGCCATATTGGTTTGATTTATTAAATTTTCCATATTTTTACTCTGCTTTAAGATTTCTTTTCTATGAAGAATTCCTGATTCATCTATAGCCCTTTTGGCATTACCGTATAAAGCAATCATAACTTCTGACGATAATTTAGAACCATCCCAATAATCTTGAACTCTGTATGTTCCTGATGGAATTATTTCTTCTCTGTTATCAGTTTCCGATGCTGTTGCAGGATTTAATTCCAATGAAGTAGAGCCTCCAAGCCCATAAAATTCAATAGTGGCAGTTGCACACTTTGGTATAATGGCATATTTTTTTGTAACATGTATAGAAACAAACACTTTATTATCAAATATTTTTATGTTTTTAATATAACCGATGTTGACTCCCATTAAACGAACAGGAGAGCCTTTTATTAGCCCTTCAACATCATCAAAAAAGATATAATATGTATTCTTGACATTATCTTTTATCGTGGAATTATAGAAATATAATAAACTGCCGCAAAATATTATAAGCAGCCAAACAATAAATTCTATAATCAATATTTGTTTCTTGCGCATACAAACATTATAAATCAAATGATATATATTACAAAATAAAATGTAGTGTTAATTAAATATTAAGTAAATTATAAATTATCATTATATTTTATCAATTTTAACTTTTAGGGGTTTTATAAAGGTATGAAAATTAGTTCAATAAAATCTGTCATGAATTTTAAAGGTGCAACGATAAATATAAATGCGCTGTCTGATATACACGGGCATATAGAAAAATGTGACAGAGCATACCAAACAATGCAGAAGCATAATGTTTTTGAACCCGAAAAAAAAGGTACAGCCAACTATCTTATTATAGGCGGAGATTGGTTTATTTCAGGAGATAGAAAAGGCTATAAATCAGCACCAAATAAACCTTTGATGGGTTTTCAACTTGATATGTACAACAAATTTGTCGGTTCAATAAAACAAAAATTCCCCAAGCTTATATCATTATTCATACCAGGAAACCACGATTTTGACGGAGGAAGAAAATGTTTTAAAGAAGTTGCAAAAAATATAGACTCAACTATCTTATCTACAAATTTAGACAAGAATAATTCCAAATATTTGGCAGATGAAATAAAAACAGGTCATATAGTAGAATCTTATATTGATTTTGTCAGTGATGATAAAAAAGCGAATGTATCATATCCTGTATTAAATTTAGGCATCTCTCCGGTTAATATGAGTTATTACAAAAAATATTTATCAGGTATTAATTTTACGGATAATATTCCGCAAGCGCAAAAAACTGTAAAACCAGAACAATACAAGAAAACATCAGAACGAGTAAATTCATTAATAAACGATTTCAAAAATAAATATCCAAACGGAATTGTAGTATTAACAAGCCATACAGGTGTTGATTTTGCACAAAATTGTGCAAAAGAAGGAAATATAGATTTAATATTTAATGCACATGAACACAAAGAGGAAATTGAACAAATAAACGGAACACCGATTATAAATCTTTCCCAAAACTTCAATAAAATAGTTAATGCAAAAATAAAACTGGATGATGATGGTAAGAAACATAATATTTTAATAAAATCTATGAATCCGAACGAAGAAACAATATCAACGGAAAGCAGTATCGGAGAATATTATGACGAACTTTTCAAAGAAGATTCAAAAAAAATATATACAATAAGATGTACAAATCCGTTATTAACAGAACTTTCTACAGAAGGTATAAGATACGAAAATAACCATCTCGCAAATTTTGTAACAGGTATTCTTCTTGAACAAGCTCAAAAAATTAATCCGCTAATTGATATTTTTGCATTAAATTCTTCTTCTATAAGAGGTGGTTTCCATCTCAGCGATGACAAAAATACAACTCATGCAGAAGTTTTAAACTGCCTCGACGGCATAAACACATCCCAATCAGATGTTTATGTTACAGATGTTTGGGGAGAAGAATTAATAATGCTGATAATGGATAATTTCGTATTTAATATGGCAGATAAAGAAAAAAATCCGATTATTCAATATGCCGGAATTACTATAGATAAAACAAATATGTTGGAAGACTACCATAACGGTAAAAGTTTTAAAGATTTGTGTAAATATATAAAATTAACAAGTACAGGGGAACAAATAAACCCTAATTTCATATACAGAATAGCTAATCCAAAAAAATATTTTGAAAAGTCAAACAGTGAAGAAATAAGAAACAAAATATATTCATCTACACCTTTAAACAAAAATGTTCACGAATTATTTGAAAATTATTTTGCAGAACATAATACTATTACTTATGTTCCTGAAACAAGATTATATTAATAAATTCGGTATCTTAAAAATATAAAAAGACCTATTTTGAAGTTTGTTCTTCGGATATCATTTGTTTATATCCGGCAATAACTTCTTTCCAAGGTTCAACAATTACATCATCCTTAGAAAGTGCTTCTTTCGGAATACCTGCGTGATGTATATATGGAAGAAGTTCTTTTTCTGAAATTTTAACTTCAGCGTCAATACCGTCATCAGTATCATTGCAGATAAAATATCCGTTTCCGTCTTTATCTTGTTCATAACCGATAACAGTAAGTTCATGCCCGCCTTTAACATTATTTTCAGAGTCAGTGTATATTCTTCCGATTATAATATTTTGATTTAATTCTAATGATTTTAGAAGATGATTTTTTAATTCTTGAGGTTCACAATTATAACCTGCGAGTTTTCCGTCTTGAATATTTTGATATACAACAGAAATAACAGGCTTTTCAAATACAATTCTTTCGACAAAATTCTTTTCTTCTTCAGTTAATCCTGTTTTATCAGGATTTAAATGACCGGTTCTCTCATCAGTAAGTGCATCATATGTATTTTGAGAACCTAAATTTAATAAAGCAGATTGAATTAATACATCTATACAAGAACGCTCGCCCGGATCCTTATATGAAGTTTGGACTCTTGCTCTTACTATTGCATTTCTATCCGGCTTAATTTTTACATTAAGCTTTTCCCAATTATTTTCAAAATAACAGTCTGTATTAAATTGTCTTAATTTAAATAAGCTTTCGGCCGTACCCTGAGCCATATCCGTTATATCAATTCTTTTATCAACACTATATGAATTGCCGCTTAATCCTTCTGCAAATCTTACAAACTCCGCAGGATTTTTGCTCGCAAGACAATATTCCATGCTTGCTACAACGCAAGAAGATGACATTACATTATATGCTTGTTGAGGGAATTGATTACCCGTTTCTTTTGTAATTCCTTTCGCAACAGGAGCCGGAATATCTCCGAATTTTTGCGTAATACTTGCAGGATTATCTAAGGCTTTTATAACTTCAGAAAGTATTTGCTTTTTATCCAAGCCTTGAAGTCTCGGTTGAGTCACGATTTTATACATATTAGAGAGAACAGTGGAACCGTCATTTGATTTGTTATTCATTAAAATACCCTTTTTATCAAGAGCATTAAATGTCTTTAAGTCCGAATGGTTTAAAAATGACTTAACGGTGTTATATTGCTGTTCCAAAGAAGGTGAAGCAGTATTGGAAGCTGCACCTGTAAATGAAGGTATATAAGCTTTATAATTATCTGCATTTAAACTTTTTAAATCTGAAGGTTGTGTTAAAGCAGGACTTGTTCTAACTTTAAATCTCAAGTCAGTTTTCAAATCCTTTGAAATGTACATATTATTAACTTTAGAAATTTTTAACATAAAACACTTATACCTTCAAATATAATAAAAAAAGAAGGGATTAAAAATTGCTATTTTTACTGTTTATTTGTAATTTGTTAAGTACATTGTTACAAATTAAATTTGGTTTTTACCCTCTTTTAAACCTCTTGCTCTGTCATAAAGTTCTACCTTCATATTTAATGAATGTGCTTTATCTATAACATAATTAACCAAATCAAGGTAATAATCGGATATTGTAGCTCTGTTTGTTTTATACCAAACATCTTCAATATCTAAAGCAAGCCATTTACCGCCTACATTAATAACAGAATTAATCCAAGAATCAATCTCTTTCCTGTTATCGTTTACATTCGGAATAATAATATATTTGGAAGTCATCAAGCCAAAACTGTCAGTATTAGCATCTGCATACTTTTTCATGTTTTCCAAAACTTTTTTATAAGCATTAACACGCTTAATTTTTTGATAAGTTTTATCACAACCCGCATCAATTGAAATAACAACGTTTAAAACACCTTTTCTGATTGCTTCTTCAATTGCAGGAGAGAATTTAATACCTGATGAATGTATTCTCATGTTTTTAAAATTATTAGCAGTAAGCAGCTTAATCAAATCTTCAAATTCGGGTGCTACAGTAGGTTCTCCCCCTCCAAATGATACTTCTCCGCCGGGGCGTAAAATTTTTCGTTCTATCATGTCTTTAACAACCGGAACAGCATCATAAGGTTTAATTTTGTCGAAAATCTTTTTATTTTGAACCTCATAACAATACGTACATCTGCTGTTACAAAGAACCCAATAATTAAATTGGAGGAAGTTTATATAATCTTCATCATCCCATTCTTTTTCTTCAAGAAAAACACAACCCAAACAATTAGGTGTAAGATTTCCTTTTTTGTGTTCTTCACGAAATTTACGTTTAAACTCAAACAGTTTATCCCAGTCTATCGGTTCACCGTTATAAACATTCTGTATGGTAATTCTTCCCCCGCCTGTATGGCACGTAAAACAACAAGTTTCAAGTCTTGTATGTTCAAAGTCCATACCATGCTCTATATATCTGCAACTAAGGTATTTCACTTGATATCCCAATCTCTACTCTTATGTATAAATTACCATTTTCAATAATAATAGTCAAGAATGCAAAGAAATGCTAAATTTCTTGTCTTTGGATTTTATTATATGTATAATAACAATGTTTTTAGATAATAAATAGGAATATGTTTTGAAATACGTAAGTTGCATACATTTAGAGCATGGTATAACATTTTTTTCAAATTCGGTTCAAATATGCTGTATAAGTTCACATCCGGGTGGCGGAAGAATTATGCAGGTAGAAAATTATAAAGGCGAGCCGATTGATTGGGATAAGTTTTTTGAAAACAGAAACAAGTTAAGAGAGGGTGCAAGAAACGGTAATATCCCAGAAAAATGTGAAGGATGTTATTATCTGAAAGAACAGGAATGGAATCCCGAAAATTACATTGATGAAGTATTAATCGGTCATTTTACTCATTGCAATTGCAATTGTATATATTGCTATACGGAAGCTGATAAGAAATTTTTTAATGCAAATAAAACATATAACATCTATCCTGTTATGAAAGATATGATTGACAGAGGCATCCTTTCAAAACAAGCAACAATAACTTTTGGAGGCGGAGAACCTACTATACTTCAAGAATTTGAAGAACTTATAAATTTATTACTGGATTACGATGTATATAATATCAGAATACACTCTGACGGAATAAAATATTCTCCGGGTATTGAAAGAGGATTAAGGCTGGGGAAAATTACACTTATTACATCTGTTGATTCAAGTTCTCCTAAAATATACGAAAGAATCAAACAAGTACCCTGTCATGATAAAGTATGGGCAAATCTTAAGAAATATGCCGATGCAAAAAACGGACTAATAAGAACAAAATATGTATTAATTCCCGGAATAAATGACAGCCTTTCCGAAATTAAAAATTGGCTTCAAAAAACATATGATGCAGGAATAAGAAATATAGCATTTGATATTGAAGATAACTGGTTTAAAGAACACAGAGAAAATATTCCTCAATATATATATGTAATATTCGATTTCGTATTTGATTGTTATAAACAATACAACATAGACAGCTGCGAATTATATGAAAGAGCATATAATTTAAAAGTAGACAGAGAAAACAGGCAAAAATCTCTATCTGAAACATAGGAG
>JAEEGL011046731.1_pt1 | contig 34671 bp, 28 predicted proteins | sample 9134231 | NCBI WGS metagenome assembly JAEEGL01 (sample SAMN16246548, study PRJNA631951) | gut metagenome | biome: gut microbiome; feature: rumen; material: fiber-attached | host: Bos | place: Iran: Karaj | collected 2018-10
ATACCATATAATAAACCAATAGTTTTTTTATATTCACCCTCTTCATCGTTAGGATTGCCTTTACCTCTTACAGCTATGTAATTCATTTTAGGAATTTCTACTATACTTGGTTTATTCTTAGGCATATAAAATTCTTTATATTCTTTTTTATAATCAAAAGCCATATTTTTTATTTCCTTTCAAGTACTGCTATGGATTCGCAATGAGATGTATATGGAAACATGTCGCAAATTGATATTTTTTTAATCTCATATTTTTCTTCTAATTTCTTTAAATCTCTTCCAAGTGTTGCTGGATTACAACTTACATAAACAATTTTTTTAGCTTCTATTTTAAGCATTGTTTTAATTGCTACATCATCGCATCCTTTTCTTGGTGGATCTACAAAAATAACATCAGCTGAAATATTTCTCTTTTCTAATAATTCTGGTAATACTTTTTCAACATCGCCAGCAAAAAATTCTGCATTTTCTATATTATTAATTTCAGCATTAATTTTTGCATCATCAACCGCTTCTTTTATTGTCTCAATGCCAATTATTTTGTCTACATTTTTTGAAGCAAATATTCCAATTGTTCCAATTCCGCAATACAAATCAAAAATTGTTTCTTTTCCAGATAGTTCTGCATAGTCAACCGCTTTTTGATATAGTTTTTCAGTTTGCACTGGATTTACCTGATAAAATGATCTAGAAGAAATCTTGAACTTATAGTCTTTTATGTAATCATAAATGTAGCCATCTCCGAACAATACTTCTTCATAATCTCCCAAAATAACATTTGTGTTTTTTGAGTTTATATTCTTAACTATCGTTTTTATCTCTTTGTGCTTGGTTGTCAAAAAGTCTATTAATTCTTTTTCTTTTTCAATTTTTTCTTTGTTAGTTACTAAAGTAACCATCACTTCTTTTGTCTTTTTGCCATATCTTATTATAATATGTCTTAATGAACCAGTTAAACTTTTTTCATCATAAACTTCAATATTATTATCATTTACAAATTCAATAATATCATTTGCAATTTCTTGTGATAGTTTATCTTGAATTAAACATTCTTTAGTTTCTATTATTTCATGAGTTCTTTCAGCAAATACTCCTAAAACTGCCTTTTCATTTTTTCTTCCTACTGGATATTGAAGTTTATTTCTATAGAAAAACGGATCGTCCATTTTAATTACTTCGTCAAGCTCTATCTCTCTTCCTAAAGCTTTTTTTAGAGTTGATTTAACTGATGCTTCTTTTAGCTTTATTGTTGCATCATAATTCATATGACGAAGTGCGCATCCGCCGCATCTTTTATATGTTGGACAATCAGGCGCTACTCTATTTTCGGACTTTTCTAATATTTCTTCTATAATCCCAAATGCATGTGAAGAATTTACTTTAACAATTTTGGTTTTAATCTTTTCACCTTTAATTGCACCTGGAATAAAGATAGTAAATCCATCAATTTTAGCTACACCTTCTCCTTTAAAACCACTATCAATTATTTCTACTTCAAGGACTTCGTTTTTCTTTAACATCTTTTCTCCTATTTTTTAACTTCGTTCCAAAATTCTTGATCTGTTTCTAACATTTCTTTTCCATTATCATCAAGAACTAATTCAAAAGATATTCTTCTTAAAAGCTTATTTGCTTCTATTACTCTTATTTTAACCGTATCTCCGATTTTATATGTTTTCTTTGTTACTTCACCTATAAGCATTCTCTTTTGCTCATCATAAGTATAATAATCCTTACCCATATTTTCAAATCTTACTAATCCTTCAACTGTTGATTCTAGTTCAACAAATATTCCAAAATTAGTAACAGATGAAATAACACCTTCATATTCTTCGCCGATTTTATCTTCCATAAATTCAGCTTTCTTAATATCTTCAGCTTCTCTTTCTGCTTTTACAGCATTTCTTTCAGCTTCAGATGAAAGGTCAGCATATCTTACAGATCTTTTTCTTAATTCTTCTAAAATATCCTCATCAACATTATAATCATTTTCTAGATATTTTGAAATAACTCTATGAATAAAAAGATCAGGATATCTTCTAATTGGTGATGTAAAATGACAATAATACTTACTTGCAATCCCAAAGTGACCTTTGTTTTCTGCTTCATATCTTGCCACTTTTAAAGTTCTTAAAATTAACGTTGATAAAACTTTTTCATATTCTGTGCCTTTTAGTTTCTCTAATACATCTGAAAATGCTTTTGGTTTAATATTATCTTTAGTTGCTTTAATTTTATAACCAATTGATGCTAAAAACATATTTGTATCAATTATTTTTTCATAATCTGGAACTTCGTGTACTCTATAAATAAATGGAGCTTCTAGCCAATAAAACTTTTCTGCAATTGTTTCATTTGCTGTAAGCATAAATTGTTCTATAATTTCATTTGCAAATGTTGTTTCATATTTAGATACATTAACGCATGCTCCATTTTCATCAAGTGTTATTTTGCTTTCTGGAATATCAAGATTTAGATATCCTTGCTTCATTCTTCTATCCTTTAGAATATGAGCAAGTTCTTCCATTAGCTTAAAATCTTTAACGTAATCTTTGTATTTTTCTAATACCTTTTTATCTTCTTTGGTAAGTATCTTATTAACATTATTATATGTCATTCTCTTTGTTACTTTTACTACAGATTTATAAACATCAGAAGATACAACTTCACCTTTTTCGTTAATTTCCATAGTACATGAAAGTGCAAATCTATCTTTACCTTCATTCATACTGCATATTCCATTTGATAGTTCAACTGGTAGCATCGGAATAACTCTATCAAACATATATACAGATGTTCCTCTTATAATTGCTTCTCTATCAAGTTCTGTTCCTTCTTTAACATAGTTGCTTACATCTGCAATATGAACATTTAAAATATAGTTTCCGTCTTTATTCTTTTTTACAAAAACTGCATCATCTAAGTCTTTTGCATCGTCACCATCAATTGTAAATAATCTTTCTTCTCTTAAATCTCTTCTTGATCCAAAATCTTTTTTATAAATTCTTTGTGGAATGCTTTTTGCTTCTTCTATAACTTCCTTTGGAAATTCATTTGGAAGATTATATTCTTTGATTACGCTAAGCATATCAACTCCTGCTTCATCTATTCCACCTAAAATTTCTACAACTTCTCCTTCTGCATTTTTTGTAGCTGTTGGATATTTAATTATTTTTACTACAACTTTATCTAGATTTTTAGCATTCTTCGTGTTCTTCTTTGCAATAAATATATCTGTTTGAAATCTTTTATCATCTGGAACAACAAAACCAAAGTTTTTACTTTTTTGAAAAACACCTACAACAGTTTCTTTTTCTCTTCTTAAAATTTTAACAACTTTAGCTTCTGCTCTTCTGTCGTTTGTTTTTTGTTTATACATTACAAACTGAACAACATCTCCATCTAGTGCACCATTAGTGCTTTTAGATGGAACAAAAAAGTCTTCTTTTTCATCATCTTCTACTTCAATGAATCCATATCCTTTTTCGTTGGCTATAAATACTCCTTCTAGTTTTTGATTCTTTTTGTTTTTCTTTTTCACTTGATTCTCCTATAACATCAAAAAGGGCAGTATAAAAATACTGCCCCACTTACTCTATTTTAAATTAAACTGCATAAATAATTCCTAATACAACTGATAAAACAACGAAGATAATGAATAAAGCTACTGTTAATTTCTTAATTTTAGCTTCTTGTGTTCTTCCTTTATTTTTTTCATAGAAATTACTTGCTGAGGCACCAACAATAGTTCCTGAAGCACCACCATCTTCTGATTTTTGTCTCATTATTGTTATAATAAGTGCTAAACAAACTACTATGTCTATTGCTAATAATATATATTTTAAAATTTCCATGATTTATTCCTCCATAAATTCGTTACTAACTACTATAGTTTACCATACAATGTTTCAAAAATCAACATTTTAATAAACATTAGTTAGATTTCTATATATCCACCTATAATCTTGCTGTATTTAACTCCATTAAAGAAATTTCTACCACCAGATAAGATTACTTTGTCTCCTTCTTCAAGATATCCTTTATCTTTTAATTTTTGAACACCTTTCTCTATTACTTCGTCAACAGTTGAAGCATCACCAACATATATTGGGAATACATTCCATACTAATCCTAATTGATAGAATGTTCTCTTGTTATTTGTAATAGCAAGTATTGGACAACCAGGTCCAATTCCTGATAATCTTCTTGCACTATTTCCTGTACCTGTATAACATACAATTGCATCTGCGTTCATGTTCATTGCTGTAACACATGTTGAATATGCAATATCTTCATCTAGATTATCTGTATGGAATCCTCTACCTTCTTCAAATCTCTTCCAATAATTAACTGTTGGTTCAATTCTTCTTGCGATTTTATCCATTGTTTTAACACATTCTACTGGATATTTACCTTGAGCACATTCTCCAGAAAGCATAACTGCACTTGTTCTGTCAAATACAGCGTTAGCTACGTCAGAAGCTTCTGCTCTTGTTGGTAATGGATTTGTTTGCATTGACTCTAACATTTGCGTAGCTGTAATACATGGTTTGTATGATTTATTACAAGCTTTTATAATTTTCTTTTGATAAATTGGTGGTTCTGTAAAATCAAGTTCTGTAGCCATATCACCACGGGCAATCATTTGTCCATCAGCAACTTCTACTATAGAATCTAAATTAGAAACACCTTCAATATTTTCTATTTTTGTAATTATTTTAATATCTTGACCACCATGTTCATCTAATACTTTTCTTATTTGAGCAATATCATCTACATTTCTTGTAAATGATGCTGCAACATAATCATATCCATGTTCACATGCTGCAATTAAATCATCTATATCCTTTTGTTTTAAAGCAGGTAATCTTATAACTGTTCCTGGTATATTCATAGTTTTTCTACTACCTAAAGCTCCACCATGAACAACAGTTGTTGCAATATCTTTATCTATTATTTCATCAACAACAAGTTCTATTGCACCATCATCAATTAAAATTTTTGTTCCTGGTTTAACATCTTTATACAAATCTTTATAAGATACAGAAACCTTTTCAGCATCTCCTAAAATGTCATCATTAACTAATAATAATCTTTGACCATCTTCTAATTTGATTTTTTCTGTTTTACCAGTAACTAGCATTCCCGTTCTTATTTCAGGGCCTTGAGTATCTAAAATAAGTGGAATTGGAAGATCAAGTTCATCTCTAATTCTTAATACTTCTTCTGTTTTAAATGCTTGTTCTTCATAACTACCATGTGAATAATTAATTCTACATGCATTTAGTCCAGCTTCTAATAATTCCTTTACTAGGTTCTCACTAGCAGGACCGATTGTTCCAACTATTTTAGTTTTTCTTAGATTAAATTTCATAAACTTACCTCGCTTTAAATTATATTAATTTTAAAAATCAACCATGCATAAGTATACCATAAAAAAAGTAAAATTCAAGACTCATTTAAACCTTTTTAAGGCATTTTTAGATAAAAATCGGCCAAACGCGGAAGCATTTGGCCATTTTTTATTATTCTTCATCTTCTTTTGTTAGCCATTTAATTAAATCTAAATTTTCTGGGTCTAACATCATATCATTTTTAGGAACCACCCTAAAGGTATAGCCAAAGTTTCCGCCTGTTGAAAAATCTATTGTTGCTTCATATGAACAACTATTGTTTTCAGGATTTTCTGCAATTTTGTTCATCTCTTGAGTATAGATTTTCTTCATTGTTCCATCTTCCATTATTTGTCCAAAGTAAACTTGAACTTCTGCGTGATTCTTATCAATATTTCCAAAATATACATCACAGTAAACAGATGTTGAGCTTCCTGCTGCAAATCTACCATCATTTACGTTTCTATCTTGGATTATTCTTATATTCTTCCACTCTTTCTTTACATTTTTCTTCCACTCTGTAAATCTAGCAACACTTTCTATGTCATTGAATTTTTCCCTTGTTAGATTGCAAAGAGGCATATATAATTTTTCTACATAATCAACAACCATTCTTGCTGTTGAATACATTCCACCAGTAGACTTAATAGAGTTTTTCATGAATTTAACCCATTTTGTAGGAACTCCTCTATCGTCTTTCTTGTAATATGTTGGAATTATTTTGTTTTCCAATGTATCATATAAACTGTTTGAATCTGCTTTATCTTGTTCTTCATATGTGGCATATGTTGCATTTGTTCCAATTGTCCATCCGTTTTGACCATCATATCCTTCGCACCACCATCCATCTAAAACAGAGAAGTTAACTACACCATTTACTGCAGCTTTCTCTCCAGATGTTCCTGATGCCTCCATAGGTCTTCTCGGATTATTTAACCATACGTCTACACCACTAACTAAATATCTTGAAATACCAATATTGTAATTTTCTAATATGAAAATCTTTCCTCTAAATTGAGGCATTAAAGATACTTCATGAATTGTTTTAATTAATTCCTGACCATCTCTATCTTGTGGATGTGCTTTTCCAGCAAAGAATATTTGAACTGGTCTTTCTTTATTACATAAGATTTCAGTTAATCTTGAAATATCTTTAAACAATAATGTAGCTCTTTTGTATGTTGCAAATCTTCTTGCAAATCCAATTGTTAATGCATTTGGATCTAATTTATTTAAAACTTCGCAAACTTGTTCATATACTTCGCCAGTACCAGCAAAACGCTCTCTAGCATTTTCTCTTACAAGTCTTATAAGTTTTTCTTTTCTTTCTACGTGAGCTGCCCAAAGCTTTTCATCTGGAATATCATCTATCTTTTCCCAAGTTGATTGTTGATGAATGTTATCTTGCCAGTATGGTGGAAGATATTCATTAAATAAATGTTTTAAATTTGGAGCTAGCCATGATGTTGTGTGAATACCATTTGTTACATATGTAATTGGTGATTCATCATCAGCAATATTTGGCCATACATCTGTAAATAATTCTCTTGAAACTGCTCCATGAAGTTTACTTACACCATTTTTCTTTCCGGCAATCTTAAGTGCTAAAACTCCCATATTGAAACCTTGATCTGTAGATTCATCTGGCATACCAAGTTTTAAGAATTCTTCTTTTGTAATACCAAATTTATCCCACATTCCATCAAAGTATCTTTCTATTAAAGATACATCGAAAATATCATTTCCTGCAGGTACTGGAGTATGTGTTGTAAATACTGTTTTTGCAGTAGCAAATTCTTTTGCCATTTCAAATGATATTTCTTTTTCTTGCATAATGTTCTTTATTAATTCTAATGTTAAGAATGCTGAGTGTCCTTCGTTCATGTGATAAAGTGTTGGTTCATATCCTAACTCTTTAAGAACTTTAACACCACCCATACCTAAAACTATTTCTTGGCGAAGTCTCATTTCTCTGTCTCCACCATATAGTCTTAAGGTTATACTTCTGAATTCTTCTGGGTTTTTATCAACATCTGAATCCATTAGGTAAAGTTTAATTCTTCCAACATTTATTTGCCAGATTTTTAAGTATAATGTCTTTCCTTCTAATGGAATAGTAATATATACATCTTCATCTAAATTATCTTTAACTGGATTAATTGGAAGATTATATAAATCTATATTATGATATTCACAATATTGTTGTCCATGTGAATCAATTCTTTGACGGAAATAACCGTTTTTATATAAAAGGCCAACAGCTACAAATGGTAATCCTAAATCACTAGCTGATTTTAAATGATCACCAGATAATATTCCTAGTCCACCTGAATAAATTGGAATGATTTCATCTAATCCATATTCAGCTGAAAAATATGCAAATAATTCATTTTGATTGTTTTTATAATTCTTTTCGAACCAAGAATCTTTACTGTTCATGTAACTTTCATAGTTATTAACTACTTCACGATACATATCTAAAAATGTTTGATCGTTAGAAATCTTTTCGATACGTTCTTGACTTATATTTTTCAAGAATTTAATAGGATTTTTTTCACATGAGTCCCATAAGTCTCTATCCATATATTGAAATAATTTTAAAAATTCTGTATTCCATGACCACCATAAATTGTTTGAAATTTCAGCAAGTTTTGCCACTTCATCTGGTAGTTTTGGAACTACTGTAACCCTATTGAATATATACATTTAATATATTCCTCCTTTGTACTTTTGCTCTATTGAGCCTTATCTTTTTTCGCTATTATACTATTTAATTATCTATCTAAAACATTTTTTTGTCAATTACTATTCCCTTAAAAATTGCATTGTTTTTAAAATGAAATAATGGTTCGTAGTTATTTACATTTAATTTACAAATATATATTTTTTTGGTTACTTTAAAGTTTTTATATATTTTATATAATATAATAAGTATGTATATTTTTGGGAGGTGCACAAATGAGAGTAAAAAGCGTTGAAGACGTGAAAAGATTAGGAAATTATATGGGTGCAATTGTTCTTGATGCAGAATCAAGAGTTGCTGAAGTTAATGCAAACATGCTTGAAATATTGGAAAAATATCCAGCTGGTTCTATTAATTTCACTACAATGAATGCAATAATGAAAGATATTATACCAATTGCTTCAACAACTGAAATGGAGCCAATTGAAAAAAACGGAAGAACCGTTTATCCTCAACCAGACAAATCTTGTTTAGACGATCCAAGATTCTTAAATAAAATATCTACATTCACAAAAGAAGAACAAGAACAAATTTTAGAAGGAATTAGGATATCTGCAAAATTTGGTCCAAAAATTAGAATGTTTAAAGATGCCCAAGAAATATTATTAAGTCCTGCACCATTTTCTGATAGACAAAGAGATTATGCTACAATTCTTCAGAACCCAAATGATCCATCTGATAAAGTATTTAATGATGTTGGATATGAAAACTATTTATTATATGTACAAAGATATGCTCCTAGACAAGTACAAAACTTCCATATGTTTGCAGATAGAAATACAAAAGCTGTTCTATCACATCACTACTATAAGATGTCTACAGAAGCATATTCTAGATATTTAAATACATACTCTGAAGCTTCTAGAATGCCTGAAAAAGAAGCTGACATGAGAAAAAGAATTAAGAATTCTATGGGAAGCTCAACTATTGGAGGATATAGACCTCTTAGTCAAATAAAAGTCTCAAGCAAACAAACATATTCAAAAAACTTACGTGCACTTACTAGAGAAGATAGAAGTTATCATGGAGCTGCAAGTGAGATTGGAAACGTACTTCAAATAGCATCTAAATATGTTGGTCAAAAAGCAGCTGATGCATTAAGTACTCCTCGCGGAAAAAAGGTTCTAATCTATGCATTATGTGCTTTTCTTGCTGCATCAGCTGGAATGAAAGCAGTACATTCAAATGATTTTGCTAATAGATATGTAGAATCCCCTGCATCAATTTCTGATTTAAACAGTGAATATGGAATGCTTTCTGCTGATTCAATTGAAAAACTTCAAAGTAATCAAGATTTGATTAATGAAATTATAAAACAAGGTGTTAATGTTGATGGTGATAAATTAAGTCAATTGAGAGACCAACTTGATAGCAGTATTAACTATGTAGTAGATGATTTATTTCATGATGCTGTTCAAGATTATTATAATGGTAAATATAAAGATGATGATAGAAGAAATGTAACCGATGTTTCATTATTCTATGATCTTACTGATAGATATGACCATCGCACAGGATTAATGGTAAGCTATAAAGACAGATTTGGAATTGATCATACCGGAACTATAGATATTGAGAAAACTCCTATACAAGATCTTTTTGTTAAAGCAAAAGGTGGAAGAGCAGCAAGTCTTTCTGGACTAGTTAATGCTGAACGTACCTTAGATGTATCAATGAAAAATCTAATAAGTCAAATTACAGATCAAAATCTTTCTTTTAAAGAAAGACAAAAAGCGTTTAATAGATTTTTAGACTACGCTAATGATATTCAAGGTGGAATGAGAATAGCTGCATCAAATACTCCAGAAATTCATGGACATTTATTTATTCGGACCAAAAGCATCAATTGATGCAAAAGAAGAATCAGATGAAGAGATAAATCGTTAATAAAACAAAAAAAGACTTCCCTTTTAGGGAAGTCTTTTTATTGATTAAATTCAAAATTATATGGTAATAAATCAAAGAAATTATATTCTTCTACTTTATTCTCATACACTGTATATACTTTAAAATCTTTATCAACAAATTCACTTAAAAACTGTCTGCACACTCCACAAGGAAGGCATCTTTCTTCTGGAGCATCTTTAGGCCCACCTGCAAGTAATATATATTCAAACTCTCTTTCTCCTTCAGATAGTGCTTTTACCAATGCCACTCTTTCAGCGCATATAGATTGAAGTCCATGATTTTGAATATTGCATCCTGTATATTTTTTTCCATTCTTAGCTTTTAGTACTGCTCCCACAGTATATTTAGAATACTTGGCATATGCCATCTCCCTCATATTTTTAGCTAATCTAATATCATCTGATAAATTTATTTCCATTTGTATACCTCACTTACATATATTTCTTTAGTTTAAGTCTTATTCTATCTGATCTTGTCTGTCCTATTATTTCTTCAAAAATAAATTTTCCTTTACCACGTACATTTATTATATCATTAATTAATATTTTTTTTGAAGAGTTTGTTTCATTTATTGAATTAACAAATACTAATCCTTCTTCTATGAGCTCTTTTGCTTTTGTTCTAGATGTTCTTGCTATTTCTGAAACAATATTATCTAATCTTATAGAAGAAACAATTATTTCTACTTCTTGAAATTCTTGTTTTACTTCAAATAAATCATTTATATTTTCTATAGTAATTTCTGCTTTCTTAAATCTTGTAAGTTCTTTCATTCCGTTTACTAGGTATTTAGATGATTCATTAAGTGAAATAATATCTGCTCCATATGGAGTAATTATAATATCTCCGAATTTTTCTCTTTTAATACCAAGTTTCATAATGCCACTTAAAAATTCTTTGTGTTCATAATGAATATCATCTGGAAGAACAACTCTAATAATATCTAGATATTTTTCTAGATTCTTGTTTACCATATCTATATTTAATTTCTCTGGATAGAAAACTAAAATGCATCTATCCGCATCTTCTCTTACTCCGTAAAACAAGAAGTTTTCTACATGTTCTTCTTTTAATACTTTTTCTAAAACAGCTACTTCCATTCTAGTAAGAAAATCAGTATACTCTATTTTGTTTCTCTTTTTGCAAAACTCATACTGATCAATTGCTTTTGCAACTACTAGTTTAAATTCGCCATCTTTGTATTTTTCTCTAGCTTTTTCAAACATAATAACCTCTATACTAAAAGAAAAGCCAATAAAGATGTCACAAGTGGAATGGTTAAATTATCTGTTCCTTTTAGTGATACTGTTTCTGCTACAGTTGCTAAAACTGCTACAAGTATTCCTTTTATAATCCACCAACCTGATTCATAATAATAGAAGAATCCAAGCATTATGATTAATGAAATCATAAACATTGTAAAAGTTCCTGCTACTGTTTTCTTATTATCTAAAAATCTATATTCTTTTGATTTTACTGCTTTTCCCACTACTGCAGCAAAACCATCTCCATATCCCATAACAATTATTCCAACTAATCCTATATATGGATTTTTAAGTGGTCCAAATGTAATTAGTGCTAATACTAGAAGTGATATTGCATAGTATACAGTTCCTAAGCTATTTTTGTTTTCATCATCAACATCACGTTCCATGACATCAATAATATCTTTTTTATATGATAAGTAATTAATAACAACAAATGCTGCAGGTAAAACTGCTGCCCACCATGGACTATCAAAAAATACTATTGCTATTATCCACCAATTTGAAAGCATTATATGAATAAACTTTCTTGATCCTTCTTTTCCTGCATTTTCAAACGCTTTTGCTGATACAATAATTAAAACAATGTATAGCATCGAAACTATTATTCCTATTATATTATTCATTTGTAACTCCTTTTCCTTTTAAATCTTGATAAACTGTCCCATCAAGCCATTTTTTGTTTTTTTCTATATCTTTTCTTACTATGGTAGCACTAATTGGAACTTCTTTTCTTTCAGTGTCTACTCTTCTATCTTCAATATTTAAATATTCCGCAACATATTTTCCATAAGGTTCACTACTATAAAAATGTGTTAGCTTTTCATCTTTAACAATATCACTTAGATATTTCATTTGAACATCTACACTCTCTTTATCTAATCCATATTTAGATGGTGGATTATGAGCAAATCTTATTTCAACATTAGGATATAATTCTTTTATCCAATTTGCTCTATCTTCAGATGGCACCTTTGTAACATCTGTATCATAAACTACTACTATAACTTTATCCATTTCTTTTAACGCAGTTTCGATTAAGAATTGGTGTCCTTTATGAAGTGGAGCAAATTTTCCTATTGTAAACCCTATTTTTTCTTCCAATTTTACTACCTCTTTAAAAAATAACATTAATATTATACCATAAAAATCCTATTCTTGCACTATTTCACAAGATTTTCACAATTAAATTTTACTTTTACATTTATTAGTATTTTCTATTTTTAAAAATGTGGTATAATGACCTTGTATAAAAAAATTTTAAGTTGGTGATTTTATGGGTAAAAAAGTTTCTAAAAAGAAAAATAAGAAAAGAAAGCTACATACTCTTGATTATTTTTTGATCATTGTAGCAATTTTATTTATAGTAATATTAGCTCTTGGCATACATGGTAAATCAATTAGATTTGCAGGATTTAAATCATTTAAAGATTTAACTACTTCAATAAAAGAAGAAAAAGAAGCTGATAAAACTATTCCTGAAGAAGATGATAAACTTCCTGTAGATAATAAAATTTTTAATCCAGAGCCACCGGTTCCAGACATTACAATTAAACTTAGTGCTATTGGTGATATCATGGCACATAATACTCAGCTTACCGATGCATATGATAAAACTACTGGATATGATTTTTCAAAATGTTTTAAAGATATTCCAGATTTAGTTAAAGATAGTGATTTCTTTATGGGAAATCTTGAAACAACATTTGCTGGAAGTAAGAAAAAGTATACTGGATATCCACAATTTAATACTCCAGAACAACTTGCAACAGATTTAAAAGAACTTGGATTAGATTTAGTAACGACAGCAAATAACCACTCATTAGATACTGGTTATGCTGGAGTTGAAAGTACAATAGCTTTCTTAGATGAAGCAGGTCTTCCTCATACAGGAACATTTAATTCTCAGGAATCGCATGATGAAATTTATACTACCGATATAAAAGGAATAAAAACAGCATTTTTAGCATATACTTATGGAACAAATGGTATTCCGGTTCCTGCTGGCAAAGAGTATTGTATTAATCTTATAGATAGAAATCTTATATCAAAACAAATTAAAGAAGCTAGAGATCTTGGATGTGATTTGATAGTTGTTTCTATGCACTGGGGTGTTGAATATAGAACATCACCAAATGCAGATCAAAAAGAGCTTGCAGAGTTTCTATTTAAAGAAGGAGCTGATGTAATAATCGGTTCTCACCCACATGTTTTAGAACCATTCGAGAAAAAAGAAATTACATTAGATGATGGAACGAAAAAAGATGGATTTGTTATTTACTCTATGGGTAATTTCATTTCTGGACAAACACAAGCAAATACTAGAAATTCTATAATACTACATCTAACAATTACAAAAAACGGAAAAACTGGAAAAATATCGATTGATAAAGTAGAATATGATCCACTTTATACATACACATATCCAAAAATGAAAAATTATAAAGTAATAGATTTAAGAAGACATGTAACAGATTATGAAGCTGGTGTTGATAACTTAATTGGTAAATCAGATTATGATTATTTAAAACCAGAACTCGATTATGTAGATAATTTATTAAATCCTGAAGGATAATAAAAAAGCCACACTTTAAAGTGTGGCTTTATTTTTTTATTCATATCTTAACGCATCAATTGGATTCATCTTAGCTGCTTTATTTGCTGGATAATATCCAAAGAATATTCCTATTGTCATAGAAAATAGTAATGAAATAATTATTCCTGAAATTGATGGAAATGCTGGATAACCAAGTGCATTTGCAAGTCCCATACCAGATAATATTCCAACTATTACTCCAATGAAACCTCCTATTAAACAAATAATAACTGCTTCTACTATAAATTGCATTCTTATTGAACTATTTTTAGCTCCCAATGCTTTTCTAGTTCCTATTTCTTTTGTTCTTTCAGTTACTGAAACAAGCATTATGTTCATAACCCCTATACCACCAACTAAAAGTGCAATACTAGCAACTATTGATATAGCTTTTGTGATAACTCCAAGCATATCAGTAAGCATTCCTGTCATAGATCCTAATGTAAATGCTGATATAGTAAAGCTTCTATTTGTTCTATAATATGGTTCAAAAAAGTCTGTAATTCTTGATGATAATTCTTCAGGGTCTACTCCTACTTTTGTTATTATTTGAATATAAGGATAAAGTGGTTGAGCATTTGAATCTGCATTAAATGTTTTTAGTGGAATATAAATAAAGTTTGCTGTCATCCCAAATCCACCAGCACCCATTGAGTTACCCATTTGAGCTTGTTGTGCATTTTGATTGCTATCTGCATCATATACACCAATTACTGTATATTTTATTTCATCATTATCTACTGTAACAGATATTTCTTTACCAAGTGCTTGTTCTACATTCTCGCCAAATAAAGATTCAGCAAGTTTATCTGGAATAATTGTAACATGTCTTTTTTCTTCAAAATCTTTTTGGCTAAACATTGAGCCAGCAACAAAGTCTAATTTATATGTTACAAAGTATCCAACACTTGTACCAATAATACGTGTTCTATCTGTTTTTTGTTCATATTTTGCTGTACCAATTGATGACTGTCTGTATAGATTTACTGCATAAATTTCATCATCAAATCTATTACACATTTCTTTTATCATTTCATCAGTAATATAGTCTTCTTCAGACATATCTTCTGATGATGTTATTTTTCCAAATTTAATACCATCTACTCCAGAATTTGAGTATTCTTCTTTATCTGTATCTTTATTTGTTACCATAGCATAGATATCATTAGCACCCATCTCTTGCATTGATTGAGAAACATATAGTGTTAATGAATTACCTACTGTTAGAATAGCAATAACAGCTGCAATACCAATAATGATACCAAGCATTGTAAGAAGAGCTCTCATCTTGTTTGAAAGAAGACTGGTAATTGCTAAATTAATGTTCTCCAGAAATAGCATTACTGTCCTCCTTCCTCTTATCCTTCAAATTCTCAATGCCAGTTATTTCACCATCATGAATTGAAATAATTCTGTCTGATTCTTCTGCAAGTTCTCTTGAGTGAGTGATAAGAATTACTGTCTTACCTTTTTCTTTATTTATCTTATGGAATATATCCATAACTAATCTACCTGTTTTTGAATCTAAAGCTCCAGTAGGTTCATCAGCAAGAATAATTGCTGGATCATTAGCTAATGCTCTTGCTATAGCAACCCTTTGTTTTTGACCTCCAGAAAGTTCCTCTGGTAAATGTTTTTCTCTATCTGACATTTCAACAAGTTCTAATAATTCTCTTGCTCTTTTCTTTCTCTCTGTTCCAGGAACTCCTGCATAAAGCATTGGAAGTTCAACATTTCTTATTGCAGATGTTTTTGCAATTAAATTATATGTTTGAAAAACAAATCCAACTTTTTGATTTCTTATTTCAGAAAGCTCATTATCACTTGCTGAATCAACATCTATTCCATCTAGGAAATATCTTCCAGATGTTGGTCTATCTAAAGCACCAATCATGTTCATAAGTGTGGATTTTCCTGAACCTGATGGTCCAACAATTGCAACAAATTCGCCTTCTTCTACTTCTAATGAAATACCATGTAGGATTTCAAGTTCATTTGGTTTTCCTACATAGTATTTTTTTACAATATTTTCTAATTTTATAATTGTTGCCAATCTTCTAGATTCCTCCGTCAGCTCCCATAGCATTAATTAATACTTCTAAAGAATTTGTTGTATCTCCTTTTGGAACTATTACTTTCATTCCTTCTTCAATATCTTTAGAAGATATTTCTGTATAATATGCTCCCTCTATTCCAACTTTAACTTCTACTTCTTCAAGATATGGTTCAACATCTTTTAGAAGTGCTTCTTTAACTTCTTCAGTTTCTTCTGTATCTTCTTTCTTTTTATCTGTTTTTAATGTATCGAAATATTCATTTTTTAATATTTGAATATATTTTGTTCCATCATCTCTTTCTATTACAGCTTCATATGGTACTGATAAAACATTATCTCTTTGCTCTGTTATAATAGAAAGTCTTGCATTCATTCCTTGACGTAATCTATCACTTGGTGTTTCAACACTAATCTTTACATTATATGTTGCACTACTTCCACTTGAGAATGAAGATGTAGAAAGTGATGCTGCACCACCCATCATAAGTGACATGATACCACTTGCTGATCCTACTCCTTCACTACCAGTTGCTGTTGATGATACTTCTCTTACTGTTCCATCCATTTCTAAATCTCTTGTAGCATCTGTTTTCATTTTAACTTTCATTCCTTCATCTATATCTGGAATATCATATTCATTAATTTCAGATGATACCACAAAAGCATCGCAGTCTTCAATCTTAGCAATGGTTTGAGAAGTATACATTTCTCCAACTTTTACACCAACTTGAGTAACTGTTCCACTAACTGGAGTTCTTACTATTGAATCATTTATTTGTCTTCTTAAGTTTGATACTTGTGTTTCTAATGAATCAACAGCAATATTTCCTGTATTAGGATTAATAGTTGTATTCTGAGCAGTTAAAGCATTTAAAGAATTTGTTAATTGATTTCTTGATTCAACTAATTGATCTCTTGTAGCTTTATAACCTGTTGTTGCATCTTTTGCAGTTTGATAAGTTGTTTTAGCTGTATTTGCTGCAGCTTGTGCTGTCGTCAAATCATTTTTTGCGTTGTCAACTTTTAATTGTGCAGCCCCAACTACATCATTAAGACTACTTTGAGCAGGTCCATCAATATTAATATCTCCTACAGGAACATATGCATTATAAGCATCTTTTGCAGCTTGTAGCTCTGCTTCAGCATCTACTACTGCTTTTTCTTTTGATGTTACATTTCCTACTGCTGTATCATAATTAGATTTTGCAGCATTTTCTGCGTCTTGAGCATTTCTAAGTGGTATTTCAGCTACACTAATTGATGAATTCATTTGATTTATTTGACTTCTTAAAGAATTTATTTCTGCATTTTTAGCATTATTAAGAGCATTATTTGTGTTATTTATATCATTATTTGTTGAAGCTTGAACATCTGCTAATGATCTTTGAGCATCATTTAATGACTTTTGAAGATCTGTTGTATCAAATGTACAGATTATATCGCCAGCATTTACATGATCTCCTTTTTTAACATTAACAGTTTTAACTTTCATTCCAAGAGAACCACCTGTTATTTCTTGAGAAGTAACAGCTTCTAATGTACCAGTAGCACTTACGCTTGTTGCTATATCCCTTCTTGTAATTTCAGTTATCTCTACTTTTTCTCCCTTAGCTGGCTCATTCTTTTTACCACCAAAAATATTAAAAAGCACAATTAATAAGATGATACCAATAATCACCTTTTTCTTTGTTGGTTTAAGCCATTTAAGTATTTTGCTGTCCTTTTTTTGTTTGTTTTCCTCTTTGATTTTTTCTTTTCTCATCATAATACTCCTATTTTACTACACTTCATTATATATAAAATTAAAGTCAATAGCAACACTTTATAGTACTTTTTTTCAAAAAAATAAAGTCCGCTAACGCGGACTTTATAAGGTTTTGCTAATCTATCTTCTACATAGCTTCTCTATATAATCTTATGAAATCTTCTTTAGTTGTTTCTCTTGGATTTCCAGGTCTACATGGATCTTCCATTGCTTTATCAGCAAGCATATCAATATCGTAATCTTTGCATCCAGTATCTGCAACTCTCATTGTAATTCCTACAGCTCTTGATAATTCTTCTATCATCCATACAAATGTATTAATTACATCACCATCATTCATTTCTCTTGCATCAGGTCTTCCAATATGAACTAGTATTTCTCTAAATTCATTTGCGCATACTTCACCATTAAATCTCATAACTGTTGGAAGTAAAATTGCATTTGCCACACCATGTGGTGTATCATAAACAGCTCCTAATTGGTGTGCCATTGAGTGAACTATTCCAAGTCCACAATTTGAAAATGCCATACCTGCAATATATTGTGCTAGTGCCATATTCTCAACAGCTTTTGGATCTTTTTCATTAACTGCAGCAGGTAAGTTTTCAAATATTAATTCAATTGCTTTCATGCTCATCATTTGACTCATTGTTGATTTGCCTTTTGCAATATAACCTTCAACAGCATGTGTTAATGCATCCATACCTGTTGCAGCTGCTAAAGATTTTGGCATTGTTTCCATTAGCTCTGAATCAACAATTGCTACAATTGGAAGATCATGTGGATCTACCATAACCATTTTAATCTTTCTTTCTGGATCTGTTATTACATAATTGATGGTTACTTCTGATGCTGTACCATGAGTTGTTGGTAAGCATATAATTGGAAGTCCATGATTTTGTGTATTTGAAAGTCCAGAAAGTGATACAATGTCTTCTCTATCTGGGTTTGTAACTACAATTGAAATTCCTTTTGCAACATCCATTGGTGAACCCCCACCAACAGCTACTATTGCATCAGCTTCAAATTCTCTACATATTCTTACACCATTTAATACATTTTCTATAGTTGGATTTGATTGAATTTCTGAATAAATTTTAAATGCTATATTAGCTTTATCTAAAAGAGTAGTAATCTGACTTGTAACACCAACATCAACTAATGCTTGATCTGATACAACAAGTATCTTTTTAAAGCCCCTTTCATGAATTATTTCTGGAAGTACTTCCCTACATCCTCTACCAAAATATGCTGTTTCATTTAAAATAAATCTTTCAGCCATTATATTAATCCTCCCTTATTTTTCTTTAGTCTTTAAAAAATTATATCAATAATATAATTTATATACAATTATTTTTAAAATAATTTGATATTATTTTTTAAATGTGTTAAAATCTTCTATGTAATATTGGGGTATCGCCAAGCGGTAAGGCAGCGGACTCTGACTCCGCCATTCCTGTGTTCGAATCACAGTACCCCAGCCAAATTTTAAAAATTATTTTCAAATATATAGACTTTTTTTATCATTATGTATATCATTAATATAGATTATTTATGGAGGAAAAAAATGACTAAAGCAAGAAAAATACTTATTATATTTTTAATTTTAATAGTTGGATTGTTAGCAGTAAAAGTATTCGCTACAGATGATACTAGTGAAACTCCTGCAGAAACAACTAGTACTTCTCAAGAAAACAATCCTTATAGTAATGAAACTCAAAAAACTTACACAACTGCAACTACATCACCATCACCAACACTTACTACTAATGGTGTTAGTCAAGTTTCAAGTTATGATCAATCAAATTTAAGTATCAATAATATATTAAGTATTATATTAATTGCAATTGGAGTACTTATCATTCTTCTTGGAATTGCAATTTTAGTTAAGTTTAAATAGAAAAAAAAATAGAAAAAAATCCTGGTTTAATCCAGGATTTTTTATTTATTCTTTTTAATTAGTTATTTAATTGTTTTGCAACTTCTTCAGCAAAGTTTTCTTCTCTCTTTTCTAATCCTTCACCTTTTTCAAATCTAGCAAATTCAACTATTTCAGCATCGTTTTGTTTTAATAAATCTTTGATTTTGATATCAGGATTTTTAACGAATGCTTGATCTACTAAACAAATTTCTTCATAGAATTTTCCAATTCTTCCTTGAACGATTTTTTCAGCAATCTCAGCTGGTTTTCCTTCGTTCATAGCTTGTTGTTTTAAGATTTCCATTTCTTTATCTAATCTATCTGCTGGTACAGATGCTTCATCTAAATATTCTGGTCTTGCAGCAGCTATTTGCATACATACATCTCTTGCTACTGTAGATTCACCTTTAGAGAAGTTAACTAGAACAGCTATTTTTCCACCACCATGGATGTAGCTTTCTACTATACCTTCTGATTCATATCTTTGAAATCTTCTAATTGACATATTCTCACCAATCTTAGCGATTTTTTCTGTTAACATTTCTCCTACTGTAATTCCAGAATCTAAATATGGTTTTGAAGATAAATCTTCAACATCTGTAGGATTTTCTTTAGCTACTATTTCAGCTACTTCATTAACAAATTTAACGAATTCTTCGTTCTTAGCAACAAAGTCTGTTTCAGCATTTACTTCAACGATAGCACCAACTTTTTTATCTTCTGATAAATAAGATGTTACTAAACCTTCAGAAGCTATTCTGCTAGCTTTTTTTGCTGCTTTTGCAATTCCTCTTTCTCTTAATAGATCGGCTGCTTTGTCCATATCACCATCTGTTTCTGTTAATACTTTTTTGCAGTCCATCATTCCAGCTCCAGTTCTATCTCTTAACTGTTTTACTAATTCAGCTGTTATCATTCTTTTATCCTCCTATAACTTAAATTAGGACGGTATATATTTGTAGAAAATATACTGCCGTCCTTTTTATAATCATTTATTATTCTTCTTCGCTGTCTTTTTTCTCTTCAGCTTTTTCTTCTTTTTCTGCTTTATCAGCTTTTTTTGCTCTTGGTTTTCTTGCAGGTTTTTCTTCTACTACTTCTTCTTTAACTTCTTCTTCTTCTTTTTCTTCAACTTCTTCTTTAACTTTTTTTGCTGCTTTTTTAACTTCTTTTACTTCTTCAACAACTGGTTCTTCAGCTGTTTCAACAACTTCTTCTATGCTTTCTGGTTCTTCATCAACTACTGATTCTTCCATTTCAGCTTCAACTGTTGACATTTCTCCGTCTTCACCTTGTCTTCCTTCGATTACAGCGTTAGCCATAACGTCAGCGATTAATTTAACTGCTCTTATAGCATCATCGTTTCCAGGAATAGCATAATCAACATCTTCTGGGTTACAGTTTGTATCAACTAAACCAACAACTGGAATTCCTAATTTATGAGCTTCTAATACAGCAATTCTTTCTTTCTTAGGATCAACTACGAACATTACTCCAGGAACTTCTTTCATATCTTTAATTCCGCCTAAGTTCTTTTCTAGTTTTTCCATTTCTTTTTTAAGATTTGCTACTTCTTTTTTAGGTAAAACTTCGAATGTTCCATCTTCAGCCATTTTTTCAAGATCTCTTAATCTTTTTACTCTAGCTTCGATTGTTTTGAAGTTTGTAAGCATACCACCTAACCATCTTTGGTCAACATAGTACATGTTACATTTAATTGCAGCTTCTTTTATACATTCTTGAGCTTGTTTTTTAGTTCCTACGAAAAGAACTGTTTTTCCTTCTTCAGCTTGTTCTTTTAAGAATGCATAAGCTTCATCTAATTTTTTTGAAGTTTTTTGAAGATCGATGATGTGGATACCATTTCTAGCTTGGAAAATGTATTCAGCCATTTTAGGATCCCATCTTCTTGTTTGATGTCCAAAGTGAACACCTGCTTCTAGTAATTGTTTCATTGCAACTACTGCCATTTTAATTTCCTCCTTGTTTTGTTTTTTCCTCCGCATGCTCTCAAACATTTTGGAACACCCCTAAAGGCACAATCCAAAACTAAAACACGCGTGCGTAATATACGACTTCATAATTATAACAACTTTTAATGAGTTTTTCAAGTGTTTTTTTAAGTTTTTTATATAAAAAAAGCACTTTTTCAAGTGCTTTTCCATTTAAAATGATAAAATCATTGAACTATCGATATAATCAGTAATCCTATTTATCTCTCTTCCTATTGTATCTTGATACTCTGGCTCATTTTCTGTATCGTTATTTAAAACATCATAACCATATTTATTTAAGAACCTATAAGTATCAATTTCTATTTGATCACGTTTTGATAAACGTTTCTTATCATCATATGGAAGATTTCTTCCTTCTTTTTCATTTACTATTTCCATTACTTTAGAATCAGATACAATAAAGTTTCTCTTAAGTTCATTTTCAAAACTTTCTAAAGTAACAACTTCATCTTCAACAAGTTCATCATCATAGTTATCTTCAATAAACATTCTAATTAATGCAATTATTTCATGAATACTATAATTCTTAACTAAACTTAATTTAAGCGATAATGATCTTCTGATTGCTTTTTGTCTTATATCAATTTGTTCTAATACGAATTCATCTAATTTATTCTTGCCTGTTAGTATTCCCATTAGTTTTTGATATGGTGATTTTGTTTCAATATCTTCTGCATCGTCTTTTAATTTCTTAAGCTCAGCTTCTCCCATTATCTCTCTAACGCGTTCAAATATTCCACGTTTTAGTTCATTTTCTTCAATAATTGCAATCTCATCAAATCTTTTGATTTTTTCATTTCTTGTTGCAATTTGAGGATTATTTAAATAATTAATTAATGTATTAATTTGAGTATTAATACTTGCAGATGTTTTTAATTTATTAATTGCTTCTTTTTTATCATTAAGTTCAGCAATTGCCATTACTTTTAGCTTAATTTCTCTATTCATTTCACATAGGTGAAGAGCTGCTCTTTTCATGTCAAATGCATTATTTAAAGATTTATAACTTGCACCTAAATTTTCTGCAACTTTTGCATGATTTTGTTGTTTAGCAATTAATGCTTCAATATCATCAACAAGTTTATCTGCTAAAACAATGTTTTCTTCTACAATTGCTTTTGCTTCATCAAATGCTTTCGTATACTCTGCTTCTTCATCTTCTATTATTTCTTTTTCAAATTCTGCTTTGTAATCTTCAACAGTTTTTATTTTTTCTTTATTTGGTTCTTCGTTTACAACAGCGCCTTCTTCAATTTTTTCAACTACTTGAGTTGCCATTTTGCTAATTTCATCATCAAATTTAATACTATTATTAAACTCAACTTTATTAACTTTTATATCGTTTTCACTTACATCTTCAATTTCTGTTTTGTATGGTGGTCTTGCTTTTTCTTCTTCGGCTTTTTTCTCGGCTTCTAAAGCTTCTTCGAATTTTTCTTCTAGCTCTTCTTGTGTAGGCTCTGGTTCTTCTACATTATTTTCATCTTCAGATGTTTCTGCTTTTTCTTCTTCAACTTCTGAAGCAGCTTCTTCTGTTGTTTCAGATTCAGGTTTAGCTTCTTCATCTTCAACATCATAAACAATGCCACCTTTATGGTCTCCTGTAACTTCAGCTAAAGCTTGATACTCTACTTCAATCTCTCTACATTCTGCCATCATATATACAGCAATATTTTTCTTCCAGTCAGTAATAAATTCTATTATATCTTTTCTAGATTCAAATACATCTGTAGCAACAGCTTTTAATTCATCAAGCTCTTTATTAATTCTATTTATATCATCAAGATCTGCTCTTCTTTCACTTTCTGGATAATCTTTAGATTCTTCTTTTTCTTCAATTATAGAATCATATCTAGAAAGTAATTGTTCTAGTTTTCTAATGTTTTCATAGTTATCTAGATTCTCTTTTTCTAGTTCTAAGCATTTTCTTAGTTTAAAAGTAATAGAATCTGCAGAATCTAAAATATAATTATATAATCCATCTCTTTCTTCTTTTGATAGTTGTTGTAAATCTTGTTTTTCAAGAGTGACATTATAAGTTTTAATTGTTTTTGCAGTTCCAGGAATGCTTATTTCTCCAGAATCTTGAATATTTTTGATAATTGTAAAAGGTGCGATTATAACTTCATCTGAAAAATTTGAATCTTTTAATACTTCTTTAACACTAATAAAAGGAATTGAGCTATCTCCACAAACATACATAAGTGCTGGTTTGTTCCAAACAGCAGAAAAATCCCTTTTAGCTTTTTCTTCATTTGTTGTAGAAGATAAAAACTTGTCAATATAAACTTCGTTTTTTAATCTTTCAATCTCTGCTAAGTTTGTTCCTCTAGTAAATGCCCATCCTTCTTTACGATTGTTTGTATAATAAACTTTCATCATTATTTCATAGATAGTTTTTATTGTGTCAAGATTTTTAACAACACTATTTCTATCAAATGAAAGTGAAACTGATTTGTTCTCAATGCCTCCAGCTATCATGTCTAAATCAGTATCAACATTACAAACTAACAATTGATTAATTGATTCATAATTAGAGCCTCTATAATATCTTAAAGCGGCTTTTTCTTCTTTAGATATAGTTAAATCCTTCATTTGTACCACCTCATAAAATTTACACTAAAATTTTATCATTTATGTAATTTTTTAGCAACATTTTTATAACATTTTTTTAACTTTTGTAAAACAAAAAAGAGCAATTATTTTTTAAAAATAATCGCTCCTAGAATCCTTTATTTTGTAGTGCTTGCTTCCCATCTTATGATTTTTATATCTTTATATCTACTTAAGATTTCCATGTATTTATTATACTCTTCTTCCCAAAGTGCATCTGGTACTTTGTCAAATGCTGAAAAAACCTTCTCAGCTTCATGTAAAAATAAAACTTGTTGTTGTGGAGATAACTGTTCGTATTTTTTTGAAAAGGCATAAAGTTTATCTAACGTATCATTTGCCTTTACAAATGTCCAAAAGTCTCTAACCTCCATTCCAGCCATTTTTATTTGCAATACTGCAACTGCTGACAAGAATAGAATAACTATTATCATTATAACCATTAATGCTAAAATTACCAAAATGCAACACCTATTCTTTCTTTATTATTCATTATAGATTATATGTATAATAATATTATTTTTCAAGTACTAAATTATATTTATTATTTAGGAAGTCTTATAGTAAATACTGTTCCTTTTGGATCATTGTGACTAGCTTTTATAGTTCCATTATGTGCAGAAACAATCATGCTTGCTATTGAAAGTCCTAATCCATTTCCTCCAGTTTCTCTATTTCTTGATTGTTCTTCTCTATAAAATCTTTCAAATATTTTCTTTAATCCTTCATCACTAACTCCAACACCTGTATCTTTTACTTCTAAAATACATTTATTATCTTTTTGTCTTGTTGCAACTTCAATTGAATCATTTTCTCCTGTATATTTTAAAGCATTGTCAAGTAAGATTACAATTAATTGATAAATTCTATTTGTATCTATTTCTACATCATTACCATAATCTAAATTTAGAATAATTTTTTTAGATTGCATTTCTGCAAGTTCTTGATATGGAGTAACAACACCTTTTACAAATTCATCAAAATCTACTTTCTCTTTGTTAAGTGCAATTCTATTTGTATCTGCTCTAGAAAGCATTAATAGATCTTTTGTTAATTTCGTTAATCTTTTAGTTTCACTTAGTGTAAGCATTATATCTTCTGATTTGTCAATTATTTTAGCATTTGGTTCTTGAAGAAGAAGTTCTTGTTTTGCTTGAATAATTGTAAGTGGAGTACGAAGTTCATGAGAAACATCTTGTACAAATTTTGACTGCCTTTCAAAACTTTCTTCTAATGGTTTTAATGTTATTTTTGAAAGCAAAATACTTGCTAAAAGTGAAAGTAATATTCCTAAAGCCACAGCATAACTTATCATTTTTCCATAGTTTTGAATTAAAAGTTCCTCACTATCTGAGTTAACAAGAAGTTGAACATAATATACATTTCCACTTTCATCAGTATACTTTACATTCATCATTCTATAATTATATTCATTTGCTATTTTTACTTTTTTGATTTTTAAGTCATTTGAAGAGTAATCAGAAATCTCATCAATATAATTTCCTATTCTTCCTAGATTTGCACTATTTAGAATATTTCCGTCTTCATCTCTAATAATTGTTATAACTCTAGGACTTCTAATTTTGCTTTCAATTGTTAAATCTAGTGTCTTATTAAATTTTTGAATTTCTTTTGCATCTTCTTCTATTTTTTCTTTAACACCTTCGCCAAATATCTGATCTAAATTTTCTTTTTCCATTGTGTCTACTTTAGGCATCATTGAAGGTTTATCTTCAGATATTTCGTTTAAAATCATTATCTTACTTCTTTCAAGTTCTGTGTCAACAGATGAATAAGTATAATGTTTTACTGTAAAGAAAACAAACACACCAAAAACGCTAAAAATTATTGCAAAAACAACAATATTTAGAAGTGTATGTGTTATTAATTTATTCATTAATTCCTTCTTTTCTTCCATTTCTACCTCTAATTATTCCAGATATATCCAACACCACGAATTGTTTTTAAGTATTTATCATAGCCGTATTTTTTTAATTCTTTTCTTATTCCGCTTGCATAAACTTCAATAACATTTGTTGTAGTTTCACTATCAAAGCCCCATATTTTATCAAATATTTGATCTTTTGTTATTATTGAACCTTTAGAATTTAATAAATATTCAAGCATATCAAATTGCTTACCTTGAAGATTTACAATCTTTCCTTTTACTGTAACTTGTCTTGTATTTAAATCTAGTTTTAAATCTTTAAATTCTAATAAATTTTCATTACTATAATTTCCAGAAGTTCTTCTTATAATTGCTTCTAATCTTGCAATTAATTCTTCTCTATTAAATGGTTTTGTTAAATAATCGTCTGCTCCAATTTTAAACCCTTGAAGTTTATCATCTAGTCCATCTTTTGCTGTAAGAATTAGAACTGGTGTAAAAATTTTTTCACTTCTTAATGTTTGAAGCACTTCATAGCCATTCATTCTTGGCATCATTATATCTAATATAATTGCATCATAGATTGGCTCACGAGCATATAAAACGCCTTCTTCTCCATCATATGCTTTATCAACATCAAATTTTGATGAAATACATTGTTCAATTGTTTTAGATAATATTTTATCATCTTCAATAATTAATACTTTCATAGCAGTTCCCTTCTTTATTTACTATACATATATAATAATATATGAAACTTAAAATAACGTTAAAATATAAAAAGGTAAACACTTTCGCATTTACCTTTTCTTCTGTATCTTAGTTATAATTTCTTGCCTGCTCTGCAAACTTTTCAAGTTTCTTTGAAATCAAGTAATTGATTGATCCAAATGGGAAGTTTCCTTCTCTATCTTTCTTTCCTGCAGGAACACCTGTTAGAATTTCAATTCCTTCATCAATTGAAGAAACTGCATATATATGGAACAATCCCTCTTTTACTGCATTTACAACTTCATCTTTTAAATGAAGATTTCTAACATTTTGTACTGGAATGATAACCCCTTGCTCTCCTGTTAGACCTTGAACTTTACAGATTTGGAAATATCCCTCTATCTTTTCATTTACACCACCAATTGGTTGAACATCTCCTTTTTGGTTAACAGATCCTGTAACTGCAATCGCTTGATTAATTGGAATATCAGATAAGCTAGATAGTATAGCATATAGCTCTGTACTAGAAGCACTATCTCCATCAACTCCACCATATAATTGTTCAAAACAAATACTTGCTGTAAGTGAAAGTGGTCTTTCTTGTGCAAACTGTTGTCCTAAATAACCAGTTAAAATCATTACACCTTTGCTATGAGATGTACCACTCATTTCAACTTCACGTTCTATATTTACAATACCTGTTTTTCCAACATAAGTATTAGCTGTGATTCTTGCTGGTTTTCCAAATGAATAATCACCAATTTTAATTACTGTTAAACCATTAATTTGACCTACAGTGTAACCTTGTGTATTGATTAAAAGTGTTTCATCTTTAATCATCTCTAAGTATCTTGTATCATACTTTTTGATTCTTTCAGCTCTTTCTTTTAATGCTTTATCAATATATTCTTTTGTTATCATTTTTTGTTTATCAAGTTTTGCCCAAGCTGATGCCTCACCAACAATTTCTCCAATTTCATTGAATTGTGTTGAAAGTTTATTTTTGTCTCCAGAAAGCATTGATGTAAACTCAACTATCTTTGCCATAGCTTCTTTATCTAAATCAAGAAGTTCTTCTTGTACACAAAAGCTTCTAACAAATTTGCTTAGTCTTTCAATATTTTCTTTATTCTTTGGAGCATCTTCTTCAAATTCAACTTTAATTTTAAACAATTTTCTAAAGTCTTCATCCATTGCAAGAAGTGTATGATAAATTGCTGAATTACCAATTATTAATACTTTCAAATCTAGTGGAATTGGCTCTGGTTTAAGTGATACTAAAACCATTCCATTTTTTGCTTCTGTTGCATTTTCAATTGATATCTTTTTAATCTTTAATGCTTTCTTTAATGCTTCATAACAAGCTGGATTTGTTAATAACTCTTTAGCTTGGAAAATGATATAACCACCATTTGCTTCATGCAAAAGTCCTGGTTTAATCATTGTATAATCTGTTTTGAAAGCTCCATATTGGTTCTCATATTCTAGTCCACCAAAGATATTAAAATATGTATAATTTGGATCCATTATAACTGGAGCGCCTTCAAGTTTGCTGTTATCAATAAATAAGTTTACTCTATAATTTAGCCATGGTTCTCTTTCTTCTGGTTTTTGCATCATTGCTTGTGGACCCATCTGTTGTTTTGGATCAGGTTCCGGTGCAGTAAATGCACTAATATTCTTTAGAATATCTTTTTTAACACCATCTAAATAATTACCAATTGCTTTATTTCTTTTATAATTTGCTTTTATTGAATTAACGTGTATATTGATTGTCATTAAAGCAACATTTGATTGCCATTCATCAATTTTTTTCTCTGCCTGTCTTTCAATAGCCTTTATTTCAGCTAATGCTTCAAATATTTGCTCTTGAACTAATGCTGATCTTTCTTCAAATTCTTTTTTGATTGAATCATCTAATGCATCAAAATCTTCTTCAGAAAGTGGTTTTCCATCTAATACTGGCATCATGTAAACACCATTATCTGTAGACTTTACTTGAAAACCTTGTATTAATGTTTTGGCATTTAATTTTTCTAATAATTTTGTTCTTTTTTCTTCAAATTCTGCTTTAATTAATTTCTTTTCTTTTTCAAAATCATCGTTATTAAATGTTTTCTTGATATCTCTTCTGATATCTTTTACAAATGTTTCCATTGTTTCTTTGAAAACTTTACCTTGTCCTGCTGGGAAAGAAACAGCGACTGGTTCGTTTGGTTCATCAAAATTATAAATGTATACCCAATCATTTGGCACTTTTTCTGTAGCTGCTTTTTTCTCTAAGAATTTTTTTGTATACATTGTTTTACCTACACCAGTTGGTCCTTCAAGATATAAATTGTATCCTTTTACATCAATTCCAGTTCCAAACTCTAATGCTTTAATTCCTCTTTCTTGGCCATAGACTAAATCTGATGGGTCTAATAGTTCTTTTGTAGTTTCAAATTTAAACAAATTTGGATCACATATATCTCTTAGATCTTTAGGTGATAATTCATTTTTTCTTTTCATTAGTGCAATACTCTCCCATATTAATAACAATACTTCATATTAAATTTTATACTAAACAAAAAAATAATGCAATAATTAATTATTACATTATTCTTATAATTTTATTTATTTTTTGAAATTTATATTTCTCTTTCTGATTCTAATTTTTTGAAATATTCTTTTGAACGTCTTACTATTGTATTTGCTATTCTTTCTGGTGTTGCAAGTGAAGTATCAACAATTAAATCATATTGTGATTCATCATTTAAATCTATGCTATAAAGATTTTTATATCTTTCTGTTTCAGCTTGCTTTCTTCCAATTACTGCTTCTCTTGCTTCAGCTACATCTTTATAATTTCTATCTTCAGCTCCTCTTTCTTGATCATTAAATAATCTTTCTGCGGCAACTCCATCATCGCAAATAAGTCTTACTGAAAAAGCATCTGGTATCATATGAAAAGCTAATCTTGAATCAAATATCCAAAACTCATCTGGTCTTGGCACGCTATTTATTTCTTTTCCCATATCAGAAGATCTTTGATCAATAAGTGAATCTATAACTGCTCTTACTGGTGCAAATTCTTCTGCTTCATTTGCTTGTTCTATTGTAAATTCTGAAAGATTTACTTTATTCATTCTTAATCTTGCCATTGTTTCAAAAACGGCATCTCTATATTCTTTTTTTGATAAAAAGAGTTGAAACATATCATCTTGATAAGCTCTCATTAATTCTTCTGGAGATTGTTCAAAAGAACTCATAAATGATACAACACTATTAAATGCATCTCTAAATTGTTGTCCTGTTTTTACTAGATGAATGTTTTCTTCTTTATATCCATCTTCTATTAATTTTGCTTTGATGTTTTTAATTGCTGTACTCTTGCCACTTACTGGTGTTCCAGAAATAGCAATTATATTATTTCTTATTTTTTCTCCCACTTTTTATAACTCCTTTTAAAAATATTTTGTCATTATAAGTGCATTATCAGTATTATTATAATAATTCTTTCTAACACCTTCTAATATAAAATTATTTTTTTCATAAAGTTTAATTGCATTAGTATTATTTTCATTTACTTCTAAAGAAATCTTATTTATTGCAATATTCGTTTCTTCCGCTACCTCTTTAGTTATTCTTATTAACTCTTCTAACAGTAGCGTGCCTATTCCTTGTCTTCTTTCTGATTTCTTTGTTACAATATTTGTTATTTCAGCATCATCATATACAATCATTATGCCAGCAAAACCGACAATGTCACCACTATCATCTTTTGCAACAACATATCTATTTGTATTATTTTTAAGTTCACTTTCTAAAATACTAGGAGACCAAAAATCATCAAATTCATCAAATCTATCTTTGATATTTTCAAAATCATCTAGCGTCATTGTAGATAAACTATACATATATTCCTCTATTTTTTTAATCTTTCTGCTTGAGATTTTCTTAAATATATAGGAAGAATTGTATCTGCATCTTTAAGATCATTTTCCATATATTTTTTATATGATAAATATCCAAGCATTTCTGAGCTTTGTTTATTATTATCAATAAATTTTGCGTCTTTAATATTCTCACTTATTAAATCTTTGAAATTTACTGCACCATTTCCAACAAATGTTATATCTTCATATTTCTTTAAATGCTCAATTGCGACATTTATATCATCTGCTAAGAAATCTTCTAATGGCTTATAGTTTTCATCGAAAATTCCAAGATATACTTGATTATTTCTTGCATCAATAAGTGATGCTATTACATGTCCTTCAACATTTCTAGCTAAGACTTCAAGTGATGTTACGCTTGCAACTTTAGCATTTAGTACTTCTGCCATAGCTTTTATTACAGAAACTCCGATTCTTATACCTGTAAAAGATCCTGGTCCAACATCACATCCAAAAAGATTAATCTCGCTAATATCAACATTATTTCTTTTTAATAATTCATCTACTAAAACCATTAATGTTTCTGAATGTGTTTTACCATTATCTACTTCATTTATATCTATTAACTTATCATCTTCAAGAAGTGCTACAGAGCATACTTCACTTGATGTATCAATACATAAGATTTTCATTTATCTCTCCTTAAATATTCATCTCTTCATTTCCAAAGCATTCAATATTAACTGTTCTTAAGTTTTCATCATCAGCGCTTTTATTAATTGTAATTTTTATATAATCTTTTGGAAGAATTGGTTCAATTAATTCTCCCCATTCAATTAGTGAAGCACCTTTAGTAAAGAATTCTTCTCCACCAATTGCTAAGAATTCATCAATATCTTCTAATCTATACAAATCAAAATGGAATATATCCAAACCATCTGTATTGTATTCATTTACAATAGCAAATGTTGGACTAGAAATTTCATCTTCTAGACCAAAGTATGTTAATATTCCTTCTGTTAATTTAGTTTTTCCAGCTCCTAGATCACCACATAATAATATTACTTGACCTTTATGAAGTTTGGTTGCAATTTTCTTTCCAAGTTCTATGGTTTCTTCTGGACTATGTGAAATATATTCCATCTTTTTATCCTCTCTTTAAAAATCACATATATTATACTCTATTTTGCTAATAAATTCAATAAAAAAAGTGCCTATAAATAGGCACTTTCTTTCTATTTTAAATTATCTTCTTTTCTTTTTCTTTTTATTGTTGTTATTTCCATTATTATTGTTGTTATTATTTGGTGTGGTTTCTTCTTTTGATTCTTCTTCTTTTTCTTCTTTAGATTCTGGTTTATTTCCTTTTAATTTTGCAATTTCAGCTTTTAACATTTTAACATCTGCTTTTATTTCTTCTACATCTTTTGTAAGACTAGATGAAGCTTCAGTTTTAACTTCTGCTTTTGTTTCGGCTTCAGAATCTTTTAATAATAGATTTAATAAGATACCAATAACAGCTGCTAAACTCATTCCTGAAATTGTAAGTGAAAGATCACCATGAACAATTGATACTGCTGCTCCACCTAATCCTAAAACAAGCATTGTAGATGCAACAACAATATTTTTGTTTACACCAAAGTTAATTTGGTTTTCAATTAATACTTTAAGACCATTAACTGCTATAAATCCATATAGTAGTAATGATACACCACCAAGTACTGGGTTAGGAATTGTAGATACAATTGCTGTGAATTTTCCTAAGAAACCTAATACTATAGCTATAATAGCTGCTAGACCAATTACCCATACTGAAGCAATTTTTGTCATACCAACTACTGAAGTATTTTCTCCATATGTTGTGTTTGCAGGTCCACCAATTGCACCTGCGATAAATGTTGCTAAACCATCACCTAAAAGTGTTCTATCTAAACCTGGATTCTTTAATAAATCTTTTCCGATAATTGTAGATAATGCTGTGTGATCACCAATGTGCTCAGCCATTGTTACTAATGCAATAGGTGCTATAGTAAGAATTGCTTGGAAGCTTGGTGTATAGTGTACAAATGGGAATTTAAATGCTGGCATACTAAAGAATGATGCTTCAGCTACAGTTGTAAAATCAACTAATCCCATGAATATTGAGCAGATATATCCAACTACTATACCTACTAAGAATGGTATAATCTTGAAAAATCCTTTTGCTCTAACCATAACAATTGCAGTTGTTAAGAAAGTAATTAATGCTACAACTACATTTCTCCAATCAATGTCTGTTGCATCTGAGCTTAGTCCTATTTGACCAACCGCAGATGGTGCTAAACCTAAACCAATAATCATAATCATTGGTCCAATTACAAGTGGTGGTAATACTTTGTTAATCCAATCTTTACCAATCAATCTAATGATTAGCGCTACAATCATGTAGATTAAACCTACTACCATGATACCTGTCATAGCTCCTTCGATGCCACCTTTTACATAAGCGGCAGCTACTGGTACGATAAACGCAAATGAGCTTCCTAAATAAACAGGTGATTTAGCTTTTGTGCATAAAATATAAATTAATGTGCCTATACCAGATGCTACAAGTGCTACTGGGATTGATAAAACTTCAGCCCCTGCTGCACTATTTACAAGGATTGGAACTAAAATAGTTGCTCCAAACATTGCAAAAACGTGTTGAAATGCAAGTATAATCCATTTAGCCAACTCTGGCTTTTCATTAACATCAAGGACTAACTTGCTGTTTGATGTCTTTTCCATCAAAACTACCTCCTTAAAAATAATTTAAAAATAAAAATCACAAAAAAAATACTAGAGACAATTCTAGTATTGATTTTTATATATAGGTAAATTAAAAAACACTAAAGAAAGGATATGCATCATAATGATATTCCCTAAAGTTATTAAATTAATCTTCAACTTCTTAAACATCCTTTTTTAAAATCCTAACTTTTTGCATTTTTATTATTTTACATTATAGCAAAAATAAATGCAAGCACTTTTTGCAAATTGTAAAAAAGAAGAAAAGCTCTAGTATTCTAGAGCTTTTCTTAATATTATTCTTCTTTTTTATCTTCTTTTTTGTCTTTCTTTTCTTCTTCAGCTTCTTTTTCTTCAGCTGCTGGTTCTTCTTTAACTTCTTCTTTTACTTCTTCAGCTGCTTCTTCTTTTTTAGGTTCTTCAACTGCTTCTGCAACTGTAGCTTCTTCTTTAACTTCCTCTTTTACTTCTTCAGCTTTTTCAGCAGCTGCTTTTTCTTCGGCAGCTTTTACTTCTGCTGCTACTTCAGCTACTTCTTCAGCTGTTGCTTCTTCTGCTTCTACAGATTCACCTGGAACAACTTCTTCTTCCTCTTTGATAATAATTTCTCTTGTCTCAATTCTTGCTCCAACTTTCTCTTTAGTCTTAGCAGCTTTACCTACTCTGTCTCTTAAGTAGTATAATTTAGCACGTCTTACTTTACCATGTCTAACTACTTCTACTTTTTCAACTCTTGGTGAGTTAACTGGGAATGTTTTCTCAACACCTGTACCATAAGCAACACGTCTTACAGTAAATGTTTCGTTTGAGCCTCCATGTTGTTTTCTAATAATTGTTCCTTCGAAAACTTGGATTCTCTCTTTGTTTCCTTCTTTTATCTTGTTGTATACTTTTACTGTATCACCAATGTTAAGAGTAAGTTCGTCTTTTCTAAGTTGTTCATTTTCAATTGCTTTAACTTTATCCATTTTTATTTTCTCCTTTCTAAATATTTCTCATATAAATCTGGACGACGTTCTTTTGTAATCTCAATAGATTTATCTAGTCGCCATTTATCAACTTTTGCATGGTCTCCCGATAAAAGTACTTCTGGTACTTTTCTACCCATGAATTCTTCAGGTCTAGTATACTGAGGATATTCAAGAAGATTA
>JAEEGL010203723.1_pt1 | contig 34668 bp, 28 predicted proteins | sample 9134231 | NCBI WGS metagenome assembly JAEEGL01 (sample SAMN16246548, study PRJNA631951) | gut metagenome | biome: gut microbiome; feature: rumen; material: fiber-attached | host: Bos | place: Iran: Karaj | collected 2018-10
CTGGATATGAACAGTTTTGTACTGAAGATAAGACATGATGAAAAAATGGAAAGAGTGCCTCTTTCTGCAAAGGAATATGCGGTACTTGCATATCTGATTGAAAATGCGGGAAAAATCCTTTCGCCCGAAAAAATTTATGATGATGTATGGAAAGCCGAATTCGGAGATTTGTCCGCAGTAGCTGTCTATATTCAGCGTCTACGGAGAAAAATCGAGGCTAATCCTTCTGATCCATGCTATATACGGACTGTATATGGAATGGGTTACTGTTTTTCTCTTTCGGGTAAAGAAATATGAAAATAAAAACACAGTTTATGCTCTTTATTACCGGTATAGTGCTTATACCGATTCTTGTATTGGTTTGTATTGCTTTGATTCGTTATAACAACAAACCGGAGTCACTTCTTGTTCCTGACTACAAGGAAATAAATGAGATGTCCATAGTTGCTGTTGATTCAAGTTCATGGACGGAGCTTAGTGAAAAATTGCGCAGAATGCCCGGAGGAATTGAAGTTGTTGTTTTAAACAGTGAAGGAATCGTTTTGTTTTCGACTATAAACTCAATCTCGCAAAATGAATATTTGTCGGAAACTGACATTATGCGGCTTATAAGAGAAACAGACACTGAATATATTTATCAGCTTAACAAAACACCCGCAGAGTCTTCTTCGCCTTATTATATAATAAATAGAATGCCTGAGCGCAGAAGCACGAGACCTTTTTTCTTTTATGCCTACAGAATTGCTATCTTTGTCTGTTTTATTCTGTTGGTTTTCTGTGCTACAGTTCTTATGATAATTGCCCGCAGTATTACAAAATCAATAACTGTTCTGGAAAAAGCAACAAGACAAATTTGCGAAGGTAATTTGGAACAAGAAGTTATTGCAACGGGTGGTAATGAGATTACATCGCTTACAAAGTCATTGAACAAGATGCGAATAGCCTTAAAAGAAGACAAACAGCGCCGTAGTCGGTTTATAATGGGAGTAAGTCATGATTTGAGGACACCTCTTGCTCTCATTAAAGGGTATACGGAAGCAATTGCTGACGGTGTTGTAGATGGTGAAGAAGCACAGAAAAAATCACTGGCAATTGTAGGCAGCAAAATTACTCAGCTTGAGGATATGATTGATGAACTTATCAATTTTACAAAGCTTGATACTGGTGAATGGCGTGAAAACCTGGAAGAAAAATCGATGGCAGCTTTTTTGGTTGAGTTTGCACATAATTTTGAAATTGACGGGAATATTTTAAAACGTAAAATTAAAACCAATATCAATATTCCGGATAATATAAAGGTTATTTTTGATTCAAGGCTTTTTCTGCGCGCTTTGGAAAATCTTACTGGAAATGCTGTCCGTTATACAGATGAAGACGGTATGATTTCGTTTGATGCTGATTATTCTGATAATGTGATAACTATTACTGTCTCTGATAATGGAAAAGGAATTACTAAAGAAGAGTTGCCTTTTATTTTTGATCCTTTTTACAGAGGTTCAAGCTCCCGCCGTGAAAAGGGCAGCGGACTCGGACTTTCGGTTGTAAAAAGCGTCATTGATTCACATGGCTGGAAAATTAATGTTGAATCCAAACAGGATGAATACACACGTTTTATCATCACCATACCATGTTGATACGGTGATGATAAAGTGTTAAGTTTTTTTTATTTTTTCAGCTGGTTTTTGAGTCTGTTTGCGCTTTCTATGTCATTCTCAATGTCTTTAAGCGCCGTTTTTGCCCGTTTGTCGCCAAATCTCTTGTAGACATTACTCATAACTGTTTTTGCGTCTTCATATTCTTCCATTGCCTGGAGAAGAAGTGCTGCGTTATAGCCGGCCTCAAAATAGTCTTTTGAATTGTAAAGGCTCAAGTATTTATTTTTTGCCAGTCCGAGTTGTCCTTTTTTTGCGATTTTTTCGGCTTCTTTCATTGCAGAATCTTTGTGCGACAAAAGAGTCAGGCTTTTTTCTTCTTCATAAGGTAAAAATTCTTTCATGATTTCTGATACAAACGCATTGATTTTGGGCTCAGCAAGCGTAAACGTTGTATCAACGTCGTCAAGAATATATTCTTTTGAAGATTTTGCGGAATAGTCGAATTCCTGATTTGAGAGAACAGTATTAGTGTTTGTATCAACAATCTGATAAAGCAGTGAGAGCTTTAGTTCTCTCCAGTATCTTTCAATAGGAATTTTCCCCTGTTTTGTGGTACGTTCTGTTATTTCAGATTCAATTACTGATGAAAAGGCTGTAATTCCACCTGTTACATAAATATCAACCGGAAGTTCCTTTTTTGAACGGAAAGCTCTTTCTACTGCGGATGGATCAACAAGTGTCAAATCACTTGCAATGCTCATTTTTGTGTAAAGCTTTGAGTCCAGAGCATTTACAATATCAAATTCATCGTTCATTTTTGAATATTGTGTTTGATATTTGTCAAAATAGTCATAAAAAGAATAAACCGGTTTTGATCCGTTTGCGTTCAAGTCCATTTCTGACGATGTTTTGAATGGCAAAAGACTGACTGAGTTTACTCCTTCAAGATCCAGCTCTGCAGGTCGTGTAATATCGGTAGAAACTGTTGTTGAGCAACTGAATGCAATAATTGCTAATACTGCGAGAGCAATAAAGCCAAATGCTTTTTTCATAAAAACTCCTTTTGTTATTAATCAGATAATACCTTATTTTTTCATATACTGTAAATATAAATAAATTAGTATGCTTTTATACTGTCGTTTTTTCCTTTTTCGTTTTCCATCCTTATTATGTAATCTTTTTCTCTTTGATTTATTATTTCCATAGTTTCCATTGAAACACTGCTTTTTTGTATATATTTGAGGTATACTTTTGCGGTGGGCGGATTGAAATAGATTTTGCGGGCATACATTCCGCCTGTATCATTGGCTACTATGTTTATGTTTTCATTTTTTAAAAAATTAAGTGCAAAATTAATATTATTTATACCGGTTGTATTTTTACTGTTGCTGCTGTCTGCCAGTATATTACCGCCTCCGAATATTTTTGCCTGTATGTTTTTCCTTTCGGCGCCTTTTGCAATCATCTCGTTGATTAATAGTTCCATAGCAAATTCACCGTATCGTCCGGCTTCGTCCTGATTTGATTCAATAGTTTTAGAAGTCCTTGGAAGCATAAAATGATTCAAACCGCCTATGCCGTTTTCTTTGTCAAAAAAAGCTATGCTTATACAGCTGCCAAGCACGGTAGATATAAAAATATCTTCACTGGACACATATAAATCACCAGGTAATATTGTGATAATGTCTTTTTGAAAATGTGAATCAAAATGTCGGTTCATAATTGTACTAAACTCCTAAAAGAATGTTATTTCACCAGCATCTACACCGTCTTCAACTTCTACGCCGGTAAGGTTTCCAACGGCGATTTTGTCTGAAATTACAGTAAAATGCTTGATAAAGTCTACAAAAGAATGGTTTTTTATTTCCCATGTATTGATACCGTTTTGTGACATAAGCTTTTCCTTAAGTTCTACAGTGGATGTCTTTATATGTCGGAGCGATATCTGTTCATTTTCAAGTTTTTGGGACAGTTCTTCAAGATTAGAAATAGCGGATTCTATTGTTGAATAACTTGTAAAAAAGCTTTCTGAATATACTGAAAAGTCATTTACAGCTTCAATAAAATTGTTCTGAAGTTTTTTTAGTGTTGTAAGAAAAGAAAGCTTTTCTTTGTTGATTTTAGAAAAGAATTTTCTATCCATACTGGCATCTTTTGAAAACTGTTTTGTCTGTTTTGTGTTGTTTGTTATAAATTCCTGAAGAATATCCTGTGCGGCTTGAACATTTTCATCAGTTTGGGCGATAAGTTTTGTCATGTATTCAACAGTTGACTGTATTGAGCTGATTACACTGTTTCTGGCTACTTCAATTCGTTGTGATATTGCCACATACTGAAGGTTTGTAATAATCGGGAAAAATTCGTTGAAACATATTTGAATGCGCTGTACCGCATGGTAAATATCGTTTGATTTTTCCAGAACGTTGCTTTGGGCCTGCTGGTATGATGAAAAAATGTTCGCAAAATTGGAAAAATCTTTTGATGTTCTTTCGATACAGTTTTGAAGACTTTCTTTTTTTGAATCATTTTTAAGATTTGCATCGATAAAGTGTTTTCTTTCTGACTCGACCTGTGCAAGAATGCTGTTGATTTCATCCCTATTGAGTTTGAATATTTTGATGCTTTTAAGGAGCTGAGTATTGATATTTCCGAGCAATTCAACTGATAACTGCGACAGTTGCTCGTTAAAACAGCATTGATCGAGTTTTTCTTCTTCCGTATAGCATGAATCAGGGTCTTTTATACGTGAAAGTGTAAGCATTACATCATCCAGCGACTGTCGGATAATATCCTGCATCTGTATACATTCCATGGCTTTTATAATAGGAGAACGGACTTCACCTGCAAGTTCGAGCATGTGCTTAAGTTCTGTCATTATTTCTTCAATGATTTCGTTAATGCCTTTTTTGTCAGAGTTTGTTATTGAATCAGTTTTTTTGCTTATTTCTTCAACTTCACGGATTGTTTCTTTGAGCCTTATTATGGAATTGTTTATGTTTTGTTCATTTGTTATAAGAGTATCTGCTTGTGATATAAGCTTAAGTGATAATTCTTTAAGATTTGATGTTATATAGGAAAAAGCCTGTCCTTTTTGCCCTGATTTGATTGAAACTACCATCGCATTGAGAGAGATAAGTTCCATTTCATTGCTTTCGTCTTTTATCTTGACGATGATATCATTCATGTTTTTGAGAATATTCATGGATTCAGAAGAGCTTGCGACAAGTTCACGGTTTCTCTGGCTGAAATTATTAATTATCTGGCGATTCCTAGCTAAAAGTTCATTTTGCTTTGTGATTGCGTTTTTTAATCCTTCTTCTACCTTTACGAATCTTGCAAGCTTGGGATTTACTTCTTGTGAAGAATTGTTTCTTTTTGCAAAGTCTAGTTCACTTACAAGAACAGGAAAGTTTGTGCTTAGGTCCAAAAACTCTTTTCCACTTTGTTCACTTATTGTTTTTAAGTTTTCAATAATTCTTTCAACCTGCTGCATGTTCATAACGTATTTCCTTGTTAGTTGTTGCTTTGTTGCGAATAGAATTCTCTTACAATATCATCGAAATCCTCCGGAGCATTATGCAATACGGAGGATGTGGTATGTGCCGAAATGATCCTTTGTGCTGTTGATAACAAGGTCTGAACAAACAGTGATTGAGGATACAGAACGGCTGCCGGTTGTCTTTGTGCAATCGAATATTGGATACATTCATCATAAGGCAGGTATCCTGTAAAATCCAGATCGATTGAAAGCTTGTTTTGAGCCAGCTGTTGGAGGCGTCTGCCCATTTCGGAATTTTGCATATTTCGCCCCATGTTCATAATTATACGGGGCTTCAACTGTTGCATTTTGTGCAAACAGTCGTAGCCTTCACCGGGAAGTGTTGTTTCTATTACCTGCATAATCTGCTGAAAAGAAAAATCTTTTCCCTCAAGTCTCTGAAGAATACTGTTCTGAAGGATTTGTCTTCCTGCACTCTTTGGTGGAAATTGTCTGTAACAGAATCTGTAGACCACAGACTTAAGAAATGAATATGCGTTCAAAATAGAGGTTATTTCGGGAGTAACAACTATAATCCCGTTATCAACAACAAGAAAAAAATCCACTACGTTATGGGTAGAACCTGCACCCAAATCGAGAATCAGATAGTCGCATTCGATTTTTTGTAGTTCACGGATGATTTTTTGTTTTGTAAAAAAATCCATGTTTGCTACACCGGGGAAAAGGCAGTCTCCAGCTATAAAATGGAGGTTTGGGATTCCTGTAGCCTGTATAAGTGACGGTATGTTATCAACCAGTTTGTTTATGTAATGACCTAGTCCGTTCTGGTTGTTTTTTAAGCCCAGCATTGTATGCAGGTTTGCTCCGCCGAAATCGAGGTCACATAAAACAACCTGTTTGCATTGTGAAGCAATTGCAACTGAAAGATTCAGAGAAAGTACGCTTTTGCCAACTCCGCCTTTTCCTCCGGCGACAGGAATTATAACAGACATATATTTAACTATACGTCATAATTACCTGTACCGCAAGAAAAAAATCTGTTTTTTATATGTAAAAGTCTGTGGTCAAAAACACTTATTCCATTTCTGTGTTTACAGTCTGAACTAATGTTTGGGAATATAGTTTTTCTTCATTGTTCATTTCAGTTTTCATGTCTTTGAGAGCCCGTAATGCACGTTTGTCTTGTGTAGCTTTGAAAAGTTCATACATTTCCTGATATGCGCCTGTCAAATCGCTTTGTGCTTCAAGAAGAATTGCCGCATTATAAGCTGCTTCAAAATAATTGGTTCTTTCATACAGGTTTTTGAATTCTTCATATGCACGCTGATAGTTTCTGTTTTCTGCAAAAGTTGTGGCTGCTTTCATTCTTGTATCTTTGTGAAAAAGCAGCTGAAGATCTTTCTTTTCATAATAGGGCTGGCATTTTTTTATTATGCCTGAGGCAAATACAGAGAACGGTGATTTTACTACTTCGGAAATATCCTGTAATTCATAGGGAGAAGTTGATTTTGCGGTCTCAAGTTCATATTTTATTTGCTGACTTCCGATAACTAATTCACGTTTTGTATCATACAACTGGTATATAATTTCAAAATCCATTGTTTTCCAGTAATATTTGGTATTTTTTTCACCACCGTTTTTAAGGATTTCCTTATGGTTCTGAGCTTTAATAGCACTGTTGAAATAGGTAAGACCGCCTATAAGGTACAAATCAGCAACGGTCGACTTGTTTGAAAGCGGATTGTTATCTATTACTTTAAAAAATGGTGTTTTTGTGAATGTTTCCTCAAGTTCTTCTGTAAGAAGTTGGCAAACTGTTTGTTCATCCTTTTTAGCAGTGGCAGATACACTTGGAAAGTTGTTTATTCTGTTTATTAAAATAGTTTCAAAATCTTTTTCCATCAGATAGTTTTCAAGAATTTCCGCAGTAACGAATGGCATGACTGTAATTGACGACGAATCTTGTATATCGAATTCTGCAGGTCGTAACAAGTCTATGGTCAAAGGGGTTCTGCAGCCTGAGAGAATAAATGTTGAGATAAGACCGATTGTTATTAGGATTTTTTTCATTTTTCAGCTTTCCTCCAAAAATACATTTTTACAAATTTCCGCCTGTGCCTGCAAAATCTTTTTTTCTTTCTTCGGCAAGATTATAGACTGCTTCATATGAAACTGTGCTGGACTCGTCACTGTTTGCCCAGCCAATGAGCGTTTTTACAGGAAATAATGTAGAAGCATTAGCTTCGTCCAGTTTTTTTTGGAATGTTGTAATCAAATTCTTTATAGTGTTTTCTGGTTCTCTCGGAAGAACTGCAATAAACTGTGTTTCGCTTATTCTACCTATTATGCCGTACATTTCGAAAAAACTGTTTATCTGTTTTGCAATAAAAATTAACTGGGTTTGTATATCATTCTGACTTTTGTGTTTTGACGGTACAATGGAAAAAGTCAGCAGAGAATAATCAGTATTCGAGTTATCATCTTCTGACAATATTTCAAGAATTTTAGAACGGCTGTATGTTTCTGTAAGAAAATCAAATATAGGATTGTTTTTATTTGATAGTTCGCTTTGTGAAAAAAACTCGGTTTTTGCTGTATTGAAAAAATAGTTTACTAATGCAATAAACGTAAACAGTGCAAATGCAACAGCGGTATTTGTATAAGAAAAAAAAGCACGATGTCCGGCAACTGTTCTGAATGCAAGATATTTCATAAAATCCAATAAAGAAAAAACAATGACAACTATGCAGTCTACCGCCATTATTGAAGATTTGAAAGAGTTTTTTATAAAGTACGTTATAGAATAAAACAATACCATAAGTATCAGTGTGCGTGAAGTAATTTTCCATAAAAAGGAAAGGACAGGAATATTAACAATCTTAAAAAAATACATGCATATTATAAGCAGTGGTATAATAGTGGCTGCGAGCAATTGAATGTTAATTTTATTATCAAGATTTATGGTAAAATGCATATAAACAACAAAAATGAAACTTAGTGTCCCGATCCATCGACTGTAAAAATCCATATTGTTTATTAATTGGGGAGAAAATGAGAATAAGTGAAAAAAATCATATTTTACAAAGATAAAAATAGCTGATGTCATTGCGAACAACGAAACTGAAAACAATTTAAACATCCTGATTCTGAAAAAAAACGACACAATGGAAATTATCGCTGCAATGATACCGAAAAGAAAAAGAGAGCAGATAAGAAAAAAAACGAATATATTGCTTTGCATGTAATCTTCAGTATATTGCGATGCTGTTGTGACATAAGGTGTCTGGATAGTCTTAAAAGGTTTGTCGGCTGTAGCAGTAAGTGTTATTATAATCGAATCATTTTTTTTACTCTCATTGATAGGAATCAAGTTCGTATCCCAATTGAGAAAATAGTCATAGTTTTTAGTATTAAGAGTTTTGGAAAAAACCGTTTTGCCTGCTGTTTCGGCTTTTATGCTGCAGTTTCTTGTTTTTAATACCAATACAGGAAAAGTTTCAGATGTAAACGGCAATTGATGAACAATTGTCAATGTCTCATTCTTTTTTAAGGAAGAAAAATCATATTCACTGATTGATACGATTTCTTCATAAGTGTCGTTTTTGAAAATCTTCCATTTATGTTCAAGAAATGCAGGGGAAAATTGTTTGTTGGTGATTTTTAAAACTGAAACTAATGAGGATGAAAAAAATAAAAGAGAAGTGATTGTTAATAAAGTGATGCAGGTCAGTTTTGCATTTTTAATAACCATAATAACCCCGAATAGTATACGATATACAGTGTATCATTGAATGTCATTAATTTCAAGGAAAAGAAAGTAATACAGGGGTATGGATGAAAGGAATGTGCCAAATCCCGTCCATATATCAAATATTTGTAACAGGATTTGGCTCTGATTGTATTATTACAACTGATTAACAGCGTCTATAACAAGCTGGCTCATTTTTACGGTTCCGACAAGCTTGCCCTCTGCTTTTATCTTGTCGAAATCACTTCCTGCAATATCACCTGTTCTCCAGCCGTCATCAAGAACCTTGTTTACGGCCCTTTCAATAAGGTCGGCTTCTTTTGTAAGGTTGAATGAATACCGCAGCATCATTGCGCAAGAGAGTATTGTAGCAAGCGGATTTGCCTTGTCTTGTCCTGCAATATCAGGTGCAGAACCGTGAATCGGCTCGTAAAGTCCCGGACCGGAGCCGTCGCCGAGCGAAGCAGATGCGAGCATTCCGATAGAGCCTGTAATCTGGCTTGCTTCATCGGAAAGAATGTCACCGAACATGTTGCTGGTTACAATTACGTCAAATTGTGACGGGTTGCGTACAAGCTGCATAGCGGCATTATCAACATACATGTATGATAATTCTACATCCTTGTATTCGTCTTTTATGGCAACGGCAACCTCGCGCCACATACGGCTTGATTCAAGAATATTTGCTTTGTCAACAAGACATAGTCTTTTATTTCTCTTTTGGGCTGATTCAAATCCGAGTCGGAGAATCCTCTCTATTTCAGGCTTTGTGTAGTGTTCTGTATCCCAAGCTGCAGTGTTATCCGCATTGCGTCCTCGTTCACCAAAGTAAATTCCCCCGGTGAGTTCACGCACAATCAGAATATCCAGACCGTTGCCAACGATTTCGTTTTTAAGCGGACACGCAGCGGAAAGCTGCTTGAACATAAGTGCAGGGCGCAGGTTTGCAAAAACCTTCATTCCGCCGCGAAGTCCCATCAAAGCTTGTTCAGGACGTTTTTTGCCGGGAAGGTTGTCCCATTTAGGACCGCCAACTGCACCGAGAAGTACTGCATCGCTTTTAAGACAGCCGTCAAGCGTTTCTTTTGGAAGAGGATCGCCTGTTGCGTCAATAGCACAACCGCCTGCAAGATAGGTGTTGTAAGTAAACTTGTGACCAAATTTTGCCCCGACTGCATCAAGCACTTTGCAACTTGCTGTTACTATGTCTGGACCGATTCCATCACCGGGAATCAAACCGATAGTATAATTCATATTAAACTCCGTATTTAATTTTGCTGAATATAATTTAGTGGCTATAAAGACTATAACAAAACTGTAATTGTTTTGCAACTGCCCGAAGATTAACAAATAAAACTCTGTTGCAAATTAACGTGTTTGTATTTACATTTTTTATCAAATAATACACACTTCTTGATATGTCAAAACTTACTCAGGAAGATTTTGCCAATTTTGAGGCTTTTGTAAAAAAACACGAAAATTTTATCATAGCGGGACATAAAGAGCCTGATGGTGATTGTATCGCTTCTTCAATTGCACTTTCTGCACTGTTGCGTCAAATGGGTAAAAAAGCTTTTATGGTTTCTGCTGGACCGTTCAAGAGGACAGAGACAAAGAAATATGAAAATCTGTTTTTGCAGAATATTTCAGAATTCCCGGTAGATACTGAATATGGATTGTTTTTGGTTGACTGTTCTCTGATAGAAAGAATTGGTGAAGTGGGTATAACTGAAAATCTGTATGAAACTTTTATAATTGATCATCATAAAACAGCCGGTAAATCGACAGAAAAAAGTATTATAAAGCCAGCTTCTCCGGCTACGGTTTATTTGATTCAGCAACTGTTCGAACACTTTAACATTTCTATTGAAAAGGAAACTGCCGCTATTCTTTTTTTTGGGCTTTGTACAGATACAGGTTTTTTCCGATTCTTGGAAGATAATAGTGCAGATATTTTTACAGCAGTATCTCATCTCGTTGAAAAAGGTGCAAATCCAAAAAAAACTTATGAAGAAATGACCGGAAATAAGCCGTTTGCATCAAGAAAGCTTTTGGGAATTTTACTGGAAAGGACAGAACTCTTTTTTGACGGCAGGCTTGCGCTTACATACGAAACTTTTGAAGAGACAGAAAAATACGGGAAAGATAGTCGTGACTCAGATTCTTTGTATCAACTGCTTTCCTCATCTGCCGGTGTAGAGGCCATTGTCAGCATTAAACAGGAATCACCGACTACCTGTACTGTAGGACTTCGTTCAAAAGATTCTGTTGACGTAAGTACTGTAGCAGCATCTCTTGGCGGCGGAGGTCACAAAAATGCATCCGGGCTTTTGCGGGAAAACACTTCAATAGAAGATATGAAAAAAGATTTATTGTCTGAATTTGCAAAAATCTTTTGCTGAAAAAGATTATTTAAATTATCCACACTTTCATAACGAAAGAAAAAAGCATTAAAACCGTAAATTTCTTTTTTGTTCAACTGTTATTTTTTATTATTTGTTATTGCCAGTATATTTTTTGTCTATACTCCTGCTTGGGTTTTCGTAAAAGTCCTGTTTATACGGGCTCTTTCTGCTCTTAAAAGAAATATGAATCATTATTTTGGCACGGGAATTGCTGTATAGACAGTGGGGATTTTAGGGTGAAAATCTTTGAATTAGGAAACCCATATGAATCTCGATGAAATAATTATGCTTGTTTCAAATCCTGAAAAAAACGAAGATCAGATAAAAAAGGCTGCTGTTTATCTGATGGCTTATGTTCAGAAATATCCTGAATCGTTCAATCTCCTCTGTTTAAATAAAGACAAAAGAGACGAATTTATTTACAGCATGTATTCAAATTTCAAACATGTTTGTAAAATTTACGATAAAAAACGCTGTCCGTTTCTTCCGTATCTTAGAAAGACCATTTATCAGGGATTGCTGAGCTGGAAAAGGACATGTATAAAACGTGATGTTATGGAAGAAACTGTTTTTGATGAATATGCATACAATTACGGATTATATGCCTGCGAAAAGGAAGCGGATTATGGAGAAGAATATGATGAACCGAATGATATAAAGATACAATACACCAGTAAGGAACTATTGGTTTTGGCACTAAAATACAATTATTATCTTTCTGGAAGAAATATACAAAAACTTGCGGCTTTAACAGGTCTGCCGCTTACAAAAATTACTGAATACATTATGGCTATTAATAAAAGTATGATAGCGAAATACCGTAATCATGAACAAAAAACAAATATGCTTGCAAAAAGTTATGTATTGAAGAAGAGGTATCACTTGGAACTAGACAGACTGACAAAGTTTCAGATTATTCAGAGAAATAAAGTTTCAACCAGTTATGATATACAAAAAAGGAAAGTTGTCAAAATTCGAAAAATGATGCTTGATTCAATGGTTTTAGCGTCAAATGCCGCTATTTCGAGAACTATAGGACTTCCATACAGACAGGTTGCAAGAATTCTTAAAAAATTTAAACATGAAGCAACTTCCTTATTTTGAACATTGATTTAGCTGTGATACTGTCTCTTTGTTTGCAATTGACTATATTCTCTTTATGTTTTAATGTCATTTTCATGATTTGGTTTTTTATTAAAAAGAATTTTTTTGACGGTTGGGACAATTTATTGACAATCGTTTTATATAACGGAGTATTTCTTGCACTCGCCATTACAGGATTTTTTACTATCGGTGTCGCTTTCAATGTAAACCTGCTTTTGGGTTTTGTAGTTTTGTTTTTGTTTTTATGTTTATTTATGATTTTTGTATTTGCTGTTAATCAAACCACGGCAAAGTATGCGGATTACAAAGCTCCAGCAATAAAAGACACTTTTTTGGAAATCCCGTTAGTTTGGAAAGACGCATTGCTGCTTTCAATTTACATAGTTTTTTGGATTATTATTGGGGTTTATGTTATACCTTTCTATCTAAGATTAGGTAATCTTTTAGGGCTTTTCCTCGCTTCTTTAATATTCTGGCTTTTGGTTGTAGTAATACTTTCATTACAGTGGTATTTTCCGATACGTGCTCAACTTGGTGATAAATTCAAAAAAGCGATGAAAAAATCTTTTATTTTGTTTTTTGACAATGTGGGATTTTCTTTCTTTATGTTCTTGTATTCGATCCTTCTGTTGATATTGACCGTTTTTAGTATGACAATAATTCCTGGTATAAGTGGTTTCCTTCTTGCATATAATAATGCGTTTCGTCTAAGGTTATATAAATATGACTGGCTTGAAGCACATCCCGAACTGGATCGTAAAAAAGCAGTAAAACAAATTCCATGGGATGAGCTGTTGGCGGAAGATAAAGAAACAATAGGTCCAAGGACATTAAAAAACCTGATTTTCCCTTGGAAAGACTGATTCCTGCGTTTTAAAACAGGAAACCGCATTTTAATAAAAAACATGATGTTACCCATTGACAAAATCTGATACCTCGGCAAAATAGTATACATGGGAAATACTGCAAAACTACAGCTCCATCTGTTGATGACCAGTCCCGTTTTCCTTTCTGCAATTTTCAGTTGGCTTTCTGCCCAGCTTATAAAAACACTTATCCGTTTGGTTTCCGGAAGAGTGAGTTCTCTAAAAGAGCTTTTTGAATTGTTATTTTGGAAAACAGGCAGCATGCCTTCAAGTCATTGTGCCCTGGTTGTTGCATTAGCTACTTCTATAGGCTATAGATCAGGTATACATTCCGATATTTTTATATTGGCATGTTGTTTTGCTCTTGTTGTTGTTCGTGATGCCGTAGGTGTCCGAAGATCAAGCGGAATTCAGGCAAAAGTGATAAACGAAATAGGTTTTGTACTTTCAAAAAAAGAAATGCCTGATTTTAAACCTGTGAAAGAAGTTCAAGGACATAAACCTCTCGAAGTTATTATTGGTAGTCTGCTTGGTTTTTTTATAGGAACAGCGTTTTCCATTTTGTAATTCGTCATAAAGCAGAAGTATTGATATGAAAAAGTTTTTCACTGTATTTGTGCCTCTTTCTGTTGCGGTTCTTTGTTTGTTTTGTGTTTATGTGTTCAGGCTCAAAAATGAGACTCCTGTTTGGAAAAATTACAGGATTCTATGTGTCCGCAAAACTGTCAGTGAAAAAAATGTTCTTACAAAACTGGAATCTTTTGGAATTTACGATACAGTTACACTCAAAAATCAAACCTCATTCGGCAAAAGTATGTTTTGTCCTGTTGTTCCTTTTGCACAGGATTATGTAGATAGTTTTTCCCCTTTTTTTTTCGATGAAAGCGGAACTTTTCAAATCTATTATTTGCCGATTACTGCTGATTTAAATAAAAAGCTGGAAAAGCTTTTTTCCTTGGAATCTGTTGATGACTGGAAACTTGAAAATGTTTCTGCCGTATCTTATTGGATTTTGCTGATACCCGCCGTTGTTTCAATTTTCTTTTTTATTCTGGGACGGAAAAAATTCCTCTTTTTTATTATGCAGGTTCCGTTTTTATATCTGAGTTTTTTTTCACCGCAGTTTTATGAGATTACAGTGTCGGTTTTATTTGCATTGATTGCTTTTTATATCCAGCATTTTTTTAAGAAACCTGACTGGATAAAGTTTTTGCTGACAGATCCCGTCTTTCTCTTGATGATCGCAGCTATAGCAATTCTTCCGTTCTTTTCCGGTATAAAAAGCTTTTTGCTTATTTACGGTACTCTTCTCGTTTCGGCTTCATTTTTCTTTTTGTATTTGTATTTTTACCAAAAATCATCGGTAATAAAATACATTTACATAGCTTCTGCAAAAACTGTTGCTTTTACGGTTAGGCAGAAATCTCAATTCCTTTTTATAGGGCTTTGTTCATTTTTAATTATAAGTGGATTCTTTTTTTTGAGAGGTAAAATTTTTTCTTCAGGCGGATTAGACGGCTTGTCTATTCCTTGTCCAAAAGAGTATAATGATGCTATTGATTTTAGTATTGATTCATACGAATCGTTAGTGGCTTCGAAACCTGAAGGTTGTCTTGCCGATTTGAGCGATTATGTTTCGTACAAATGGAAAAAGGACATTTTCCCGTTTGTGTCTATGAATAAGGAGCTGCCTCCTGCAAAAAAGGGAAGTTCCATATTTTATCAGCATTATAAGGAAAATGTTGAAGAAAAACGAATCCATTTTTCGGAAGAAACTGTTTTTACGTTCAACAATGATTATGTGACAACTAAAGTTTCGGAACTTGATCAAAGTAAAGAAGCTACAGTAGAAAAACTTTTGTTTGAGCAGAAAAAATTTATCGCTGTTTATTATGCCGGTATAAGGAAATAGGATTAAGAATGATATCAATTAAAAAAATTGCGAATTATGTTGCTCCTCCTTTTGAATCTTATGTAAATACTTTTCTTTCACATCAGTTTACGGTTGCTCTTTCACAGGATGATTTTTCGGAAGTAACCCCGCTCGTCTCAATCGGTGATACTGTAAAAGAAGGGCAGGTTATTGCGCGTGACATAGACAGCAATTGCAACATTCATTCTCCTGTTCCCGGAATAATAAAAGATTTTGTTGAATCTCCACTCCCTAACGGTAAAAACGGACGATGCATATTGATTCAAATGGAGGGAGAGTTTTCTTATCTGGGTAAAGTTCAAAAAAAACTCAAATGGAATTTTTTGACAGCTGAACAACTCATAAGGTGTATTGCTGAAAAGGGTATTATAAATACATTTTCTAAACCGGTGCCTCTTGCAAAACAACTGCGTGACAAATATGAGGGCCGGAATATTATTCTGCGTCTTTATGATTACGACCCAACCTGTTACACAGATACATATATTTCAAAAAAATATCTTCAGCAGATTCTTGAAGGAATTTCAATTCTGGCAAGTGTATTTTCCCCAGGTGCAATCTATTGCCTTTATGACAAAGCACTTTTGTTAAAGGATGTTGGAAAAGATGTAAACACCATTTACAGTGAAAACTTGTTGAATTTTATTCCAGTTGATACAACAAAGTATCCGTGCGGTGGTTTGGGAGAAATACGTCAGCTTATAAAAAAGAACATGAAGAGGCAGATCCCTTATCCAATTTCTAAAAATGATCTGCTGCTTGACTGTGTTACAATGCTGTCCATTTATGAAGCTGTTGTTTTGGACGAACCAATGATGTCAAGGTTCATTACGGTCAGTGGTGATGCTCTAAAAGAATCCAAGATTATGAAGACCAAAATCGGAACTCCGATTTACAAACTGATTGAGGAATGCGGCGGTCTTGTAGAAAATCCCGGTAAAATCATAATAAATGGTACAATTTGCGGAAACGCCATAAGCGATATGCATGTTCCGATTACAAAATATGTAAAATCAGTCACATTCCTTTCGGAAAAGGTTTTTGCCGACCGACGCATTTTTCCGTGTATACATTGCGGAAACTGTTACAGAATATGTCCTGTCCATATTAAACCGAATCTTATTTATGAAGCATATATGAAAAATCCTGAAATGAGTCCTTATATAGCCGAGATGGCAAGTATCTGTACTGACTGCCGTCTTTGCAACATGAACTGTCCTTCACGACTGCCTTTGTATCAGGCTGTTGAGCAGGTAAAAAGAATCGGGGAGTCAAAAAAATGAAAAAAAAAGTATTCAAAACTGCGTTTGTCGCCTTTCTGCCATATTGTACCTTCCGTAGGTTCTGCTTCGTTCGGATTTATATTGGTTTTGCTTCCTCAAGTTTTTATGCTGCTTTTAGGAAAGCATTATGATTCCCTCGTTTTGATACTTATTTCCATTATTGCCTGTTGTGCCGCTGATTTTGTTGCCAACAGAATGCAGCACAAAAAGATTTTTTTCGATTTAAATTTGGTCATTGAAGGCTTGTTTATAGGAATGTTTATTCCTCAGTCTTATCCGCCTCTTCTTTTGTTTTTTATTGTATTTGTTGGTATGCTGATTTGCAAATACTGTTTTGGTGGTTTTGCCGCAGGATGGGTTAATCCATGTGCCCTTACTGTGATTCTTGCATATTTTATGGGGCGGAGTTGTTTCCCCGGCTTTTTGATTGACACTTCAATGCTCCAAACCGCAAATCCGGCAGGTGCGCTGTTTTCCGCCAATATAATTGAACCAATACATTCCGATTTTTCAGTTACATCCACTTTGAATTCATTTATGTCGAGATACATGGGAATTGTTGTCCCGGAAGGTTATGTTACGCTTTTCTGGAATACACAGGCTGTTATTCCGGCCTTCAGATATAATTTTTTGACTCTTATCGCTTCTTTTATTCTTATTCTGCTTGATATGATTGACTGGATAATACCGTTCTGTTTCATAGTTGTATATGGTATACTGGTGCGTTGTTTTTCTCTTTTACCTGCCGGCATATTTTGGAACGGTGACATCCTGCTTGCCCTTTTAACAAGCGGTACGTTGTTTGCAGCTTTTTTCCTTATGCCTTATTATGGAACCATACCCGCTTCAATTCTTGGGAAAATAATCTACGGAATAATCGGTGGTATTGTTGCCTTTTTAATATGCGGCTGTGGAACTTCGCCTGCCGGTATTGTCTTTACGGTCATTGTTACAAATGCTTTTTCGTTGGTTATCCAATATCTGGAAGAACAACTATTTTCAGTTTTCCGTATACCAAAAATAAAACTAAGGGCAGAAAATGAACGATAACAAAAAGAATATATATGAATTTATAATTACAATTATAGTTTTACTGGTATTTTCTATCGGACTGCTGTTTATTACGACTTTTGCACGGACTCAGTGGAAGACAGGACTTGCAAAGACTGTGCGTACTGTTCTTTCCCCATATGAAAACGAGTATGAGGTACTCGATTTTGTTCCTGAAAAAACTCCTTTTGCGATTTCTTCAGCTGTTTTTAAATTACGCAAAAAGGGATATCCAAATGATGAGTGCTATGCAGTTATCATAAAGGCAACGGCAATGTACGGGGCAATGCCGCTTGTATATATTTTTGACGGCGATGAATATATCTTTGCTGGAAAAGTATATGATTTCAGTTCCGAGATTAAGCTACCTCAACCTATATTGGATTTTTGGGCAAAAAGGGCAAAGCTCCTGCTCCCTGTTCAAAAGGTGGGAACCAAATGAAAAAAAACTATTTTTACATATACATAGTTGCTGCGCTTACTATTATTCTTCCTTTGCCGCCGTATTTTGCCTATGGTATTACGGCAGTAATCCAAATTTATCTGCTTGCGTGCGCAGGACTGCTTACAAAGATCCTGCTTGAACGACTGGATATGAAAAAACAAGTACCTGTTATTGTTTTGATTATTCTCACAATGTTTACAATCTTTTACAAGCAGCTCCTAATATTATATTCGCCTGTAATGGCTCTTACGGCCGGATATTCGCTTTATCTGGTTTGTTTTTCTTCTTATGTGCTTGGCAACATTCTTGATTCGGTGGGATTTTCTCCCTGGATGCACTTTTTTAAAACATTCGGCAGAATCACTTTATTTTCTTTATTTGCCCTTGTATTTTTCATTTTCCGGGATATTATCGCTTTCGGAGCTGTTTCATTGCCATCATCAGACGGTATAAAATATATACACCTGTTCAACGTAAAATATGACGGTCATTTTTTTGTTTCGATACCGGGTACACTGATTCTGCTTGGATTAATCTTTGGAATCTTCGCTTATGTAAACCGCAAACTGATGATTGTTCAGAGGAGTTATAAATACAATGATATCTGATTTATTTGTCAATTATTTGTTTGCTTCCTCCGTAGTATATGTGTTTGGAATAGGATTAAAACATATCCTTCTTGATTCCGGTTCACTGAAGAATTTTGGTTCAGAAGCCGTATATGTAACACTTTGTGTTATTTTTTCTGCAATGTCGGTATGGGGAATAACAAATCTTGTCCTCGTCCCTTATGAACTGGAAGAGTTGTTTCCGCTCTTTGCCGTGATTTTTGTTTTATTGTTCAATTCGATTATAAATACTTTCTTTAAGATTCTTTCTTTTAAGCCAGTAAGATCGGTTCTTCTTTGTTTGATAATTGTAATTCTGGCTGTAAACGAAAGTGTTGTTCTTACTGATGTTATAATTATTTCGCTGACAGCCGTTTTTTCAATGTTTTTGGGTATACCGGTTATTTTTGTCATTAAACAGCGATTACAGAGATCTGCCATTCCTCAGAGTTTCAAAACTGTTTCTGTTGTCTTTTTCAGTGCCGCCTTCATATTCTTTATTGTTTATTCATGGCAGGTGGCATGGTTTTATAAAGGGGTTTTGAAATGATATTTTTAATAACCACACTTATCGGATTTGTGCTTGTTTATTTTTTCTTGTTTATATTCCCTTCAAAGGCTGTAGATAAAAAAATCACTTTTTCAGGAAACGAAATTTTTTCTAAAAATGACTTGGACATTATATACGCCGAAAGTTCACCGCATGCAACAGAGATGAAAGCCGTAGTAAAGTGCAATCCAGAAAGAAATGTAGTAAAAAAAGGTTTTACATATGCAGATGTACAGGATTGCAGACTGTTCAAAAATGTATATGAAAGCGAATCAAAATGCAAATGGGGTTGTATAGGTTTTGGAAGCTGTGTTCCTGTATGTCCGCAGGAAGCAATAATTATTGAAAATAATACCGCTGTAATAACCTCCGCATGTATAGGCTGTGGAAAATGTATAGATTCCTGTCCCAATAATCTGATAGATCTTATTCCGAAAAATTCATCTCATTACATAGCTTGTGCCGCACACGGCGGAGATATGATGAAAACAATATGTTCAACCGGCTGTACTGGTTGTGGAAATTGTACTTCGATAGAAAGCGAAAACTTTTCAGTAAAAAATAGTCTTGCAAAAATTAATTACAGAAGGGGATATATTCAGGGGGAGAAAGCTTGTACAGGATGCCCTTCAAAGTGTATAGCAGAATGTCAGAAAAAAGAGAAAAACGGCTTTAAATTTTGGAACTTATGCTATAGGATATTACATAACAGAAAGTTCGGTGATTAAAAAGTAAAAGGTCATAAAAGTGAATCTTTGTTTTGGTATATATACAAATTTATCTATAAATTCCCTTGATGAAAAACAGTATGAATCTGTATATAAAAAACTTGGAGCATATTTATATAACAACAGTAAAATAAAATTTACATTTCATTTTTCAGGTAGTGCGCTGGAATGGTTGCAAAAAAATCATCCCGAATACATAACAATTTTAGGTGAAATGCTGTCCCGCAAGCAGATAGAAATACTTGGAGGCGGCTTTTATAGCCCCTTGTTTCCTATCTTACAGGCTGTTGACCGTGTCTCTCAGATTGAACTATTAACCACTTCTATAAGAAAGAATTTTGGACGCAGACCACGTGGCTGTTGGTTACATGAGAGTGTTTGGGACTCTTCCTTTGTTTCAAATTTGTCATCTGCCGGGATTGAATATGTTTTGCTTGATGCCGGTATCTGCAAAAAGAACATGATACAACCGATCTGTTCACCGTGTATTGTAGAAGACGGCGGAAAAACAATTTTTGTACTGCCTGCTTATACAGATATGATTGAAAACGCTGTAACAGCTGACAGTTTTTACAAAATGTTGAAAGAAAAAAACAGCAAATCCGAAAAAGAGCCTTCAATCTGCTGCTTTTTTTCACCAGACCAGATCGAAAAATCATATTCCGTAAACTGGTTTGAACAATTAACAAAACTTATTCAGAGCAAGACGAGTTTTATAAATTACACACTACCTTCTGAGATTGTGCGTTCTACAACTGACTTTGAAAAGGTTTTTATAAATTCTGGAATGAGCAAAAAGCTTATAATAGAATTGGATGCAAATGGATATGATACATCGCGGCATGCAGACATAAAAACATTTATGTTGCTTAATCCTGCGATATTGCAGATATATTCTAAAATGACTTATGTAACTTTACTGATTAACCAGATGCGGGGCGACAAGGAAAGAAAAAAAGCGGCAAGAGAAGAACTATGGAAGGCACAGAATGGTGCCGCTTATATCCAGTATGATAAAGATGATGTCCGCAGTGTGGCTGTCCGCAAAAATGTGTATAAGGCACTTATAGAGGCGGAAAAAATCAGTCGTGAATCAGGTACATTTATGGATTCTTTACTTGCATTCGATATAAACATGGACGGCTACGACGAATACGCGGCACAGCTACAGTCATACAATGCGTATATAAATCCGTGCGGCGGATATATATACGAATACGATCTCTTTTCATGCTTTCATAATTTTGTTTCAGTTTGTACAACTCAAAGAAAAAAACCTGGAATGTTTAAAGACTGCATTCTTAACGCTGAAAACCTCGAAAAGCGGAAAAAAGGAATTTATGTACCGAATCCTTTGGAAGAAACATTTTACACAGAACAAAAATATGACAAAGTAAAACAGGAATTAGTTTTTTCGACAGAAGCAGTTTTGAATGACTGTAATGTGCAAATAAAAAAGAAATACAAATTCCTGAAAGATTCCGTCAAAATGGAATATAATCTCAAAAATATTTCTACAGAATCAGTCGAAGGTTATTTTGCATCAGAAATTGACATGGACTTTGAATCCTGCAATGAAAACGAGCTTTTGTTTGAATGTGGTACAGCCGCAAGAACAATTCCGTATTTGCCTTATGAACATTATAATTCTGCGGAGCAAATATCCCTGCTTAGAATAACAGACAACAACGTCAATACAGCTTTGACGTTCGCGGTTAACGATCTTGCCTCGTTATATTCATATCCGGTTATGGAAGACGACAAATATTCATATTCTTCTTTCGGCATATACTGGAAGCTTGATCTGCTGCCCGGAAAGACTGTAACAAAAACAATTGTTTTATCTGCGAAAAATTCAAAGAAAAATTCCCGCAGCAAGAAAAACTAAATGCGAAACACACAAATTCCGGCTACAATACTAAAAACGGCCTTAAGCGGAGAAAGCAACAGGATCGTTTCGTATTTGACCTGTGAAAACCAGATTGCAACCGCAATGTTGTACGGCGGTCCTAAAAGCAAACTGCGTTCAATGGTTTCGCCGTTTCATACAGGAACATTGTACATTTATACAGATCCGGTGCGTAAAACTTCCAAAATAACGGATTTTGATGTTTCAGCATTCAGGCCTGCCCTGCGGGAAGACTTGTACAAAAACTGGGCTGCAACCCTGTGCTCTGAACTTGTGTTAAAAACATTTGCCGGCGGACAGGAGGAAGGCAATGTTTTTACTCTTGTAAACGGATTTCTAGACGGCTTGAATCTGGTTTCTGAAAACGAATCAAGGATAGGTACATTAAGATTTTTGTGGCGATATTTGGGCGAGTTGGGGCTGCAGCCAGATGTAACTGAATGTTTTTCGTGTGGAACGGAGTTTGACAGGAACGAAGATTCTGAAAGTGTTTTGTATTCCGCAGAAGGAAACGGTTTTTTGTGTAAGTCTTGCAAAAACACGACAAAAGCGCCTGGCTCGATTGAAATTTCAAAAAATGCGCTGCTATATCTACAGGCACTGCAGTTTCTTTCACCAAAGGAAGTACGCGCAGTCAGCATAGATTCAAAAACTTTCGGTCAGTTGCAGGAACTTATATTTTATCTAATAAACCGAGCAACATCTTTTTCATTAAATACACTGGAAAGCCGTTCAATCGTGTGGTAAAATCAAATAGCGTAATAAAACAATCAGGAGTTGGAAACATGAGGGCTGTGGATATAATTCTTAAGAAACGCGGAAATTCTCTTAATACTTCAGGTGCTGAACTTTCAAAAGAAGAGCTTGAATTCCTTGTCGGCGGATATGTCCGTGGTGAAATACCTGATTATCAGATTGCCGCATGGCTTATGTCCGTTTATTTTAACGGAATGAGTTTTGCCGAGACGGGCAACCTTACAGAAATTATGCTGCATTCGGGCGAAACAATTGACCTTTCCAGTCTTAAAAACCCCAATCCTTTTGTTGATAAACATTCTACCGGTGGAGTCGGCGACAAAATCTCGCTTCCGCTTGCACCAATTGTTGCCGCATGCGGTGTCAGTGTACCGATGATGAGCGGACGCGCGCTGGGACACACAGGCGGGACACTTGATAAGCTTGAATCAATTGACGGCTACAAAGTAGGACTCTCGCAGACGGAGTTCTGCAATATTATAAAACAGTGCGGTTATGCAATGACAGGACAGACAAAGCAGATTGTTCCTGCGGACCGACTTTTGTATGCACTGCGCGATGTTACGGGAACTGTAGAATCCATTCCGCTTATAACGGCTAGTATTCTTTCTAAAAAAGTCGCCGAAGGTTCCGACTGCCTTGTACTTGACGTAAAGTACGGCAACGGTGCATTTATGAAAACTCCGGAGCTTGCGGAAGATTTAGCGGTCTGTATGGTAAACACATTAAAATCGATGGGCAAAAAATCTGCCGCATTATTGACCTGCATGGACACGCCTCTCGGAAGAAAAATCGGTAACTTCCTTGAAATTGAAGAAACCGTTGAATGTTTGCAGGGTGCTGATGTGCCTGATGTTATGGAACTTACATATTCTCTAGGTGCGCACATGTGTGTGTTCGGCAATAAAGCGCGTACGCTTGAAGAAGGCCGCGAAAAGTGCATAAAGGCAGTTAATAACGGTTCTGCATTGGATTTATTCTATAAAAACGTGGAATTACAAGGCGGAAATGTTTCAAAACTTGAAAAAGAGATTGGCAAAAGACGCAGTCCGCATAAACGGGAATTAGTAGCAGAAAAAGACGGATATATTTACATTGAAGCATATAAAACAGGTGTAGCAGGTTGCAGTCTTGGCGTCGGAAGAAACCGTACCGATGAAGATGTTTGTCCAGATGCTGGAATGATACTGCGGAAAATTTCCGGTGACAAGGTTTGCAAAGGCGATGTAATAATGGAAGTTTATGGCAAAGATGAAAAATGCTTTGATTTTGCTATGCCGATTTTGAATAGTGCTGTAACATATTCGGATACTCCTGACAGCCGCCTTCATAATCCCCTTGTATTAAAGACTATAACAGGTTAGGGCGATGAGGATAACAGGTGGAACGCTTTGCGGAAGAATAATAAAATGTCCTGACGGCATAATACGCCCTGCAATGGATCGGATGCGTGAATCACTGTTCAGCATTCTGGGTGATTTGACAGGCAAATCTTTTTTGGATATGTTTGCCGGCTCAGGTATTCTTTCACTGGAAGCAGCTTCACGTGGTGCGACAAAAATAGATTTGGTCGAAAAAGACAAACTGAAAGTCAGTACAATTCTCGAAAATGTTTCAATTTCACCTGTAAAAATTAACTGTCATTTTATGGCGGTGGAGCTTTATATAAAGCGCAACAAGGAACAATATGATGTTGTTTTTCTCGATCCGCCGTTCCCGTACAAATATCATCAGGATCTGATACTTCGTTGTTCAGATACTGGAAAACTTAAGAATGACGGAGTGCTTCTGATACACCGTCCTTCAGAGAGACATCTGGATGAAAGAATTGGTAATTATGTTAGAACTGATGAGCGTGTATACGGAAGGTCTATTCTTGATTTTTACAGACCTGTTGAATAGTTAAATTATCTGAAACTGAATAGTGGAATCGTTTTTAAGAACCTTGACAACAGGTTCTGTAACAGCCTGACCGATTTTTAGAGTACAGGATTTTATTATAGTCCCTGGTTTTATATCATTAGTAAGCATTTTTTTCTCAGGCGAAAAAATTATAACGGAAGAAAACATGCTGATTATTTGGCCTGTAATTATCGCATCCGTCAAAGGATGTGTAAAGATAAAAGTTGTGGAATCTCTTTCTGAAATTAAATTATTTTGTGTAAGAAGGTTATAAATTACTTTTTTATCTGTCTCTGAAAGATCAGGAGAAATAATCCGTTTGATACCAAGTTGTTCCATTTTTTCCTGTTCTTCGTCACTCTGTTCTTCGTTTGAGATAAGAACAAACAAAGTTTTTTCAAATTTTGGATCACATTCAATAAACTGAACCAAAACTTTCCAAAGACGAGGAAAACATTCCGCGTCAATAATAATCATGTGTGGAGAAATTTCATCAAGATTATCGAGAGCTTTGAGCGCATTGTGGTAACAGATGGTTTCACTCCCAATACTTTGCAGGTATTGGGAAGTGTTTTCCAATGCATTCTGGTCTTCAGAGACAAGCAGTGTTTTCATTCTGTTCCAAGATTTTCAACACTGTAGTCGTATATCTGCCATATTCCGTCGCGTTTGCGTACATAATATGTATAACGTTTAATTTCTTTGTATGTGTCGTAAGCGAACCATTCTTTTACAGTAACAGTACCTTCTGTTGCGGAATAAAGTGTCCGTTCAATAAAGAATTTTTCAGGAATTGCAACAATATCAGTATCAAGTTTTGCCTGCTGCAAGTCGAGTTTGTAGTTTTCAAGCATACGCGCACGCATATCGGCTGATTCTGCACGGTATTTGCGGCTTCTTGTAGCATTTGACATGAGCATTTCTTCGATGTCCATGTAAAGGAAGAACTGATCCCACAAACTTCTCTGACGGGCAATGATTGTCTGTTCAACAACCTGATCCGGTGCAATATTCTGCGATTTAAGAATATCTTTGTTTGAATTTGAAAGAGGCAGAGCAGCTATAGCAGCAGCACTCGGAGATGGTTTTACTTCAAGTGTCAGTCTGTTGGTTATAAAGTAAACATTTGATTTTGTTGTTGTTGATATTGTGGTTCCTGCACTTGTTTTAATCGCCGCATACTGATTTCTGAAAAGTTCGGGATAAAACTGGAGTTCCAGATAATAAACGGAAGATTCAGGAATAATTAAATAGTCCTTAACGTTTTCAACAAATGAATATTCTTCACCTGGTTCAAGAGAAATCTCTCTGAAAAAAACAGTCTGTGTTGTACTTCTTTTTTTGATAAAATTGCTTGAATGCTCAAGTTTTACGTTTTTTACTGTATAAGCTGTAAAATCTATGCTGAACATTCTGTCTTCGGCAAGCTTGAAATGAATTGTATCAGAACCTTTATTTGCAATTGTAACCTTGACATTTACAGGGTTATCAACATCATTGCCGGGATAATACATGGTTTTATTGTAAAACTTTATGGAAACCTCGGCGCCTTTCATTGAATCTGTAAAATCTTCAGAAAAAATCTGTTGTGTAAAAATTAAAAAAATAGTTATAATAAAAAAAAGAATACGTTTCACGACATGCTCCTTTTAATTATATCGGACTATTTATATGAATACCTTATACCCTGATTTGTTACAGAATGAAATTCATTCTTGGGATGAAATGAAAAAACTCATTTTGTCTCTCGAAAAAAATGTATATCCACAGGAAATAGAAGGAATTCAAAACGGTCTGTACGGCTTTTTTATCGCCGAATATATCAATTCAAAAAAAGCTGCTGCTATGCGCAGTTTGCAATATGGAACAAAAGTCCCGGCCGCCTGTGATACCGATTTGATTATTGTTGTTCCGACCGAAAAAGATGCCGAAGCCTTGTACACGGATTTTAAGGGAGCTTTTCCGCCTCAGAAAGACAACAAAACGGGCGAAACGGAAAATCCGGTTGTAATTAATAAGTTTTCGTGGTGGGGACTTGTACCGTACCGTCCTGCTTCAAAAGGCTCTCTTGTTTTTGGAGAACGCGCGGCCTTTTTGGCAAAACTTGCATCAAGAAAAGACAAAGCTTTTGCAAAAAATGAAAAGCCGTGTATTTTTGTAATGACGCAGCGCGCTTTTCTGACTCCTGTACCGCCGCCTGAATACGAAAAATCACTGTTGTTTTCAATCAGTAAAGGCGATCGCTTTGATCCGCAGAGCCTGGCCGAAAGACTTGTTCAAAACGGATATGTTCGTGTCCCGCGCGTTACAGTAAAAGGCGAATTCACCCTGCGTGGCGAGGTTCTTGATATATACATGCCGGGCGAAGATTTTGCCCACAGAATAACATTTGACTTTGATACGGTCGATAAAATCCGTTCATTCAATACCTCAGACCAGACATCCGTCAGTTCATTTGATTCACTTGTCATTTATCCAATGAAAGAAGTCGTCTGGACAGATGAACTTGTAGAAAAACTCGGAAAGGCAATAGAAAAGAAACAAGCCGATTTTCCCGCAGGTTGTGAAAACCTGCTTACTGAACTCTCCGTTTCAAAAGAAAGTGAGGGCGAAGAACTCTTTTATCCTTTGGTTTTCGGTGACAATCCATGTTCTGTGGCAGATTATTTCCCTGCGGATACTCCCGTCATGTATATGGACTATGACAGGCTCATCAATGCACAGGAAAGCCTTGAGCGAGAATATGCGGGCTTGTATAAAAAAGCAGTTAGTGTTTCTGAAGTTCCTGTACCGGAGGATATTCTCCTCAAGTTTGATGAAATCGAAAAAAAGCACAAAAAAAACATATACCTGAGGACAATTCACGGCAAAGAATCCGAGACAGCCGAAAAGTTCAAACTTGAAACAGACCCGCCGAGGAGCTTTTTCGGTAACATTACATACCTCAAAGAACAGCTTGTATCCCTGCTGGATGACGGCTGGAAAATCTTTATATACGCCGAGTCCGAAAATCAGGCTTTGCGAATAGGCGAGCTGCTTAAGGATTTTCCGCAACTTCATATAGTGCCGCTGCCGATTTCCGCAGGTTTTGGAATTCCTTCCGAAAAAATCCTGCTGATACAGGAAAACGAAATCTTTGGCAGAAGAAAACACATCCCCAAATCCACTCGGTATACAAAGAGTGCGGTAATCGATACCTTTGTCGAGCTTAATCCCGGTGACTATGTTGTCCATGTAAATTATGGAATCGGATTATTCAAAGGAATCGAAAGAGTAAAGACCGGCGGCAACGAACGTGATTACATAAAGATCGAATATGCGGATGAAGAAAACGTTTTTATTCCGATTGAACAGGTAAACCTTGTCCAGCGCTATATAGGCAATGAGGGTAACGATCCTAAACTCGACAGGCTAGGTTCCAAGAGCTGGGAAAACCGCAAGAACCGTGTCAAACAGTCTGTTGAAGATATTGCGCAAAGGCTTATTCTGCTTTATTCAAAGCGAAAGGCGGCAAGAGGCTTTCCGTTTCCGAAAGACGGCGAGTTTCAGATTGCCTTTGATGCCGCCTTTCCGTATGAGGAAACGGAAGATCAGCTTACATGTATAGAAGAAGTAAAGGCGGATATGGAAAAGCCAGTTCCCATGGACAGGCTTATCTGCGGTGACGTTGGCTACGGAAAGACAGAAGTCGCCATGCGCGCCGCCTTTAAAGCCGTCATGGGCGGAAAACAAGTTGCCCTGCTTGCGCCTACGACGATTCTTGCGGAACAACATTACGAAAACTGTGTGGAACGTTTTGAAAACTTTCCCGTAAAAATTGCACAACTTTCAAGGTTTATTCCGCCGGCGGAACAGAAAAAAACGCTTGAAAAACTTAAAAACGGCGAGCTGGACATTATTATCGGAACCCACCGTATAATACAGAAAGACGTTGTCTTTAAGGATTTGGGACTGATGATAATTGACGAGGAACAGCGGTTCGGCGTCAAAGACAAGGAACGTCTTAAAGAGCTCAAAACCAACATAGATTCGCTTGCCATGAGCGCAACTCCTATTCCACGCACATTGCACATGAGTATGCTCAAAATCCGCGACATGAGTATCCTTAATACGCCGCCGCAGAACCGCCAGGCTATCGAAACGGTGATCGATGCCTATAATGACGAGCGCGTTGCAAAAGCAATCAGGCAGGAAGTAGAGCGCGGCGGACAGGTATTCTTTTTGCACAACAGGGTAGAAACGCTTGAAGAAACCAGAAGAAAACTTGAACAGCTTGTTCCCGAAATGCTGATTGATATTGCGCACGGTCAGATGAGCGCAGGAGAACTTGACGACATTTTCCGCCGGTTTAAGATGGGCGGTTTTCACGTGCTTGTTTCCACGACAATTATTGAGAACGGTATAGATATTCCAAACGTAAACACAATTATCATAGACAGAGCCGATATGTACGGCGTTTCACAGCTGTACCAGCTGCGCGGAAGGGTAGGCCGCAGTGACCGCAAAGCTTATGCATACCTGCTTTATCCTGAGAACAAGTCTCTCTCCGAAATAGCGATGAAGCGTCTTCAGGTAATCTCCGACTTTACCGAACTTGGCAGCGGCTTTAAGATTGCCATGAAAGACATGGAAATACGCGGTGCAGGCAACCTGCTCGGCAAAGACCAGTCCGGTGATGTTTATTCGGTCGGTTTTGATTTGTATCTGCGGCTGCTTGAAGAAGCCGTACAGCGGCTTTCGGACGAAAACTATCAGGAAGAGCACGAAACTTTGCTTGAACTCGAGTACAGCGGATTTATTCCCGAAACCTATATAACAAATCCTCAGACAAAGATGGAAGTCTATAAAAAGATTGCGTCTGTCAACACCAAATCAGAGTTGGAACAAGTTTATTTTGAGCTTACAGACCGCTTTGGTCCCATACCTGATGAGGTCCAGAGTCTGCTCTCACTAGCTGAAATAAGGATTATCTGCAAAAAGCTTTATATTTCCACATTAAAGGAAAGGAACGGCGAGGTCAGCGTTGATTTTGCAAAGGTATCGAATATTTCAGTAGAAAAAGTCCTGCGGCTTATAAAAGAGAATGCCGGCAGAGTCAGACTTGATCCGCACAAGCCTAACATGCTCATACTGCAGACAGGAAAAATCGGACTGCGCGAAAAAAGTGAATTTATCAGAGAAAAACTTGAACAGCTGATGTAATGCTTCAGAATAAAAAAGGCTGACTCATTGACAATGAGTCAGCCAAAAAAGGAGAGAGTTTTTTATTATCCGATAACAGCCTTTAGGCACACTGTTCCGGATTTATCATTTGAACTTACGACAGTTCCGTTGATTGATGCATTACCGCTTTCTACCGTCAGAGATACATTTCCTGTAGGATTTTTATTTATTACAGAGATTTTGTAAGTTACTCCGCGATAGATACGTGTCATTTCCGCGGTTTTAATGTGTTTCGGGAAGCGCGGTTCAACACGCAGACCGTCATATTCAGGACGAAGACCACTTATGTACTGTGAAAGTGCTACAAAGTTCCAGGCTGCAGTTCCCGTAAGCCAGCTGTTCTTTGCTTCACCGTGGCGGCGTGCTTCTTTTCCTGCTACCATCTGTGCATAAACATAAGGCTCCAGTCTGTGGATTTCGCTTATATCTTCAAGATATGCAGGCGCAATCTTTTTGTAGTATTCCCATGCTTCTTCAGGTCTTCCGTTTACAACTTCGCCGATGATTACCCACGGGTTGTTGTGGCAGAAGATACCGCCGTTTTCTTTGTATCCCGGCGGATATGAAGAAACCTCGCCGAGCTCGATGTGATATTCCTTATACGGCGGGTCAAGAATGACAATTCCGTATTTTGTATCAAGGTGTTTCTTTACGCTGTCCAATGCTTTTATCGGGTAACCTTTGTCAGCACCGATTTTTGCCATTGAGCCGAAGCCCTGTGTTTCAATAAAGATTTTACCGTCTTCGCATTCTTTTGAACCTATTTTCTTTCCAAAGTCATCATAAGCTCTGATGTACCATTCGCCGTCCCAGCCAGCCTTGCAAATCTGTTCTTCCATCTTTGCGGCCTGTTCTTCGGCAAATTTGGCTTCGGCTTCGTCACCCATAATGCGGCACATTGCGGCATAATCCGGCGCAACAAAAACGAACATCTGTGCAATCATCACGGATTCTGCGTTTTTGCCTTCCTTGTTTGTACAAGTCTGGAAAGAATCGTTGGGGTCCTTGCTGAAGCAGTTCAGGTTAAGACAGTCGTTCCAGTCGGCGCGGCCGATGAGCGGCAGTCCATGGGGACCGATGTGGTTTACAATATAGCGGAAAGAACGTTTGAGGTGCTCAAACATTGTAGCTTTGTTTGTTTCGCTGTTATCAAACGGAACATCGATTTTGAGGAAATCCTCATCACCTGTTTCGCGGATATAGTTACCTACGCCGAGTACAAGCCACAGCGGGTCATCATTAAAGTTTGAACCGATATCAGCGTTTCCGCGTTTGGTAAGCGGCTGGAACTGATGATATGCGGAACCGTCTTCAAACTGTGTAGCTGCAACATCGTACAGGCGTTCGCGGATACGGGCTTTAGGCAGCTGGTGCGCTGCGCCGAGCATGTCCTGGGATGTATCACGGAATCCGAGACCGCGTCCGATACCGCTTTCAAAGTAGCTGGCGGAACGTGCAAAGTTGTATGTAACAACACACTGGTACTGATTCCAGACCGACATACGGTTGAGTTTTTCATCATCTGTTTTGAGCGTAAAGTGGGAGAGTGTCTCGTTCCAGAAAGCTTTAAGTTCATCAAATGCTTTTTGAACGGCGTCCATTGTTGCAAATTTCTTTTGGAGGGCAACAGCCTTTTCTTTGTTGATTGACTTTAACTTTTGGTTTGTCTGCAAAAGACCTTTTGGTACAGAGGCTTCCCATTTGTTGTTTTCATCGTTTTCGATATAACCGAGAATAAAGATAAAATCCTTTGATTCTCCCGGTTTAAGTTCAAAATTGATGCGGTGTGAGGCAATAGGAGACCAGCCGTCTGCGACGGAGTTTCCGCTTTTGCCTTCGATAATTGTTACAGGTTCGTCCAAGTTGTTGTTAAGACCGAGGAATGTTTCCCTGTCCGTGTCAAATCCGTCTACCTTGCAGTTTACGGAGTAGAAAGCAAAGTGATTGCGTCTTTCGCGGTATTCGGTCTTGTGGTAAATGGCAGAACCACCGTCAGCAACTTCTACTTCGCCTGTGGAAAAGTTTCTCTGAAAGTTTGTTGTATCATCCTGCGCATTGTAAAGACACCATTCTATGAACGAAACAACGGAAAGTTTTTTTGCTTTTTTACCGTTGTTTTGGAGAGTCAGGGTCTGAATCTCGGCGTTTGTTCCGTTGGGTACAAAATAGAGAACGTCAGCTTTTACATCGTTTTTTGATGAAGAAAACTTTGTGTAGCCAAATCCGTGACGGCACTCAAAAGAATCAAGGTCGACACGCATAGGTTTCCAGCCGGGATTCCAGACTGTATCACCGTCTGTGATGTAAAAATAGCGTCCGTTGTTATCAAGCGGAATATCGTTGTAGCGGTAGCGTGTAAGACGGCGGAGTCTTGCGTCCTTATAAAATGCGTAACCGCCTGCTGTATTAGAAATCAATGAAAAGAACTGTTCGTTTCCAAGATAGTTGATCCAAGGATACGGAGTCTGTGGTGTGTTTATTACATATTCACCGTTTGCGTCATCAAAAAAACCGAATTTCAATTAAAAGTGTCTCCAGTGTCAGAATTAGTTGATTTATTAAATCAACTAACTAGACAATAACATTACATCACTGATTTGTCAAGGTTTGATTCAATGGCTTTGCACAATGTTCTCAACAGGAATAATTTGCAATGATTTTATCGCCTTAAATCTTGAAAAGGTCAATTTCAGAGCCAATCTGCTTGATATTGTTAGCAACTTTGTCCGAAATTATTGAAAGCGTAGTTCCTGTTTCATTGATGCGGTCTGCACCGACATGCATTTCCAGAATTTTGTCTTTCATAAGGTCTGTTGCATCCTGCAGCTTCTGAACTTCGGCAAGAATGTGCTTGTTTCCGTTCATCATCTCGTTAGAGGCGGCGCGAACTTCTGAAGTAGAATTTTTCATAGACTGGAGCGCATCGATAATCTGCTTGGAACCAGTCTGCTGCTCTTCCATTGCACCCTTAATCTGCGCAATAATCTCGCTTGTTTCGCTTATGCTCGTTTCGATTGCCGAGAATGCGGTATTAGTCTCGTTTGAAACATTAACAACTGCTTGAATCGTTTCTTGAATTTTATTAAGCTCAGAACCGATTGTCTTAGATTGGTCTGTAGAAGTTTCTGAAAGTTTGCGGATTTCATCAGCAACAACGGCAAAACCTTTACCGGCTTCTCCGGCGTGCGCAGCTTCAATCGCCGCATTCATAGCAAGCAAGTTTGTCTGCTCCGCAATACCTGCAATGGCAGCATTCGCATCTTGCAGCATCTTAGACTGCTCGTTAATTTGCATAATCTTTTCGTTCGCATTACTTTGCTTATTGGAACCATCGTTTGAATGACGCTCAAGCTGTTTGAACGATTCTATCATCTTGTTTACTGAATTGTTTACAGAATCAATGTTGGCAATCATCTGTTCAACGGCGGTAGAAGCCTGTGAAACACATGTTGCCTGGGAAGCAATCATGTGTTCAAGTGATTCAATATTCGCGCTTATCTCATTGACAGCACCGGCTGTTTCTTGAACAGAATCAACCTGCGAGCCAATCTGATCGTTTACGCTGTCAATATTCAAAATAATTTCCTTGATTGAAGATGATGCATCCTTTGTACTTGTCTGAAGGTCAGCATCTACAGAAATCAAATCTTCTTTTGAGTTCTTTAAGTTTGAAACAATGCCATGAAGTTTTTCGACAAATGCGTTAAAGCCGTCTACAACATCACCGATTTCATCATTCGTAACGGAAGGAATACGCTGTGTAAGATCCGCGTTTCCGCTTGAAATTGTGTTAACAGATTCTTTTACGGTCCTAAGCGGCTTGATAAGCAGAGTTATCAAAAGAGCAATAATTACAGCTGAAATTATGGTTGCTATACTGACAATATAGGCTGTTATTTTTCTGACTGATTTCAGTGATCCAAAATAAACATCATATGGAGCTACAGTAAAAACTGTCCATGTTGTATTCGGAACTTTTTTATAAGCAGCAATAAGATGAACATGAATATTCGGGTCAACAAAGTCTTCGATTCCTTCTTTTCCCTGAAAAATATTTGAAAGAACAAGCCCGAGACCTTCATTTTCGTCAAGTTTTGCTCCACCATCATCTTCACTTTTCTCTGTTTCAGCCGAATTTGCATTTGCAACAGTGGTGGCTGTTGCCCAGTTTAAAACAGACGGATGCATTCCGCCACCCATATCGATTTTTTCAATTGTAGACAAAACTGTATTGCCACTGATAACCATTACGATTGCACCGATCGGCTTTTTGTTTTCGTTATAAACAGGAACACTGTAATGCTGAAGAACAGAATTTGTTACGGCACTCAAAGCGGGATCAGAAGCAAAGTCTTTTCCGGCAAATGCTTCTGAAAAATAAGGTCTTTTAGCAAAATTTATAAGACGACCGTCTGCTGTAATTGCATTTCCTTCTGCATCATAAAAGGCAATATTTTCACAGTTCGAACCGACAGTAGAGGCAATATTCACAAGCTGTTTCTGCTTGACCTCCAGTGGAATAGATTCATCTTTCATTATACTAAGCTCTGCAAGAGCATGAAGCATCTGAAAGTGTCTGTCATTTATAGCAATAATTTGGTGTGTTACATCAGTTGAAACTGCGTCCATATGGGCGTATACACTCTGAACCATACTCTTTGAAGCTGCTCCATATGCAACTGTACCAATTGTCAAGCTTACAACAAGTCCTACAGCGAGATACATAAACAAAAGCTTAGCTGCAAGCTTAACACGCATTTTCTTTTTTGCCACTTCATTACTCCTAAAAATCTATAGTCAACTGAATCTATAAAATGTTTTTTTGAATTAACAATACAAACATTATACCATATTTAGAGATTTTGTATATATTTTATTTTTTAAGGACAGAAAGCTGGCAAATCCAGTTGAACTAACTTTTTTAAAAAAAGCTTGTTATCAGTTTTTGTGTTATCATTAGAATATGGTTATAAACCGGCTTTGTATCAAAGCCGGTTCTGGTGTATCTAACTGCTATTGAACTACCACCGCATCCGAAACTGTTTTAACAAGTTCCTTTCGTAC
>JAEEGL011827321.1_pt1 | contig 34666 bp, 31 predicted proteins | sample 9134231 | NCBI WGS metagenome assembly JAEEGL01 (sample SAMN16246548, study PRJNA631951) | gut metagenome | biome: gut microbiome; feature: rumen; material: fiber-attached | host: Bos | place: Iran: Karaj | collected 2018-10
CAAGCAGTTTGTTCACTTCGGGCAGCAAGCCGTTTAGGGCTTCGCCGTAAGCAAATAGGTCGCCGTCGTTGTTGATGTAGACGGGTACATGGAATTCGTTCTCAAGCATAGCTTTCAGCGGTACTCCGCCATGGAATGCGGGCAGGTTCTCCAAGTCGCCGATGATGCCGTTGGGATAATCGGCTGGACCAGGGAAGCAGAAGCTGATGGCTGCCGCCTTGGCACCACAGCGAGTCTCACATTCATGGAAGCCCGTGCTGAGTTTTTGAAGCACTTCTTCCAGCGTGGGAGCTGCCGAAGGAATGGTGAAAGGTTCGATGATTTCGTGCCAGTCTTGCACGGCCGAGAACTTGAATCCTGTGCCGCCGGCATCAAGGATGAAAATGATAGGAGAGTTATTCATGTTGTTTGGCTTTTATTGACGGATTGTAAAATTTTTCTACCCATAGCACCCACATAAGGAAGATGATAAAGTAGAAAAAGAACTTAAATATATAATCGTGGGCGAGGTGGAATGTATCGATGTCGTTGCCTAAAAAGTGGATGTTGATATTGGGCCAAGCGATCTGCATAAACAGTATGCCACAAATTCTGACTACATTAATCCATTCGATGATGACCAGCCCCGTAGGGATGTACCACAATTTGTGTTTCCATGGACCTGGAAAGAGAATCATAAGGAAAAGCCAGTGCATCCATTGCTTCAGGCTGGCACATTCAGGAGCGATGATGACGCGGGCCCAACCGCCATCTCTATTGATGGCAGAGATAGCCCTTATACGACTGATGGTAGTGATGTCAATGCGAAAAATGTGGTCAAGTACCCAACAAGATTGGCTGTAAGCCATCTTGACAGACCAAACCATCAGTCTGTAAACCAACTTGCCTACGGGCCAATAACCTAAGGCTTGCCAGCCAAGATAAATAAAATGGAAACTGATTATCAGTAAGATAAATAACCCAACATTAACGGTACTGCGGTTTTTCGGGTTCTCACAATATGACTTGATGCTCTTGATGTCCATAAAAAGATTTTGCGCTGCTAAAATACTAATAATCGAAATATCCTTACCTTTGCACTCAAATTTTTTCGGAAAAATGTTGGATAAATCTACAATCTATGGAAAACGATACTCTTGTTGAACAAGTTTCGGAGACCATCCAGGACACTTCGGCTGTCAATGATATGATAGATGGTGTGAGGAACTTGGCCACTACGCCCGTTTCTGAGTGGCTTCCTGATTTAGTGAAAGAATACGTGGTTCCCTTTGGCATCAAACTCGTGGCTGCCATCGTGGTGCTGTTGCTTGGTCGCTGGGTCATAAAACTGGTGAAGAAGGGTATGACAAAGATGATTCTTCGCCGTGATCCCGACCCTTCTTTGGCTTCATTCGTGATGAGTTTGGTCTCGGCTTTGCTAACTTTCTTCCTCATTATGGCCATTGTAGGTATCTTGGGCATCAACACCAGCTCTTTGGTGGCATTGTTGGCTTCGGCAGGATTGGCTGTCGGTATGGCTTTGAGTGGCACTTTGCAGAATTTCGCAGGAGGCGTGATGATTATGCTGTTCAAGCCTTTCAAAGTAGACGACTTCATTGCAGCTCAAGGTTATGAAGGCAAAGTCAGCGGTATCCAGATTTTCAATACGACCATTCTAACGCCCGACAACAAAACGGTAATCCTGCCTAATGGTGCTCTTTCCACAGGTCCTGTCACCAATTTCAATAAGGAGGCCGACCGTCGCGTTGACTGGTCGTTTTCCATTGCTTACGGTGACGACTACGACAAGGCCAAAGCTGTCTTGTTGCGCCTATGCGATGCTGATGATCGTATCAAGAAAGAATCTAAACCTATCGTGGAACTCCTTAAGATGACCGACAGCTCAATAGATATTACTGTTCGTGTGAGGGTAAAACCTGAAGATTATTGGGGAGTGTATTTCAAGATGAATGAATTGGTTTACAAGACTTTTCCACAAGAAGGACTACATTTCCCCTTCCCGCAATTGGATGTGCATATGATGAATAGTTAAGAGCAGAAAGATGCTGGTTGTTGGTTGTCTGGATGTGAGGTTTGCATTTTTTTTGACACATTTTTTGCAGAATGGCTTGGCGAAACGAAAAAATGTGTACTTTTGCAGTCCGTTAGAAAATAGACAAGTGTAAATAATAAAGGATAAGAGTCATGTCAAAAGTTTGTCAAATTACTGGAAAAAAGGTTATGCACGGCAACAATGTTTCTCACTCCAATAAGAGGACCAAGAGAACGTTTGAACCGAATTTGAAAATCAAGAAGTTCTATGTTCCGGAATGGGAAGAATGGGTTGTGCTGAAGGTTTCGGCTGCTGGTTTGCGTACCATCAACAAGAAGGGTGTTTACCAAGCCATCTTGGATGCTTCTGCTACGGGTAACCTTGAACGTTGGTAATTCGTTGTCGAAGTGAACGATATCAGAGCTGCTGTGCCTTGCGCGGCAGCTTTTTTTGTTTGGATAGGCTCCAATTTAGATACTATTTTTCGACAAAATCAGTTATGCATTTATGCGAGCAAAGTTCATTCTCATAGTATTGTTGTTTTTCTCCTTGTTTGCTGCTGCCCAACAGCTTCCAACGGCTACGGTCTATGGTAAAGTGGTTGACGAGCAGGGACATCCTATAGAGATGGTCAACGTGGTTGTCCCCGAGCTATTGGTGGGCTACACAACCAACTCGCGTGGCTATTACGAGTTGTCGCTGTTGTCTGATTCCACTTGGACTGTGCATTTTTCGTTTGTTGGCTATGAGCAAAAGCAAACCATTGTGCGTCTGAAGAAAGGCGAGAAGAAGAAGTTGGACATTGTGCTACATTCCACCGCAACGGTGTTGCCCGATGCTGTCATCAGCGACCGTGCCACTGATGCCTCAAGCCTAACGCGTCTTGATGCCAAGAAGGCTACATTGCTACCGACTATGGGAAATGGTGTGGAGACACTCATCAAGACCTTGCCAGGTGTGGTGTCGAACAACGAACTGAGTTCTCAGTATCGAGTTCGTGGAGGCAATTTTGACGAGAACTTGATTTATGTGAACGGTATCGAAATATACCGTCCTTTCCTCATCGGGTCGGGACAACAGGAGGGCTTGAGTTTTGTCAACTCACAATTGGTCAACAATATCGAGTTTTCGGCTGGTGGTTTCGCGGCTGAGTATGGCGACAAAATGTCGTCTGTTCTCGACGTGACTTATAAAACTCCACGGGAGACAGCAGCTTCCCTGAGTTTAAGCCTCTTAGGTGCTGAAGCCCATATGGAAGGCGCGACTAAAAATGAGAAATTCAGTTATTTGATAGGGGTGCGTTATAAAAATACAGCATTGGCACTAGGTATGATGGACACCAAAGGCGACTATCGGCCGAATTTCACTGATGCTCAGGCTTTGTTTGGCTATAAATTCAATGAAAAATGGGATTTGTCTTTTTTGGGTTATTATTCCAAGAACCGTTATATGCTTATTCCCCAAAATGCAAAGATCAATACAGGAACCATAGACATTCCTATTCAAATCAACGTTTTTTTCGATGGTCAGGAAATCGATGACTATACTACGGGCCTTGGTGCCTTAACCTTGTCGTACAAACCTAATAAAGACCTGAATCTGAAATGGATAGCATCGGCCTATTCTGCTTACGAGACCGAAACCTTCGACCTGAAGGAGCAATATTTTTTCGGGATTCGCAACACTTCTTTCGGTTCTGAGGATTTTGGTGAAGTGATTGAAAACCATGAGGTAGGTACCTTGTTTAGGCATGCCCGTAATGGTTTTTATGCCCAAGTTTATAATTTCGATCATAAGGGACTGTATGCTAAGGACAACCGGCTGATGAAATGGGGCATTCGCTTCCAACATCAGGACATAGACGATGTAGTGGACGAGTGGCAACTTTTCGACTCGGCTGGTTATGTGCTTCCCCATACACCCGATGTGATTGGTGGCTATCCAGATGTGTTGCCCGAAATCGCAATGGACTTTGTGCATAAGTCGCACAACCTGCTTTCTGTCAACAATGTCGATGGTTTTGTGCAGAATTCTTGGACGATACCATACAAGGACATAGGTGAATTTGTCATCACTGGTGGTTTGAGGGCGAATTATTGGGGCTATAATAATAAGGTGCACATTAGCCCTAGGGTGGGGATTGCGTATAAGCCTGAGAATGAAAAGAATGAGACAGTTTATCGATTATCGGGAGGTGTTTATAGCCAAACTCCGTTTTATCGTGAAATTCGCAACCGCGATGGTAGTCTCTTTAAGGATGCCAAGGCACAACAGTCGTATCAGATTGTGGCGGGCAACGACTTCAAGTTCCGCGCTTTTAATAGGCCTTTCATTCTTACTTCAGAGGCATATTTCAAGTATTTCACCCATGTCATCCCATACGACATTGACAATGTGCGTATTCGCTATTATGCTGACCAGTCGGCACGTGCTTATGCTACTGGTCTCGATTTTAAGGTGAATGGCGAATTCGTGAAAGGCATCGATAGTTGGGCGAGTCTTTCCATTATGCAGACTAAAGAGGACATTCGGGGTGACTATTGCTTGGTAGATGCTGAAGGCAACCGGCTACCCTTCTATAACCATAGCGACAGTCAAGTAGCTGACACTATTGCTTTGGGTTGGCATTACCGACCGTCCAACCAGTTGGTCAATTTCTCTCTGTTTTTCCAGGATTATATCCCTAATGCACCTACTTGGCGCGTCAATATGACGTTGACTTTCGGTATGGGCTTGCCCATCAGTGATAACAACTCGGATTTCTATTCCACTTCGAGTCGTTATCCTGCCTATCGCCGTGTCGACATTGGTTTCAGCAAACAACTCATCAGCGAGGCCAGCAGCTTCAGTAAAGGCAATCCGTTGCGTTATGTGCGGAATATGTTCCTCAGCGTGGATGTTTTCAATCTTTTGGATATCCCAAATGTGGTTTCCTACAACTGGGTGAAATACATTGACAACAATTACTATGGCGCACCTAGTTATTTGACGCCAAGGTATGTCAACGTTAAACTGGTGATGGAATTCTGATTTTATTACACGCAAAATCCGCAGAATCCTGTGAATTTTCATATGGTTCTGCGGATTTTGCATGAAGCAATTCATCAATACATCGCTGTCATTTTTATCCACTCACGGCCTTGGGCACACATGTCTTCGACCTCTGTGACAGTCTTTGGAATTGGCCGTCCGAGAATGCGGTTGCCGTCTTCGGTGATGAGCAAATCGTCTTCGATACGAATGCCACCGAAGTCTTTGTAGCTTTCCAACTTTTCGTAGCAGATGAAATCCTTTAGCTTGCCTTCTGCTTTCCATATGTCGATGAGGGTGGGAATGAAGTAGATGCCAGGTTCGTCTGTGACTACAAAGCCAGGCTTTAAAGTCTTGCCACAGCGCAAACCACTGAAGCCTAACTTAGTGGAGCGTGGTGTGATGTCATCGTATCCCACGTAAGTTTCACCGAGGCCTTCCATATCGTGTACATCCATACCGAGCATATGGCCGAGGCCATGAGGCATAAAGAGCCAATGGGCACCATTCATTAGAGCTTCATCTATGTCGCCTTTCATCAGGCCAATGCCTTTCAAACCTTCAATCAAGGTGCGGCACGCCAAAGTGTGCATTTCGATGTAAGGTATGTTAGGACGCGTGTTAGCGGCAACGGCTTGGTTGGCAGCAAGCACGATTTCATAGATTTCGCGCTGACGTGTATTGAATTTGCCCCCCACTGGTGTGGTGCGAGTGAAATCGGAGGCATAATAGTTCTCTGTCTCGGCACCGGCATCACAAACCATCATGCGGCCTTCCTTCAGTATATTGTGGTGACCATGGTTATGCAAGGTCTGACCATCAACGCTCAAAATGACGGGGAACGACACAGGACCGCCACCCGACAGAGACAGACCTTCCACCACTCCGGCAATTTCTTGTTCAATCATACCCGGCTTGCACATCTTCATAGCAGTGGTGTGCATATAATAAGCTGTGTTGGCAGCGCGTTCCATCTCGGCGATTTCGAGTTCGCTCTTCACCTCACGCATAGCGATGACAGCTTTGATGAGTTCGAGGCTGGTATATTCAGCTACCTTATTAATAGGGCAGCCGAGCCATTCGGCGCATTGGATTTTGGTGTCGCCACGATAGGTGGGCAGCATGTGAATCTTGCGTCCTTTGGCGATGGCTTGTTGAAGATATTCGCCAAACTTGTTAAAGTCGCGGCAGTCAGTGATGCCGATGCTGTCGCCTTGTTCCTTAAGTGAAGGCAGGGGACCGCACCAAATCACGTCATCAATGGTGACTTCAACACCAAACAAAATCTCTTCGCCTGTCTCAAAGTCGATGACGCCGACCAAATCGGGATGGTTGAGACCAAAGAAATAGGAGAAATTACTGTCCTGGCGATAGATATAAGTGTTGTCAGGGTAATTGAAAGGAGCCTCGTTGTTGGCAGGGAAGAAGGCAATGCCCTTCGAAATCATTTTTTTCAATGTAGCGCGACGGCCACTGTAAACGTCTTTTGTGAACATATTGTTGTTGATTTGTTGATTGTTTAATCGTTGAAATAATAATTCGACGTAGTCAATTGTTGTTAGTAGAGACACAATGATTGTGTATCGTTTATTGCATTTGTTCTATCTGAGACGCAATTAAATGTGTCTTCTACATAATTCTGCAAAAATAATCATTTTTTCATCGCCGCCTCAATTTCTTCGATTTCGGTAGGTAATCCCTCGAACAGATTAATGGGATCACCCTCGGTGATGAGCAGGTCATTCTCAATTCGGATGCCAATGCCTTCCTCTCGAATGTAGATACCTGGTTCGCAGGTGAGAATCATTCCAGGCTCAAAAGGCTTGAATTTGTCGATGCTGTCGTGAACATCGAGACCGATATGGTGCGACATTCCATGCATCAGGTACTTGCGTTCCAAAGGCTTGTCGGGGTTTTGATTCTTCACGTCTTCGGCAGAGAAAAGCCCAAGCTTTATCATTTCTTGTTCCATCAATCGATGTGTGGTCTCATTAATTTCGTTGATGGTGCCGCCAGGGCGGTAAAGCTTGGTGATTTCCTTCATCACGCGGAGCACGGCATTGTAGCAATCAGCTTGTCGCGGAGTGAACTTACCATTGATTGGAATGGTGCGGCTTAGGTCGGAAGAGTAGTTCTTCAACTCGCATCCAATATCGAAAAGCAAAAGCTCTCCATCGTTTAGGAGGCTTTGATTCTTCGAATAATGCAGGCAACAGCCATTCTTGCCTCCTGCGATGATGGGAGCATATGCGTGGCCTGTGGCATTGTTCTGTTTGAAGATGTATTCGATTTCAGCCTGTACCTCGTATTCGTACATGCCAGGCTTTACTGTTGCCAAGCAGCGACGGAAAGCCTTTGCAGTAATGTCGCAAGCCTTCCGTGTTATTGCAATTTCGTCTTCCGATTTCTTCATACGCAAAGCATTTAGAATCGGGGCGGTGCGACCATAGTTGTGCATCGGATACAACTCTTTGACTCTTTTGATGAAGCGTTTTTGGATGGTCTCCACAGCACATTCGTATTTCGGATATTCGTAGCTGTTCATGAAAATCGTGTTGCCATAGCCTGAGAAGACGATGTCGTTCAACGTCATCCAGAAAGCATCGGTGCCTTTGACAGTATTGATGCCAGAGAGTTCGGTGGCCTGTTTTGCATCGAGCATTTCGCCTTGCCAGGTGGCTTTCACCTCGTCGTAAGGCTCGATGAAAAGCACTTCACGCATTGCTTCGTCTGGATAGTCAGGGGCAATGATAAGATAGGAATTTTCCTCGTTGATTCCCGTAAGATAAAAGAAATCAGACTGTTGACGAAATGGGTAAAACTCGTCTCCATTGCGTGGTAAAGCTTCGTTAGCAGTAAAGACAGCCACTGATTTGGGGGACAATTGTGCCGCGAGGTTGGCTCTATTTCGAATGAAAAGACGATTGGATATTTGGGTATACATAATAATTGTTTGTTGTATTACAATCCTACAAAATTAGAAAATTTCCCTGATTTATTCACCTTAACAAAAAAAAGACTACTTTTGTGCCAAAATACTAACCTAAATCTATTATCAAATGAAGAAAAGTTTACTTATCGTTGGCCTTTTGATGGCCATGTCGCTGACCGCATCAGCGCAGTACAAAGGCTTTGCCTTTGGTTTCAGATTGGGTCCAAACTGGGGTTGGACGGGTTCAACAACAGGTGCTGCCGTTAATGAAGGTGCCAGAACAGGCTTCGACGTGGGTGTTGTGGCTGAGTATTATTTCGCTAACAACTATGCCCTTGTTTCTGGTGTCAATGTGGATTTCCTAGGTGGTCATTATAGCTTTGATAATGCCATCAAATTGGATTCTACTACCTCAAATCCTGATGTTTTTAAAGTTGACAGAGTTTACAAGTCTACCCTTTACGAAATTCCGTTGATGCTGAAAATGGTTACTAACGACCTTGGTAGTCTTCCAATCCGTGCTTATGCACAAGTGGGTGGCGGCATTGGCTACGCCCAGAAAGTTAAGGTTAAGGATGCTGTTAATGGTGCTGCTGCTCCGGAAGTTTGGGGTGTAACCAACAAGGAATTCAGCAACATCCGTGTGTCTCTGAAGATTGGTGCTGGTGCCCAGTATTCTCTTGATGAGTCAACACGTATTTTTGCAGGTGTCTATTTCTCGCACGACATTCTCAACAACATCAATTCCATCAGTCCTAACTATTATAAGTTCTATAATGGCGACAAGGAACTTGGTGAGCGCACTACAAAACTCAATATGCTTCAAAACCGTATTGGTGTCGAGGTAGGTGTTTTGTTCTAATTCATATTCTGAATAAATGAAGAGAGCGGCTCGGTTGAGTCGCTCTCTTTTGTTATTAGCAATACGGCTTTTAGAGCAGTTTAAAGCCTAAAGAAACCATAAACATTTTTGTATGGACGTCTGAAATGTTAGAGGTATTGATGTACTGCCCCCATTCTGTGTTGTTTATGTAATTGGCACCAAATACTTTAGTGATACCAAAGTTATAGTTGATATCGAGAGTAAGGCGTCTCAGTATGTCAAAACCAATTCCGCCTTGTAGACCAAAGGCAATTGATTTGGTGTCGAAAGCCTCATTCCCGATTTCAGTTGGTTCGGAAGTACCAATTGCACGGTTGGCAAGTGTCTGTTGAGGGATGATGAAGTTAAATGTCGGTCCAACTTGGGCGCGTAAAGCAAGTATGTTGTCGACGAGGTTCAGTTTGTAGCCGATGAATACTGGCACTTGGATGTTCATTGCGTTCAAGGTGAAGGTCATATCGGCACCGCTCGGGATGGTGATGTTGCCGATAATGGTGTCCTGAGCAACGTTGGTGGCAAGGTTGAAGGCGTTTGAACTCTTGAACCATAACACTTCAGGCTGTACATAGACATTGCCGATTTCAACGCGACCAAACAGCCCAACAGTGAAATGGTTCTTAAAGCCTGCTTTGATGTCGTCTCTTTGATAAGATAGTTTTGCTGTCTGATAACCGATTTTTGGACCAATGGCGATATCGAAGCCACCGCCAGCGAATACTGCACTACCCATCATAAGCAGGGCTGCAATCAGTAAAAATGTCTTTTTCATTTTTAATATGTTTTGGTGATTAATTAAGATGATTTGGCGACAAAATTAAGAATCATTTTTGGATTATTTGGAATTCTCGGCAAAATAAATTATCTTTGTAGGTCTAAAATTCATAATTATGAGAAAAACATTGTTGATTATCAGTTTGGTAACTTTTGTTGCCCTAAATGTCAATGCTCAGCCAAATGGAGCTAGCATTGGTGTCAAAGCTGGGCCTACAATTGATTGGGCTAGTTCTGGATCAGCTGCTGTAAAAAGCGAAGGTCTTAGAATTGGTTATGGCATAGGATTGGTGTATGACTATTATTTGTCAGATCATTTTGCTGTTTCTTCTGGCGTGAACCTCAATTTTCTCCGTATGAAGTATAGTTTCATCGACAGACGCCGATCTGACGATTTTTTGGAAGAAGCCAATATTTGGGTAAACCGTAGGATGAAGGCCACCAACATTGAGATTCCGCTTAAGGGCAAGGTCAAAGTGGAAGTGTTTGACTCGTTTGCGGCCTATGTTGAAGCTGGTGGAGGTTTGAGTTTCAATTGCAAGGACTTTGTCAAGGACGAGTATAGTTTCTATTGGGTTTCTGCGGAAAGCCAGAACTTTGTTGATTGCTCAAACCAATATCGTGTAATGCAGCTTTCGATGATTTTTGGTTTGGGTGCTGAATATGAAATCAACCAGAAATTGACCGCTTTTGCCCAGTTGACTTTTGATCACGCCTTTTCCAATACTTTCGTCAATTCTATAGAAAAGCAAACGGGTAGCATTTTGCGTAACAATTTCATCGGTATTGAAGTAGGCGTTCTTTATTAACGAGCTGAATAAGGGAAACAAAAAAGCCTGATGGGAACTCCGTCAGGCTTTTTATTCTTGGGCTCAGATTATTTTATTGAGCTTCCTTGACCAGTTGGATGAGCACGCGGCGGTCATATTCCGTCGGGTCAAGTTGTTTTACACCGCCGATGGGTTCGAGAATGATTTGGTCTTCAGGAATACCCAGTTCCATCAATTCGTACTTTATCTTGTTGCAACGGTTTTCCGAAAGGGTTTGGTTGTAAGCTGGAGTAGCTGTGGCACTATCGCATGAACCAGTCAGACGAAGTTTGTAACCATTTTCCTTGGCCACATTGGCAATTTCCCTCAGGTTGACGATGTCTCTTCTCGACATCAATTGGTAAGAATCGCGGTGGAAGAAGATGGAGAAAGGATAGCTCAGAATGTCTTCGGTCTGCATATTGACGAACTTCACAATGGTATCGCAAGGTGCGTCGACGTTAATAGTCGTATCGGGAGCCAAGAACACAGTGTCTTGTTCGCACAAATCATACACTCTGCTGAAATAATAGGTAACTCCTAAGGCAGCGGTGTACATATTATCGAATCTCTTAGGTCTAACTTCTTCAAGGCTGGTGCAGAAAGCGTTACCACCAAATTCATAGGTCCAAGTGTCGATGGTCCATCTATGGAACGTCCAATTCACATCAAGGAAAATGTCGAAATGCTCACTGATTCTAAAGTTATTAAGCAAACCAGCACCCAAGGCTAATTCAAAATTGGTGCCATTATACTTAGTGACATCTTTGTCTTTTTTATAGTTGATATAGTGAATGAGGGATTGGGTAACGAGCAAGTCGTTTGAATTTAAAGCAGCACCCATACTTGCATACAGAATAGGAGTCCAAATTCTGTCAGGATTATAGTATCCTTGGAAAAAGTCAATGGGGCTTACCATATATTGAGCTTCCAAATTGTGGTAGCGCATAGAGGTCTTGTAGATTGACTGGCCGCCCACAGTTTCCGCTATCTCAGGATTTTCACCATACAAATACTGGATATGAGAAAGGTTGGTGTGTCTGCCCAACATATAACTATGGATTCTTGTGTTGTTGTATGACAATCTAACCGCAGTTTTGTGATTGATCCATTTGCCGAAATTAACCGTAAAGCCAATGTTCGGATGACTCCATTCTACTTTGTTGTAGCTGTTTGTGAAAGTTTCTGGAACATTCATACTACCTTGCCACCAATTTGCAGTAGCTCCTGCAGACACATACCAGTTTTTGCCCCATCTGGTTGTCAGATATCGGACTGAATCGATGTGACCATCAGCCATAATTGATGAAGAAATGGCAAGGAGCGCGATAAACGTAACGAATACTTTTTTCATTGTTTTAATTTTATTGCTTCTAATTAGCTGTTTTGTCGTTATTTATAATTCTATAGTTAGGTGTTCTAATCGGACGGCAAAATTAGATATTTTTTTCATACCAAAAACAAAAATTTGAAAAAAAAATCATTTTTTTTCGTTTTTGTGTATATTATTGTGCAGAAAGTCTTTCTAATGTGTTCAAAACAAGCTTTTTAACATATGGATGGTAGTCGGTTGAGAACTTTTCAGTTACACGGTTAGCCACAACAACACAAACGGTTAGACAATTGTGCCCCATCATCTTACCGAGGCCATAGAGTGCAGATGATTCCATCTCAAAGTTGCACACACGCCAGCCTTGGTAGTTGAAGGATTCGATTTTGCGGTTGTTCTCAGGATAGGATAGATGCATTCTCAAAGTCCGACCTTGAGGACCGTAAAAGCCGGGTGCCGTGGCAGTGACGCCTTGATAATAACCTTGTGCCAGTCGGTCGAAGAGTTCCTTTGAGCCTTCAACAACATAAGGGAGAGGCAGGTCTTTCGGATAGTCCATCTGCTCAATGAAAGCGTCACGCATAGCAATTTTATTCACTTCCTTGTGTTTCTCGTAGAAGTAAATCAGACCGTCTAATCCAATAGCGTAGCGTGTGGCCACATAGCTGTCACCAACTTCGATATCGGGTTGCAAGGCACCGCATGTGCCGATTCGGATGAGGTTTAGTGACCGGAGTTCTTTTTTGGGCATACGTGTTTTCAGGTCGACGTTGGCTAGGGTGTCCAGCTCGTTCATCACAATGTCGAGATTGTCGGTGCCCATACCGGTCGAGAGCACGGTGATACGCTTGCCGTTGAAGTAGCCAGTACGTGTGATAAGCTCGCGGTTTTGACGTTTTACCTCAATCTTGTCGAAGAACGATGCAATCATATCGACACGGCCGGGGTCGCCAACCATAATGACATTGTCGGCCAATTGGTCAGGATGCAGATTCAGATGATAGATTGCGCCCTCGCTGTTGAGGACAAGCTGTGAAGCAGGAATGGGTTGGTTCATTATTTGTTGATTTTGAGGGCGCAAAAGTACGAAAAAAAATGAAATGGTCGTATATTCATAATAATGGTCAAAAATACTCTATCTTTGCACAAATTTCTAGTTTATGAGCGAAATCGTTGTTAAGAACATCTCTATCGGAGATGAGTTGCTTATTGGTCAAGTGATTAATACGAATGCTGCCTGGCTGGGCGAGCATCTGTCGGACGCTGGTTTTCAGCTGGATTCCTCTTTGACCGTTGGTGATGCCGAAAAAGCCATCCTAGATGCTCTCAATGCTTGTATGGATGCCGATTTAGTGTTGGTGACTGGTGGACTTGGTCCCACAGCAGACGACATCACGAAACCAACAGTTTGCAAGTTTTTTGAAACCGAATTGGTGTTTTGCCAAGAGGCATACGACAATATTATTTCTCTTTTTAACCGTCGTGGCTTTCAGATGAGCGAGCGCAACCGTAGTCAGGCTATGCTGCCCAAGTCGTGCATATATATCCCCAACACTTACGGTACGGCACCTTGTATGTGGCTTGAAAAGAACGGTGCCGTTTTTGTCTTTATGCCAGGTGTGCCGTTTGAGATGAAAGGAATATTTAATGATGAACTGTTGCCACGAATTAGGAAAAAGTTCCATTCCGTGCCTTACGAGAAACGCATCGTTATGACTACAGGCATTGGCGAGTCCTATTTGGCCGACCGTATCAAGGGCTGGGAAGATGCTTTGCCCGATTTTCTGTCCTTGGCCTATTTGCCCCAATATGGTATGGTGCGACTCCGCTTGAGTGGTAGGCATGAGAATGCTGGTTTGCTCCGCGCTACTTTGGACAATGAAATCAAAAAGCTGACGGAATTGATTCCAGAGTACATCTTTGCTCTGCAGGATCAGCCTATCGAGAGAGTCGTATTTGACCTATTAATTAATAAAGGTATGACTTTTGCCTCGGCAGAGAGCTGTACTGGAGGTAATATTGCGCATGTGTTCACATTGATACCAGGTAGTTCAAAAGCATTCAAAGGGAGTGCGGTGACATACGCAACGCCTATGAAGACGAAAGTGCTTGGTGTGCCTGCGAAAACAATTGGGGAGTTTGGAGTAGTCAGCCAGGAAGTGGTGGAAGGTATGGCCAAGGGCGTTCGTGATCTGATGGAAGCCGACTTCGGTGTGGCCACAACGGGTGTTGCGGGGCCAAGTGGTGGCACGGAGGAGTTACCGGTGGGTACAGTGTGGATTGGCTTGGCTTCGTCTACAGGTGTCATTTCCAAATGCTTCAATTTCGGCAAGGATCGTGAGAATGTCATTAACCGAGCGACAATAGCTGCATATGAGATACTAAGGGAAGGTCTTGGCCAACACAGCTTCGTAGGGGCAAAAGAAAAATGATAGTAGATGAACAAATACAGTTTGCTAAAAGGACATAGGTCAAAGATATTGCAATTTAATTTTGAACTGTTACTTATGAAGACCATAGTAAGAACCCTAATCTTATTCAGCCTCGTGATTGTTATGGCATCATGCCAAAAAGAGGCTTCATCCTACAAGGCCAAGTTGAACATCAAGCCAGAACCCTATGATCTCGAATTTGAACGTTACGAGGAGGTGCTCTTCAACCTCGATACAGCTGACTTCCAAAACGAGTTGATGAGGATACAAAACCGTTACCTCGTCTTCCTCAGTGGCGACCTTAATGATCCCGCAGCCGTACAGTACCTTAAGGATTTTGCTACCGACCCGTTTAGTGTCCATATATATAATAAGGTGATGGCAGCATACCCTGACCTAAAGCATATGGAACCAATTGTGGAGGATGTGATGGCACATTTCCATTATTATTACCCAGAGATTCAATTGCCAACGAAAGTTTTTACTTGTGTGACAGGTGTGACAGCTGATGTACCAGCCGTTCAACTTTTTGACGATAAAATGGTGATATCTTTAGATTGGTATCTTGGCGACGATGAAATCTATGACCAAATCGGAATGCCGAAATATATGGCTTTGAGAAGGAATATGCATACCATGGCCAAAGATGTGGCTAAGGAATTGTATATGAATTATGTTTACCAATGGCGCAAACAGGGTAAGATCGTAGATGAAATGGTTTATAACGGTGAAATTGACTTCTTCATTGAAACTATGTGCCCTACGATGCCTGACAGCGTCTTGCTTGGTTATTCGTCAAAGCAATGGCAGTGGGCAGTGGAGAACGAAGGCGCAGTTTGGGCTGACATTGTGGGTAATCGAAGACTATACGATTCAAGTTTGGACTCGTATATAATGTTTTTCGGTGATGGGCCTTTTACTCAGGCTTATAGTAATGACGCGCCTTCACGCTTGGGTGAGTTTTTTGGATTGAACATCATTCGTTCTTATTTTTCGAATAATGAGATTACGCTTCAAAATCTGATGAACCGAAAGGATTTACAGAATATTTTTCAGGATTCAGGATATAAGCCAAAGAAGTAGTAATCAGTAATATACCCGACAGCAAACGACAACAAACGACTACTGTCGACAACAAACGTTTAATCAACGGCTTTTTCTTGACAAAGGTTGCATCTTTGCGGCGTAAATCTTTAAATGTAGTGAGTTATGCTAGTAAAAACATTCGGATGCGCCCTTTTCGGCATTGAAGCAATTCTGGTCACCATTGAGGTGAACATTGACAGAGGCATCAATTTCTATTTGGTAGGCTTGCCTGACAATGCGGTCAAAGAGAGCCAGCAGCGAATTCAGGCTGCTATCATTAATTTAGGGTATTACTATCCCCATAAAAAGATAGTAATCAATATGGCACCAGCCGACATCCGCAAGGAAGGGTCGGCTTACGACTTGCCGATTGCTATAGGTATTATGGCAGCTTCAGAGCAGGTGAGTGTTGATTTGTTGGATCGGTTTGTCATTATGGGTGAGTTGTCGCTCGATGGGACACTCAAACCTATCAAAGGGACATTGCCGATTGCCATCAGGGCTAAACAAGACGGTTTCAAAGGTCTCATTGTTCCCAAAACCAACGCATATGAAGCCGCCGTGGTGGAGGACTTGGAGGTGTATGGTGTGGAAAACATACACGAGGTCGTTTCCATCTTAAATGGTGAAAGTCAAATCAAACCTGTGACTGTTGACATAACGGAGTCGTGGCAAGATGTCTGCTGTGAATTCGATTTCAGCGATGTTAAAGGGCAGGAGAATATCAAGCGAGCTTTGGAGATTGCGGCCGCTGGCGGTCATAATGTCATTCTCATCGGCCCTCCAGGTAGTGGCAAGACTATGCTAGCTAAACGTATGCCCACCATATTGCCTCCTTTGACAATGGCCGAGGCTTTGGAGACAACAAAAATCCATTCCGTAGCAGGATTGATTGGACGCAATGCGGCATTAGTAAGGACGAGGCCTTTCCGTAGTCCTCACCATACCATCAGTGACGCAGGCTTAGTTGGCGGCGGTACCTATCCGCAACCAGGCGAAATTTCTCTTGCACATAACGGCGTGCTCTTTCTTGACGAACTCCCCGAATTCAAACGCACTGTCCTTGAAGTGATGCGTCAGCCTATGGAAGATAGAGTGGTAACGATATCTCGAGCCAAAATGACAGTGGATTTTCCAGCTAATTTTATGATGGTGGCGGCAATGAATCCCTGTCCTTGCGGCTATTATAACCACCCTGACAAAGAATGTACTTGCAAGCCAGGTATGGTGCAGCAATACCTTAATCGCATAAGTGGACCCTTGATGGACCGCATCGACTTGCACGTGGAGGTCGTGCCTGTTGCCTACAAAGATTTATCATCGAAAAGCAATGGTGAGTCGAGTGCTGCGGTGCGCGAGCGTGTTATCAAGGCAAGGAAGATTCAGGAGGAACGATATGCGGAGTATCCCACTATTCATGCCAATGCCCAAATGACCTCGCAACTCATCCAAAAATACTGCGAGTTGGACGAGGATTGCCGCACCATCCTCAAAAATGCCATGAATCGTTTAGGTCTCTCTGCTCGTGCATATGATAGAATCCTAAAAGTCTCTCGCACCATTGCCGACCTTGATGGTAGCGAAAACATCCAAACAGGGCATTTGGCGGAGGCTATTAATTATAGGAGTCTGGACAGGGATAATTGGGGTAGTTGAGTCACTCCTTCCTGTCTCGTCCGAACAACGCTCCAATCCACTGGCGATTGAGCCGAGAAATGTTCTGCCGTTTGATGAGTTTCGGACACTCTGCCTCGCAGGCGTATGTGTTGGTGCAGCTGCCGAAGCCCAGTTCATCCATCTTGGCGACCATTTTTTTCACGCGGTCGGCAGCTTCGATTTGGCCTTGAGGCAACAAAGCCAAATGGCTGACCTTGGCACCCACAAACAACATCGCGCTGGCATTCTTGCAAGCCGCCACGCAGGCACCGCAACCGATACAAGAAGCTGCATCCATAGCCATATCGGCCTTGTGCTTCGGAATCGGGATGGTGTTGGCATCGGGGACTCCGCCCGTGGTGGTGCTGATGTAGCCTCCCGCTTGTATAATCTTGTCGAATGCAGAACGGTCCACCACAAGGTCGCGGATGACGGGGAAAGGCTTCGCACGCCAGGGCTCAATCCAAATATCATCGCCGTCTTTGAACTTGCGTATGTGGAGCTGGCAGGTGGTGATGCCGTCGTCGTTGCCATGCGGGCGGCCGTTGATATAGAGTCCGCATATGCCGCAGATGCCCTCGCGGCAGTCGTTGTCGAAGCACACGGGATGGGCGATGCGGTCGTTGATGAGCCGCTCGTTCAAGATATCAAGCATTTCGAGAAATGAGCAGTCGGGACGGATGTTGTCAATCTCGTATGTCTCAAAATGACCTTTGGCCTTTGCGTTCTCCTGACGCCAGATATGTAATGTGAATTTCATAATTTTTCGTTTGTAGGGCTGTCACAGTGTGGCAGCCTACATTCAATTATTTATAATTCCGATTTGCAATTGTAATATGTTCATAAACCAACGGTTCTTTCTCCATGGTCTCGGGCTGACCGTGACCTTGGTATTCCCATGCGGCCACATACATAAAGTGTTTGTCGTCACGGAGGGTCTCACCGTCAACGGTCTGGTGTTCAGTGCGGAAATGGCCACCGCAAGACTCCTCACGGTGTATGGCATCGTCGATGACAAGTTGTGCCAGCTCGAAATAATCTTCCAAACGGCAGGCTTTCTCCAACTCTGGGTTGAACTCATTGGCTGTGCCAGGGATGAAAACGCTCTTCCAGAATTCGTCTTCCAGTTCTTTAACCATTTGTTTAGCCCTAGTGAGGCTTTCGGTGTTGCGTGCCATACCGCAGTATTCCCACATAATTTTGCCTAGACGTTTGTGGAAATCATCGACGGTCTTTAGAGACGTGGCGCGGCGCGTCTCTACACGTCCAATTTCCATCAAACGGTTGATGCGTTGCCGCACAGCCTTTTCTGCCGCATCAAATTCAGGAGATGCTGATGAAATCTTGCCCACATAGATTTGGTCGGCGAGGTAGTTTTGTAGCGTGTAGGGCAGTACGAAATAACCATCGGCCAAACCTTGCATTAATGCAGAGGCACCGAGGCGGTTTGCGCCGTGGTCGCTGAAGTTGGCCTCACCAGCGGCAAAGAGTCCGGGAATGGTGGTCTGAAGCTCGTAATCAACCCAGAGCCCCCCCATGGTGTAGTGGATGGCGGGATAGATCATCATAGGAGTCTCGTAGGGGTTCTCGTCAGTGATTTTTTGATACATTTGGAACAGGTTGCCGTATTTCTGCTCCACGGTCTCTTTGCCTAAATGTTGGATGGCATCAGCGAAGTCGAGGTAGACGGCATAGCCTGTGCCTACCCCATAGCCTGCGTCGCAGCGTTCTTTGGCAGCACGGCTGGCCACATCGCGCGGGACGAGGTTACCGAAAGCGGGATAGCGGCGCTCCAGATAGTAGTCCCGGTCCTCTTCGGGTATTTCAGTGGGTCTGAGCTTACCAGCACGTATAGCTTCGGCATCTTCTTTCTTCTTAGGAACCCAGATGCGGCCGTCGTTGCGCAGGCTCTCGCTCATCAGCGTGAGTTTGCTCTGGTAGTCGCCGTGGACGGGGATGCAGGTCGGGTGAATCTGCACGTAGCAGGGGTTGGCGAAGGCCGCTCCCTTGCGGTGGCATACCCATGCTGCGCTGCCGTTGCTGTTCATAGCATTGGTGGAGAGGTAATAGAGGTTGCCGTAACCGCCAGTGGCCAATACCACGGCATGAGCGGCATAGCGTTCCAAGTCACCGGTGACGAGGTTGCGGACGATGATCCCGCGAGCGCGACCGTCAACCACCACTAAATCCATCATCTCGCTGCGGGTGTGCAGTTTCACCGTGCCTCGTGCAATCTCACGGCTCAAGGCACCGTAGGCACCGAGAAGCAACTGCTGTCCTGTCTGGCCTTTAGCGTAAAAGGTTCTGCTGACCTGTGCGCCGCCAAAGGAACGGTTGTCGAGCAGACCACCATAATCGCGGGCGAAAGGTACACCTTGGGCCACGCATTGGTCGATAATTGCGCCGCTGACCTCGGCCAGGCGGTACACGTTGGCCTCACGGGCGCGATAGTCGCCGCCCTTGATGGTGTCACGGAAAAGACGTTCCACGCTGTCGCCGTCGTTCTGGTAGTTCTTGGCCGCATTGATGCCGCCTTGTGCAGCGATGCTATGGGCGCGGCGCGGTGAGTCCTGGATGCAGAATATGTCCACATTGAAGCCCAAGGCACCAAATGAAGCGGCTGCCGAGGCTCCAGCCAATCCGGTACCGACTACGATGATGTTGAGTTTGCGTTTGTTGGCTGGGTTGACCAGCTTTTGCGAGGATTTATAGTTGGTCCATTTCTCAGCGAGCGGACCTGCTGGTATTTTAGAGTCAAGTTTCATTTTTATCATTTTTGACTTTGAGACTTCTGGACAAGGGATTTCGGGACGATTGTCCCAGTCTCGTCGTCTTGCGTCTCGTGTCATAATTATAGTCCGAAATAAACCCCAATGACCACAATAGTGAACATCAGGCACACTCCCCAAGTGTAGATTTGGCCAAGTATCTCAATGGCGCGGCTGTATTTGTAGTTGTATAGACCGAAAGTTTGGAAAACGGCAGCGAAACCATGTCGCAGGTGGAACCAAACGACGGTGAAAAACACCAAGTAGGAAATGACGATGTGCAAGATCTTGAATTTCTCGCGGGCTTGGTGGTAGAAGTCAGGCTCAACTTCAAGCCCAGCGGCCTCAAGGAAAGCCTTGTCTTCTTTGTCGAAGTTGGTGAGCCAGTTGCCTTTGGCGGAGTATTTTCCGTGTTGCTCTGCATAATTGGCAGCATCTGGTTGTGTAGCGTTTAACGCTACAACCTTTTCTGCTTTGGTCATGTATTTGCCTTTCACCCATCCGCTTTTCACGAAATAGAAGTCGGTGAAGTGTAAGATGAGGCAGGCGAAGATGAGGATGCCCGTCCAAACTTGCAGTTTTGAGCCTGTGTGAGTTTTGGAACGTGTGGGTTTCTTGTAGCCCACAGGACGGGCCATCTTGTTTATCACTGCTAACCAAATAGCCAGAACCGCGTGCAGCAGTAGTGTGGCAAGAAGGCCAATCTCGAACACCTTGATGATGGTGTAGGTGCCCATGAAGTGGCAAAAAGCGTTATACCATTCGCCGTCGTCGTGTCTTAAAATGAGCAGGTTGGCGCTGGCGTGAAACAGCAGGAAGAAACTCAAGAAAGCACCTAAGGCGCCGACAAGGATTTTCTTGGAGATGGAATGAATCTTTGGTATATTCATTATGATAAGTTTTTCAGTTTGTTATTTCTTAGGTGCTCCTCCACCAAAGTCATCATACAAGATGTTTTCGGGTGCCACACCCAAATTGTCAAGCATGTTGACCACGGCAGCACTCATTAGGCCGGGACCGCACATATAATACTCGATATCCTCGGGTGCTTTGTGGCCTTTCAAGTAGGTGTCAAACATCACATTGTGTACAAAACCAGCGGTATAAGGTACTCCAGCCGCATCGGCGGCAGGGTCGGGACGGTCCAAAGCTAAGTGAAAATGGAAGTTAGGGAAGTCTTTCTCAAGTTGACGGAAGTCGTCGAGATAGAAGACCTCGTTCAAGGCACGGGCACCGTAGAAATAGTGCATCTCGCGGTCTCTGACATTCAAGGTGCGGGTCAGGTGCATAATTTGTGCACGCAAAGGTGCCATGCCTGCACCGCCGCCAATCCAAATCATTTCTGGCAATTGTGTAGGACTGTCACATTGTGGCAGCCGTACATTATTGGCCGAATGATCCTTGACGTGAAATTCCCCATATGGCCCCGACATCAATACCTTGTCGCCAGGTTTCAAAGAGAAGATATACGACGAGGCAATGCCTGGATTGACATTTATGAAACCTGAACGGTCAGGCTTGAAAGGCGGTGTAGCGATGCGCACGGTGAGCATAAAAACATCACCCTCGGCGGGATAGTTGGCCATGGAATAGGCGCGCACCGTCGGCTCGGTATTGACGCAACGAAGGTCAAACATTTTGAACTTCTCCCAAGAGGGAAGATATTCGGCACCAATGAGTTCTTTGTCGAAGTCTGCGTAACTAATGTTGAACTTAGGGATGCGGATTTGGGCATAGGAGCCAGGGATGAAGTCCATATGTGCGCCTTCGGGCAGTTGTACCTTGAATTCCTTGATGAATGTGGCCACATTGCGATTGCTGACCACCGTACATTCGTATTCCTTGACATTGAGTACCGATTGCGGCACAACGATTTTCAAGTTTTCTTTCACCTTCACCTGACAGCCTAAACGCCAATGTTCTTGGATTTGTTTGCGGGTGAAGAATCCAACTTCGGTGGGCAAGATGCTACCACCGCCTTCCAACACACGGCATTTGCACTGGCCGCAGTTGCCCTTGGCACCGCATGCTGAAGGCAGAAAAACCTTTTCCTCTGCCAAGGTAACCATAAGCGAGCTACCAGGCTGAACCTCGAATTCTTTTTCTCCGTTGATAGTGATTTTCACCTTGCCTTTGGGTATGAGCTTGTTGCGCACCCAAAGTAGCAGGGCAACGAGCAGTAAAACAATGCCAAGGGAAACGGCGATGCTCAATATAAAGGTGGTAGTGAGTTTCATACGATTATAGTTTTATCCCCATAAACGCCATAAAGGCGATGCCCATCAAACCAGTGATAATAAACGAGATGCCAACGCCTTGTAAGCCTTTCGGAATCTTGGAGTAGCGTAGTTTCTCACGGATGGCGGCGATGGCTACGATGGCCAGCAACCAGCCTATGCCTGAACCGAGACCGAACACAGCAGCCTCGCCTACATTGCTGAAATCGCGCTCCTGCATAAAGAGCGAACAACCCAAGATAGCACAGTTTACCGCAATCAGAGGAAGGAAGATGCCCAAGGCGGAATAGAGCGAGGGTGTAAAGGTCTCAATCACCATTTCCAAGATTTGCACGATGGCTGCAATGATGGCGATGAATATGATATAAGTCAGAAAACTCAAGTCGACAGTGGCCAACTTCGGGTTGATCCAAGCTAATGCCCCAGGTGCCAACAGGTATTTGTTCACCAAATAGTTGACGGGAACGGTAACCACCAGCACAAAGGTCACGGCCAGTCCCAACCCCGCGCTTGTCTTGACGGTCTTCGAAACGGCAAGATACGAGCACATACCCAAAAAGTATGCGAAAATCATGTTGTCGACGAAGACCGATTTTATGAAGAGGTTAAAGAGTTCCACGACTGTTGAATTGTTGATTGTTGAATTGTTTAATTGTTGTTGGAGTCTTGCATTTCGGGGTGACGTGTTCGCTGTATCCAAATGATGACACCGACCACGATGAGTGCCATCGGTGGCAGAATCATCAGCCCATTATTCTGATACCCAGCTTCGTAGAACGTCTGCGGGATGACCTGATAACCCAAGAGCGTTCCTGAGCCTAACAACTCGCGGAAGAATGCCACGATGAAGAGGATTACGCTGTAACCCAATCCGTTGCCCAATCCATCCAAGAACGATTCCCATGGGTTGTGCGACAAGGCAAAAGCCTCCAATCTACCCATTATGATGCAGTTAGTGATAATAAGACCCACATAAACAGAGAGTTGCTTGCTGACATCGTAGGCGAAGGCTTTAAGGAATTGGTCAATCATAATGACCAAAGTTGCCACGACCACCAGTTGCACGATGATTCGGATGCGGTTGGGGATACCCTTGCGCAGCAGCGAGATGATGAAGTTCGACAATGCTGTCACCACGGTCACAGAGGCTCCCATCACCAAGGCGGGTTTCAGCTTGGCGGTCACGGCCAAGCACGAGCAAATACCTAGCACCAACACGGTGACAGGGTTGGTCTTGCGCAGGGGCTCGATGAGGAGTTTCTTGTAATTTGCCATACTTTTTGGGTTTAATTACGTTACAAATCCTTTATTAATCGCACCGAATGACAGTTCTCTTGGCAATAGTCATCGGTAATATCAACGCCGCATTGTTGAATGCTCAAGAAATCGACTTTGTTGTCTTCTCTAATGGTTGAAGTCCAATAGTAACCACCACATGAATAACGGAAAACGCCATAACCGTAACGGTATCCTCCACATGGAAGAAAAACAGCTCCTTGAGTCTCCATCGCTGAGAACTCTTGGGCGGTATATGCGTTGACCTTTATAAATAACTCAGAACCAAATCCATATGCGGCACCGCAACAAAAACTTAGGCCTGAAGGAAGTTGAAAAGGGTCCGAAAGCACAATAAGTCCATTCACACCTGCAACTTGTGCCAAACCGTATTTTGAGTCAGCATTTTCGCGATCATAGAAGAGATAATGCCATTCTTCTGTGGTGGGCATCCGCCAATCAGTACCTAGAGGATTCCTTTGAGCAGTCTCCCAATTGAAAAGGTCAATAAAACCACCATAAGTATTACCAATATATTTGTTGCTTTCACCAGTGACATCGTATTGCTTTTCAGCTATTTTCCATATTTTAGAGAGCGGACAATATTGTAGGTTGCCTCTGCTGAAGGCAACTTTCTTAGTGGGGGAGATTGAAAAGATATTAGTGGTGATCATACAGGAACTTGTTTATTGAATGGGAGGAAGTTTCTGGAAATAGGGTGCGTAGCTTTCTGAAGTTTTGTTTATCATCTCTCTGACTCCATTCGAAGTCTTTGTGGCACCTGTGATGGCATCGAATTCAATGGGGATTGGGCCGCCGTTGTCTCTGATTTGTTTGCCTGCAAACTGGCCTTGAAATTTCTCCGTGGTAATCTCTCCTCCTAAGCCTGGCGTCTCCGATTTGTGGCCGAAAGTGGCACCCACCACGGTCTTACCATCGGCGGCGATGGCAAGGTAGCCCCATATGGGACCCCAAAGTCCGTTGCACTGCATAGGTATGACGCAGGTTTGGCGGTCGATGACAAAGACTGGCAGACCTTCTTCGCTTTCAGTGGGGTTTCCGTTTTCGTCCAACATGAACTCCGAAGTGCAGTGCTTCTCGAAGAGTAGTGCCGCATTATTGGCATTGACATCAGGGATACCGGCTGCCGTAAGGATGTTAATGCGCTTCTCGTTCTTCTCGTTGCGGTTTTGGAAGGGTTGTAGCCACAATGCCGTCACCGTGAGCAATATGGCGACAATTACCACTAAAATAGTGGCATACAAGAAGATATGTCGGCTGCTGTTGATGTCTTTTTTCATCGGGTGGTGGTTTTGTGTTGTAGAATGGCATGTTTCTGTCGCATCTTGATGTTGCGGGCAACGAGGCAATGGTCAATGAGCGGGGCGAAACAGTTCATCAATAAAATACTGAGCATCATGCCTTCGGGATAGGCTGGATTGATGACACGCAGCATCACGGCAAAGATGCCGATGAGCAGACCATAGATCCACTTGCCGATGTTGGTCTGAGCCGCCGTGACAGGATCGGTGGCCATAAAGACCGCACCAAACATAAAACCGCCTATCAGGTAATGGTAGTAAAATGGCAGTTGCATATATTCGTTGGTGCCTATGGCATTGAACAGCAGTCCTATGAGGCCGCCACCTAAGACAACGGAGAGCATAATGCGCCAGCTAGCGATACCCGTTAGCAATAAAATAATGGCACCCAACAATATAGCAATCACCGATGTTTCACAGGTGGAACCAGGAATGGTGCCGATAAACAAATCCAGAGCGGAAGCCGAGGGTCGTATCCCAGCAGCCAGTTCCGCCAAAGGCGTGGCACTCGTAATGGCATCAGTACCCCATAAGTCGTTGGCAATCCAAACATTGTCGCCCGACATTCGGGTGGGATAAGCGAAGAATAAGAAGGCACGTGCCACTAAAGCGGGGTTGAGGAAGTTCATACCCGTGCCGCCAAAGACCTCCTTGCCGATGATGACGGCAAAAGCAGTAGCAAGGGCAAGTTGCCACAACGGTGTCGTGACAGGCACAATCATCGGAATGATGAAACCTGTGACTAAGAAGCCTTCGTTCACTTCGTGGTGACGTATCTGTGCAAAGGTGAACTCAATGCCCAAGCCGACGATATACGACACCGCTAGCATAGGAAGCATCCTTAGGAAACCGAACCAGAGGCAGTACCACCAACTGGCAGTCGTGCCTAATTCATAAGGCCAATTCGTTGTATGGAGCGAGGTCTGATAGCCGATGTTCCACATACCAAAGAGCATAGCTGGGACAAGGGCGATGACCACTGTAATCATAGCGCGTTTCAGGTCGACGGCATCGCGCACATGACAGCCGCGCTTAGTCACCCGATTGGGAGTGAAAGCAAAGGTCTCGAAAGCTTCAAAGGTGCTCTGAAGCCAAGCGAATTTGCCGCCCTCCACAAAATTTGGCTTGATTTTGTCGATGAAATGACGCAAGTTGTTGAACATCACATAGCCTCCTTTCTCAGTTTCTCCAAAGCCTCTCTGATGATGGTTTGGATGTCGGTTTTTGAAGTGTCGATGAACTCGCAAAGTGCGAAGTCCTCGGGCTCAACCTCATAGATACCCAGGTTCTCCATCAGCTCGATGTCGCCGATGATGCAGGCTTTGATGAGTTGTGTGGGGTAGATGTCGAAAGGGAATACCCGTTCGAAGTTGCCCGTGAAGACCAAAGGACGCTCGTCACCGTGGGTGTTGGTATCGAATTTCCAAAGGTTCTCGAAGCGCGGTAGCTTCATTCCCAATGGCTTAAACGTACTCTTTGGCATGAAGCCACTGAGGAAAGTCCGCGAAAAGCTAAATTTTCTGAAACCCGGCATCAACCAACCCATAAAGTCATAGTAGTTGCCTTCAGGGATGATGCTTACCAAGTCATCGTAAGCCCCAAGAAAGCCGTTCGTGGCGATTTGCGTGCCACTTAAAATGTCGCCTGAGATAATGCGGTTTTCCTTTGCGGAATCAATAGCATTCATCTTGGGGTATTCAATGTTAAGCAGTTGTGCCTTAGTGATTTCTGCCAAGCAAGCTCCAGCCTTAACGCGGTAATAATGCGGGTTCTTGATGTTAGGTCCAGCCACTGCGATGACCTTTTCAGGATAGTAAACTCCTGTGGCGACCAATTCACCCAACACGGCCACGTCTTGCAGATTCATTGTCCAAACGACCTCACCTTTATTTATTGGGTCAATATGGGCGATTTGTGCGCCGATGTTGCCCGATGGGTGAGGACCCTTGATGAAATGGATGTTGAATTGTTGATTTGTTGAACTATTGAACTGTTGGGCAAGAGGCTGATTGGGGCGGAAGCTAATATGGACTTTCCCATCCGTCAATTGCGTCAAGGCCTCAAAGCCTTTTTTCAGCCACTCTTCTTTGCCTTGCATAACAAAATCGTAATCAGGTGCGAGAGGTGCGCTACTGAAAGCGCTGACGAAGATTGCCTTGGGTCTGTCATCAGGGTCGGCCACCGTGCCGAAAGGCCGCTGGCGCAGCGTGGTCCAAAGGCCGCATTGCAGCATAGCTTCTTTGATTGCATCTGCAACCATTGGAGTTGGCGAGGACTTGCAATCCAATCTTGCCGAACCAAAGGATTTGAAATCTGCCTCAACAACTACCTCCATCAATTTCCGTTTCTCACCTCTCACAATGGCTTTCACTTGCCCGCTGACTGGCGAAGTGAAACGTATGCGTTCATCGTGTTTGTTCACAAATAAGGCATCACCTATGCTCACCTTGTCGCCTTCCTCAACAACCAAACGAGGTGCGAGCCCCACAAAATCAGTGGGTTTTACTGCATAGGTCAAGATACTCCGCGCATCTGTGAGGCACAACTCTGCCGCTCCACCGATGGGGAGGTCAAGACCTTTTCGTATGTTGATGGTGTCTGGCATATTTCGCGACGCAAAAATAGGAAATAGTTGTGTAATTTCCGAAATAATATTAGTTTTGCACCCAATACATTGATGTTTAATCTAATAACTCCTATTGCTATGAAGAAACTCATTGCTTTCGCTGTCCTGCTGTCGGCCTTGACGACGGCTTTTGCCCAACCAGCCCATTACATCACATTCAACGGCACTGACCAATATATGGTCATTCCACATCACGAAGACTTCAACATTGCTGCCGATCAAAGCTTCACGGTCACGGGGTGGGTGCGCAACGAGACCTATACCAGCTATCCACGCTATGTGTGCAAGCGCGATATGTCGGTGCAAGGTGCCGGCAGTGAACGCACGGGGTATGAGTTCTTTGGCACGGGCAGTGCGGGCCAGTCGCTAGGGCTCAACACTCCTACTGCAACTTTGGGTCATGCTTTGTCGATCTACACGGGTGTCACGGTGCCGGCAGGGGAGTGGATGCACTTTGCTTTGGTTGTGGACCGCACCAACAACGAGATTCGGATTTATCATAATGGACAGACCAACAACAATTGGGCGGCGGTGGTGAACGACTGGGCTGTCACCAACACACATAATGTGTTCGTCGGGGCAGGCAACAGCGGTGGAGTGCCTACCAACTTTTGCAACGGCTCTTTTGGCAATGTGAGATTCTACCATATGGCATTGGACGCTGACGAGATTAATATTGACATGGGTGCAGATGATTTATATGATATAAGTTTTTATATGGCAGAACACTTAAAAGCCGCTTATGAATTCTCTGCAATCTGGGTCACTGACAACATTTTGCCCGACCTTTCGGGGCATGGTCACGATGCACAACTGGTTAATTTCAATTTTGGCGGTTCTGGGATATGGAATGTTACCTTGACCCAAGACACGCGTAAGACGGGGCGTGGCAATGAAAATGATGTGCTACTCAAGGCAACGGTGGCTGTGGACGGTATTGACGTTAGTGCCGAGGTTGAACTGCAATCCATAACCTTGAATCTTGAGGGAACAACGGATTTGAATGATATTGAAGAAATCAAGGTCTATTCTACGGGCTTTGCCAATAGTTTCGATGAACGCCATCCTCAAAACGCCACTTTGCTTGGAAGTGTTGTTCCAGCCTCGGGTGACATAACCTGCAACTTGGGGGGCAACCTTGTCTATGGCACCAACTACCTTTGGGTCGTGGCACATGTAGCCGACCATGCTACTGAAGGTAATTTCATCGATGCTTCGCTAAAGTCGATAACGACTGCGGAGGAGACTTATGAAATCACCAACCCTTCGCCAGCAGGCAGCCGCGAAATCATCCTTGCACACACCTTGTTGTTACAGCCAGGCGACTATAACTCAACGAATTATCGTATTCCTGCCGTCATCACAGCGAAGGACGGTAGCATCGTGGCGGTCACCGACAAGCGTAAATACACCGAGGGCGACCTGGCCGAGGACATCGACATCGTGTGCAACCGAAGCACCGACGGCGGTCATACCTGGAGTGAGCCTTATACCATCGCCCAAGGCACTGGCGTCAACCACGGCTTCGGCGACTGCGCCTTGGCTTGGAGCGACGACGATGACGGTCTCATCGCCGCTTTCGTAGGCGGCCCTGGCTTGTGGTATTCCACTCCGTCAAACCCCATCCGCTCCTATATCGCCAGAAGCTACGACAACGGTCAGACCTGGACCACACCTGAAGACATCACCCGCTTCATCTTCGGCAACGACTGCATCGTGCCGGAACAACGTAATTGGCGCGCCTCCTTCTTCGGCTCCGGCAACGGGCTGCGCACCTCCACCGGTAGGATTATGTTCGTCGCCGCCATCCGTGAGACCACGGTACAGTCGCTCAACAACCACGCCGTCTATTCCGATGATAACGGAATGACCTGGCATGTCTCTGGACGCGCCTCCTTCGCTGGTGACGAGGCCAAAGTCACGGAACTCGCCGACGGTCGCATCCTGATGAGCATCCGTCATGCCGGCAACCGCTGGTACAACATCTCCGAAGACGGCGGCGAGACTTGGCAAGCCACCACCTCCACCTGGTATGACATCACGGCACCCGCCTGCAACGGCGACATGATCCGCTACACTTCGGTGAACCTCGGCCACGACCGCAACCGTCTGCTCCATTCCGTGCCTTATGGCACCTCCCGCACCGACGTGACCGTCTATGTCAGTTACGACGAAGGAGAGACCTGGCCCGTGAGCAAGTGCATCGTGCCTTACAGCTCCGCCTACTCCTCGCTCTGCATCCTTCCCGACGGCACCATCGGCCTCTATGTCGAAGAGTCCTATCCGGGCAATTCGGGCTACTCCACCGTGTTCTATAACTTCAGTTTGGATTGGCTCACCGATGGCAACGACAGTTTTGATCCGACTTCCCTTGTTGAGCAGCTTCATTCGCCAAATACCTTGGGCATCTATCCCATCCCCGCCTCAATGGAGGTCACCATCCCATCAGAAGAGTTACAGACCATCAACGTTTACAACACATTGGGACAACTCATCCAAACCATTTCCGTGAATGGAGTTTCTGAAGTCCGGTTGGATGTTTCCGGATGGGCTTCAGGCATTTACTTTGTGGAAGGCCTTGATGGCAATGGCCATAAAACAAGTGGAATATTTGTTAAATAAAAGGTGGTAAGACTTTATAGTCTCTTGACCGTTATTGTCCCACCCAACTCATATTCGATTGGGCCGTAATGCTTGGCGTAGTAGAGTTCCGAAGGGAATGTGTTTCGAGTGCTGATGGCGTCCCAGTTGGTGATCTTGAAGTGCATCACATCCGAATAGACCTTCCCGTTCACCTCGTAGGAATCCAGCATCTCCAGCGTACATGGGATGTTTCTTCCAGCATAGTCTTTGTTATCGAATGCCCTAGTACAGGTGAAGCCATCCTCCACTTCAACGGCGTAATTTACATCGTAAAAACATAAACTAAAAGAATGGCCAGTCCCGTAGTAATTCGTGACACTCAAACTCAAGGCTTGGCCCTGATAAAAGGACACATTCCCGTTCTGATTGATATTCTCACATAAATCCTCATCGGTCTTGACAAACAGGAAATAACTCTCCCCCGGGACCATACCCACAACAGTATCAAAGACCTGGAACTGCTGGGTGATGCCGTTCTGGTCACGCACTTGAAAGTCGGCCTTGTCGCGATCGACAAACCAAACCTTCAGGCAGTCATCAACATAGTGGTATTCAGTTTTCACACACGAGGTGAAGGCCATCAAAACAAACATGGCCGCAATCAGACTACTCTTCTTCATAAAGCATGTATTTTTCACCGTTCGACATCTTGAGGGCAATCACGCCTTTCTCGTAGTTAAAATAAGCAGTTTGGATAGAGACGCCCTGACGATCTTGTCCCTGGTTGGCAAACTCGAACACATCGTAATAGGTGTGGCCATTGACTTCGAGGGAGTCGTGCACCGTAAACAGGTCGGTAGGCTCACCAATGAACGGTATCGAGGCATAGAAGCCTTGACAAGCGAGATGGGCGTATTTATGACGGAAGACAGATTGCTGATAATACACGCTGTCGGCCATATAGCCGTTGGATAAAGTGATTTCAATATCAAATAGTGGATAATCGGGACGACAGACCGTGTAATCCACCTCATAATGGAAATAAACGGACGGGGCGGGTTTCATTTTTTCCATACCGTAATCGTAAAAATCACTCCCTTCATTAAAAGAACGGGTTCGAGTGACATGGAAAGGAATCACCACGCGGTCACTCTCATGTTGAAGGTAAAACACATCACCGTCGGCATAAGGAACCGTGGCGAGGTATTTCTCTGGGATCGACCCTAAATCGATGTGTTCGGGTTCCTTGCCCGGGCATCCGGTGAAAAGGATGACGGATAGTAAAGCCATCATCAAAAAAAGCAATTTCTTCATGGGCATCGTTTTTATGTTTTCGTTGACAAAGATACGGGAATGTCAAGATAAAAGTGTGGGCATTTTAGATGATTACAAACAATAATCAGCAAATAGAATTGAGAATCATGAAGTTAGTAATCATGGTTACAAGTTTTTGAAAAACACTAATGCCATTGTATTTCTCAAAAAAACCTATATTTGTAATCATTAAAGGACTTCTACTGATGAAAAACTGGATCAAAATACTCATTGTCGCCCTCTGCCTCACGGCTTCCTTGGCATCTCACGCCCAAACCACAACAGAACTGAAACCCGACGAAACTCAAAGTCTTTTCTCTTTCTCCGCTTCGCTTCTCACACGTGGAGAGTTGCGTGACGGCGGCATGATAGCCGAGGAAGGAAGGGCCAATCCCAACGACATGGCCGCTTTTGTGGTTCACCGCCTTCGGTTGCCCATCGATTTCTCCCGCGGCATCCTGACCTTGCACTTCGCGCCACAACACACTGGCATTTGGGGTGTTGCCACTCAAGGCAATTTCAACCTCTTTGAAGGCTGGGCAGAACTGAGATCACCCAAGGGGCTGTTCCTCAAAGTCGGACGACAAGCCTTGGCCTACGATGACGAACGCATCATCGGCAGCGACGACTGGACCATGACCGCCGCCACCCATGACGTGCTGAAACTCGGCTTTGAAAAACCTTCTGATAAGCTTCACCTCACCCTTGCCTTCAACCAAAACGGAGAGAAATTGAGCGGAGGCACCTTCTATGAAAACGGCTCGCAGCCTTACAAGACCATGCAATTGCTTTGGTATCACCACGATTTCAAAAAGGCTCATCTCGGGTTATCCCTCATCGCCATGAACATCGGCATGCAAAGCGGCGATGCCACCGACTATCACACGGAATACCAACAATTAGTGGGATCTTACCTGAACATCAAGCCTAACATGTCCACCAATATTGAAGCCTCAGCCTATTACCAAATGGGTAAGGAAGAACACAGCATCCCCATCTCCGCTTGGATGGCGAGCGTCAAGGGGACCGCAGTCTTGGATTGGACTGATTCGCACGAATATGCTCATTGGCAAATCCAGGTGGGTTATGATTACCTGAGCGGCGATCCCTATTACTTCGTTCCTCCCCAAGGAGCGATTGGATTGCCACAACACAAAATGATCAACGGCTTCAGCACCGTTTACGGGTCACATCACGAGTTCTACGGTGCCATGGAATTCTTCTATCTCAGCACATACTATGGAGGCTTCACTCCGGGATTGCAGAACCTGTACATTGGCGGACATTATGCACCCAACAAGAAACTCAGCTTTGATGCCATCGCCCATGTGATGGGCACCGCCACCAAAGTCAAACACGCTGGCGAAGAATTACCTAAGTATCTCGGTGATCAAGTGGAATTGACAGCGTCCTGGTCACCCATGCCAGAGGTCTCCCTCTCCGCAGGCTATTCGTTTATGAGGGGATCAAAAACCATGGAATACTTGAAGCGCACCGATGGCAACCGATTGTTGCAATGGGCATGGCTCTCGTTAGGCTTCTCACCTACCTTGTTCAAGAAATAACGATTATCCCAGATTCATCTTGATTCTGGAAGCCAAGATATCGACCACCACGGGGCTGGAGCCTTGCGGCAGGATGATGTCGGCGTAGCGCTTGGTGGGCTCGATGAACTGCTGGTGCATGGGCTTCACATAGGTCTGGTAATGGCGAAGCACCGCCTCCCAGGTACGGCCACGCTCGGCGATGTCGCGATGGATGATACGCATCAGTCGCTCGTCACTGTCGGTATCCACAAACACCTTGATATCCATGCGCTTGCGTAGTTCCTCGTTGTTCAGGACCAAGATGCCTTCCACGATGATCACCTCGGTAGGCTCCACATGGACCACCTCCTTCGAACGGGCGCAGGTGACATAGGTGTAGATCGGCATGGGGATGGTCTCTCCTCTCTTCAGGCGGTCCAGATGCTCAATCATCAGAGGCCACTCGATGGCATCAGGATGGTCGAAGTTGATGAGCAGCTTCTCTTCCGGCGAGAGATGGCCGTTGTCGTAATAATAAGCATCCTGGGAAATCACAGAGACAGAGTTATTCGGCAATTGTTTGATGAGTTCCTTGACGACGGTGGTCTTGCCCGAACCTGAACCGCCAGCAATACCGATAATCAACATGACATTCTTTTTTTGAGTTATGCAAAGATAACAAAATAAAAAAAGTATCTTTGTATGTTAATTCCAAAAAGATGAAAAAAATTACTAAGACCCTCAGAACGTTAACATTAGCCGGCGCAATGATGCTATCTGCCGGCGCATTTACCCAATGTTCAAGCTACACTCCCACGGAAAAAGACCTTCCCATCGAGACCTTGACCGAGTTACAGGTCGCTTTCCCCAACGCCGCTTATGTTGAGATGACGAAGACCTCGCATTACATCGTCAAGGATGCCAAAGGAAAGACCATCGGTAGCGTGCAGCTCTCCTCTCCTTATTCGGATGACATCAAAGGCTTCAACGGCCCCACCCCGCTTCAGATCGCCTTCGACAAGAAAGGTAGGATCCTTCAGGTGCGTGTGCTCGACAACTTTGAGACCCCGAATTTCCTGAAGAGGGTCACTGAGGCAGGTTACCTGGAGTCATGGAACGGACTGACCGCCGAAGAGGCCTTGAACAAGGAAGTGGATGCCGTCACGGGCGCCACCTTCTCCTCCAGAGGCATCCAGCAGAGCCTCAAGGCTGCCCTAAAGCATTAATGGTATGATTGTTGTATTTATGAGCTTTTTGTGAATCAAAAACTCAAAAACTATCATACCATGAAAAAGCTCCTTTTATCTCTTGGGTTGATCTTAGCCATCACCCTCTCAGCCAACGCCCAGCGTCCAAGACATCACGCTCCTGCGCGGTATCACAATAACATCGGGGAAGTGCGCATGCATGTGATCGGTGAGCTTGGCCTTTACGATGTCGGCAACATCTTCTACCACGAATACCCTCGTCATTACAGCATCGGCGCCATGGCGGAGAGCCAACTCGGGCGAATGCTTAGCATCGGACTCGGTGCGGAGTATTATGGTACCCGGGGTATCTACACGAACAATGCTTACAGGCCTTACCTGAACAGTGTCCCCGTCTATGGCAACCTGCGACTCAGCACGCCCGGATGGGATGCCCGTTGTTTCATTGAAGGTCGTGCTGGCTATGCCTTCCCCATCGGCTCGGTGAGTGTCTCCGGCACGCATTACGCCGCCAGGGGGTTCTTCACGGGCGCCGGCATCGGCATCACCCTTTATGGAAGTAACATCAGCGTCGGAGTCAACACCATCGACGTCAATAACGGCTTTGGAGAGAACAACCACCGTGACGTCGTCACAGATGTGTATCTACGGTATTCCTACGCGATTCCAATGTATTAAAAGTAAAAACAGAAAGGGCGGCGCTGTTGATGTGACCCCAAAAAGTTGGACGGTTTAACATTAAATTAGGCCCCAGAGAAAAGAGCTCGGTATTGTACCGGGCTCTTTCCTTTTAGCCTCAGTTTGATTCTGTCGTTGTTGTAATATTGGATGTACTTTCTGAGTGCA